>Ga0325411_1002141_pt1 | contig 22199 bp, 11 predicted proteins | sample PopdelMetagenome_13_FD_206181 | JGI IMG/M metagenome (GOLD analysis project Ga0325411, IMG submission 206181) | Populus deltoides microbial communities from Bellville, Georgia, United States - Xylem-PdIQD-R4 | ecosystem: Host-associated > Plants > Phyllosphere > Stem > Wood/Secondary xylem... | reverse complement strand
AAGACCTTTGAGTTTCTTTCAAATTGTTTGTGTTCTCATGGACAAATATGTATGAAGATCCAGCTAAAAGTCATGATAATATTGAACACAATTCCCTCACTTTTAACTACCAATCCTCACCTGTCAAGACTTCCCCTTCATCTGCATCATTGCTTCCATCCTCTCACTTACAAGGACCATAAGCCTTGCTACAACCAAGATAATATATGAAGTTAACCAAAAACTCAAACCAGCAAGGAGCCAATGATTGCATTCATAATGCCCCTTGTTGTTGCTTGCAAGCCAACTTTCCTGATCTTCTCCCTTGATGCATGAAGTTGCGGACAATAGTTACTATCAAGCTCGCTACCAATTTTGCGGCAGACAGTCCCATCTCAAACAGATTGGAGGCTACACCAGACATGCTTTTAGGCAACTCAGTATAGAAGAACTCGTTCTGAACAGGAAACTCATTTATGAAAAAAATTTAGCAACAACCACATTGCTGACATGTGTAGCACGGCAATATTAGGGTCGTCTGAAAATCCTTCCTTTGATTGCGGTTTTTTGCCAGACACTCTCTATAATTTCCAATGCTGCCATGCATGGCAGTAGAAGACGATAGAATGCCAATTCCTATTCTTTGTTTTAAGCTGAGACGAATTGGCTTTCTCCTCATTTTTTATGCTAGAGGGATGAGAAAATATATAACTGAAATGTAGTCGATCGGTCCACAGTTGATGCCTGGAGTGCTATAAAAGAGTGTTGAAGTACATTTGTAGACATCAAGACTCCTGTTGACCATATTGGGATTACCTTGATTAGCGCTTTAAGTTCTTCTGCTACTTCATATACTGCACAAATTAAGATTCCATGGATCTGAAGCTCTTCCATCTGGGGTCAAGTTTTCTTCAGGGTTTTGAATAACGCAAGCTTTATTTAGAAACATAAGACAGAACAATGACCTTTTGGGAGTCCTCTTAAAATCCTTGGTTTGATACCTCTCGTCCTTGGCTTGGGATGATGATTTGATACTTGTATTTCTAAAGGAGGCCACCAAAACTCGAGCAAATTCAGCTAGCCAGCTTGCCTTAGCCTCTGACTTGACGTAAATGGGAGAAGCCAAGAAGAATGAAGGAGTTGACAAGATCACAAGCACCACAGGAATGCCAAAACCCACCTTCCTTTATTCTCTTACAATTCTATATTTCTGAAATTAAAACAATATTTTGGATTTCAATCTCTTTTTGAAATAGAATTGTAAGTTCATGGATTCCTTTTTTTTTAAAAAAAAAAACTTCGTTAAATATTTTACGGTCCGTTGTTTAGCCATTGGAATAACAAAACACTAATTTATTTGCTCCTTACAAAAAAAATTATGTGGGGACGAGCTATTACTTTTACACAAGGAACTTCCATTGATAAACTTCGACGCAGACAATATACACAACGTGCCATTGAAAGTTTTAAATGTATGTATTTGATTGTTTGTTTTGGTTGAAGGAATTCGTCGAGAATTTAAACCTAATTTTCAAATTTTTTTTGGAGAAAAATGATCCTTGCAATTACTGAATAATTCATACAGAAAACAGGCATTATATCTTTGATAAATTCTGCGTTATTTAAGAATACCAGAAAGCCAGAGCATCAAGAATCAATAAATAGTCCATAACTTACCCTGCCACCCCCATCAATATTGGAGATTTCCCTGACCCTTTGCCTGAAAATGCTTAATATATTGACGAAATTAAAGGTGAAAAAAAAATAATTAAAAAACTAATTAGACCGAGAAAATAAAAAAATAATCAAAAAAAATAAATCGTAAAAAAAACCAATTAAATCAAACCGTATAAAAAATGATCACCCGTAGACGACATCTTAAATCAAAGTTTATAATATTAGCTTTCAATTGATCTAAGTAAAAACATTTTGCAAAACATGTGTTAAGAAACTGTAATTCACAGTTTTTCATTAAAGGTTTTTCTCATGTTTTCTCTTTTTAATTAAACTTGGTATGGTGTTTTAACATTTATCTTTTATATTTAGATACGTGGTAAAAGAGATTCATTTAGTATCATAGAGAAAAAGCACACAAATATATATAATTAATAAAAAAGAAACATGTTAATAATTTTTTCCAAAAATTGTGTGCACAAAAAAAAATCAAAATAAGTAGTACAATTATAAAACTACTATAAAGAAAACACACATAAAAACGTAAAATATTAAATTTCAATTCATTGAACTTAAAAAATCAATTTATCATATTTATGAATAAAAATACACTCAAAACACAATAACGAGTCAAATAATTTCTAAAAAAAAAAGAATCAAAATAAATAATAAAATTATAGAACCACCATAAAAGGAAGCACACCTAAAAACATTAGATTTAAATTCAATGATCCCAAGAAAATAATTTAGTTAGTATATCTATTGTAGAAAAATATTCATGCATCCCAACAAAAATAATAATTATAAATGATGAAATACATATATAGCACATAAAAAATAAATATATAGAACCATAAATATGCTTCAAATAACCCAATCTAAAAAATTAATACAATGAAAACTAAGTGAGTAAAAATGTTAAAGAAATTTTTAAATGTGAAATTAATCTTAATATGTATTAAGAGTTCTTCAACCTTTTCTCTCTGTACATTACGTTTTCAATATCTAAATTTCACTTCTTAAATTAGAAAAAACTTAAAGGTTCTAAATAATAATTGATTTATATATGGTATTCTTTTTTTTTTAACGTTGGATGATAAGACCAATAATTTATTATTATATTCACAAAATATTTCAATATTTAATGATATAAAAGTATGTGTGTTAGTTTTTTTTAATTGATATATTTAAGTATATGAAAAGAAAAATTTAGCAACATCTCTTGAAGAAAAATTTAACACAAGAAATATTAATGATATAAAAGCACTTGAAAACCTAACATTTAATTCATAAAAACATATGTATAATTCAATGTCTTAAACAAATCTGTTTTTAAAATTGCTTTTTACATAAAAAAATATTAAATTAATTTTATTAGAAGTTCATGTATAGTTTTGATATCCTAATATAAAAAATTATAAAGAAATATTATTTTAATTTATTTTTAATAAAAAGACATTCATTACAATAACAAACACTAACACAAATAAATTAGATATGATCAACTCAACATGCTAATCATAATCATAAATAAATTAACATTGATGTTATTGAAGCCGAGATCCCAACAATGCAAGGGCAACGAGTTCAGTCCTAAAAATTATCTTTTAATCTTTAAAAAAAGAGAATGGGGTTGGCACTTGGGAGTTGGGGCTCGGGGTTGGTCGCGTGTTTTTAAGTCGTCGATCGAGTTGTCAGTTACACAGCAACCGACATGTCATTTTGTCATTCTTATCCAATTTCATTTTCCACGTTTTCGAAAATAACAAAAAAAACAAAAAACAAAAATAAAACAACGTTCACCAATTACCCTCCCCCACCTTCCTCTTCCTCTTCCTCATCGCGACCCTCTCTCTCATTTTCTCTCGTTTTCTGTTAGCTTTGTCGCCTCCTCTCCTATCGTCTCTTATCAGCTCTCTCCAGCAAATAAGTTTCTGTTTTTGATGCTTGAGAATGGAGAGAATTATAGGAGAGAAGTATAAATTAGGTCGCAAAATCGGAAGCGGATCCTTCGGTGAAATCTTTCTCGGTACTACTTTTTCTTTATTCTCTCCAATTATTTACCCTAACTATTTACTCTACGATTGATTGATTTTCGTTTTTTTTATCAGCTACTCACATTCACTCTGGTGAGATCGTTGCTGTCAAAATTGTAAGTCTCGATTTTTTTTTAATTTTGATTTTTGATCTTGATTTTTTTTTAATTATTAAGCTTTAATTGTAATCAATTTGTAGGAAAATAGGAGCACGAAGCATCCGCAATTACTCTACGAAGCCAAACTGTATAAGATTCTTGGCGGAGGAAGTAAGTATTTTTCAGAAATTTTGTATGAGGAAATCTTGACTGTTGATTTTATTTTTTTTATTTATTTTAGGTAATTTAATTTGTGGAAATTGTGTTGTACAGGTGGTATCGCGAATATAAAATGGTGTGGAGTTGATGGAGAAGATAATGTGTTAGTAATTGATTTGTTAGGACCGAGTCTCGAGGACTTGTTTGTGTACTGTGGGAGGAAGTTTTCGCTTAAAACAGTCTTAATGTTGGCTGATCAGATGGTAATGATCAATGATAAGATTCAGTTTTATAGTATTTGAATGCATTTCTCGGGTTTGGATGGTGAGTTTTGATTGTTGGTTGTTTGTTTTTTCTTAATGGAGATTGCGAGGATTGAATACATGCATGTGAAGGGGTTTTTGCATAGGGATATTAAACCGGATAATTTCCTCATGGGTCTCGGAAGGAAAGCTAGTCAGGTAATTGTTTGCTCTCTCTTTTTTGTGCATTTTGCGTTAAGTGCACTGCTTATATGTGGATGATTATTGGGTTTTTTTGTTAGTTAATAAATTTCCCTTAATTTTGTTGCGCGTGCCAGGTCTATGTCATTGATTTTGGACTGGCGAAAAGATATAGGGATCCAACAACACACCAACATATTACTTACAGGTAGTTATTCTTATAACCAAGCTCATGTTTGATTTCTAGTGGGTTTTGAACATCTCTTCTCTTAAGTGTCAATGTGAGAATGAAAATGGTAATGCAGTTTTCATGTGAGAAAGAGGGTTGAATTATTTATGATTTTTGAAACTTTGTAGTTTAGCTATGGACTTAGCTTCTGTTGTCAGGTTTAATGGTTACAAGTGTGGTATTTGCTAGATAACATTCAAAAGTGGTAGTCAGGACATTGCGTTTCTCATTCATAAAGTTTATATTAGCTATTCATCAAATTTAGTTGGAAAAGGCTTGGTTTTGCGTAGTCGAGTTAGGCCTCTTATCTTCAGGGTTTTATTTTAAGATGATGTTACTGTCTTGTTGTTATTCCGGAGGTGTCTTTTATTTTGTTTAGCATCAAGATATGTGCCTTTGTTGACGATGTGCATGCATCTACGTGTTCCTTTTCTCAGCGCCTTTGTTTTTGCACATCATGCAAACCCCCCTCCCCTGAATCTTCATTTATCTACCATGATTGACTAAGGCTCCTTTTTCTCCTCCCTTTCCCCCCCTCAAAAAGAGAGAACAAAAACTTAACAGGAACTGCTAGGTATGCAAGTTGCAATACTCATCTAGGAATTGGTAAGTCAAAGATGTTTTGCTAGTGTGTTTGACATATCAAATGAACCATTTGTTCCATACTCATCTTTTATTTTCTACTCAGAGCAAAGCCGTCGGGATGATTTGGAGTCTATTGGCTACGTTCTTTTATACTTTTTGAGAGGAAGGTATGCTACTATGTGATCATTTTTGGAGGCTGTGATGTTTTAACAGGATATGATTAGTTGGTCTTTGATTTTATGATAATTGGTTTCTGTGTTTAGCCTTCCTTGGCAGGGTCTGAAAGCAGCAACAAAGAAGCAAAAGTATGATAAAATATGCGAGAAGAAGTTATCAACTCCAATTGAGGTATGTGGTCAAATGCAATTAATCAACTTGGAATTTGTATCCTGGATTTAGAGGGAGGTATTTGCCTTTTCCCCCTATGATAATAAGACTGGCCCCTCAGAAGGAGACCTTTTTCTCAAATGTTTTCATCAAATCCTATTTCTTGTCATATATCACATGCACACTCATCTGAAACCCAAAAAATATATTAGCAACCTGAAATTCATGGAATTACCAACTTCTCTAAAAAATTAAGACTCCATAATCCATGTTATCTATTTGAAAGAAGCCAACCTCCTTGCATTTCCCCTGAATCAAGATATCCCAACATGGTTCCTTCTCCCTTAACATATATAGAGATTCATCTTCTTAAAAAGTCTGGGAAACCTACTAAATGCTTCGATAGCTCATTTGTCATGGGAAAGAAGAAAAAGAGCTTCGAGAGTTGTGGTTTTGAAAATTGAATTCTGATACTGTTTTGGTTCCTTTTAATAGTTTGAATATCTACCTTCTATCTTTAATAGTCTGTTGATATCACATTTTCTTTTCTCTGGAGGTGCTATGCAAGTCGCATCCTGTGGAGTTTGCTTCTTACTTCCATTATTGCCACTCATTAACTTTTGACCAACGGCCTGATTATGGATTTCTGAAGCGCCTCTTTCGTGACTTGTTTACTCGGGAAGGTAATTGTTTAATTACATTGTGAGGAATTCTTTTTAATTTTGGTTTGGAGGGGGGATGATAGGGAAATTATGTTTGTTGGTCATTGAGGACTGCGAATCCTGGAAACTGATAACTGAACAATTGTTGGTCCATTACTTGAGTAGTCCATTTTGTTTTAGAGTCACATCCATGTGGGCCATCGGAGTTGACAGTTATATTCTATGGCTTCATCTACTTTTTTTCCCATTTCTGGCAGGATTTGAGTTTGATTTTGTTTTTGACTGGACCATCCTGAAGTACAAGCAGACACAGAGGCCAAAGCCACAACCTCAATCATCTGTTAGTTATTCGAATCTTCTCTTTTTAAAATATTTATAATGAGTCATACAAAGACCTTTATTCTTGAGATTGTAATTCATTTTCTTTTTTTGTGGTTATTTTTCTATTTAATTTTTTTGAATTGGTCCAAAATTACCACCAAATCATTCTGTAAACTAATCCACTCTGCTTCTGGAGTGTTTTATTAATCTTCTTTTGATTTTTTCTTTTATGTGTGATTTTTCAGGACCTGCAGCCAAATTCTAGAGTGACAAGCAGTCGAGCAATGGCAATGGATCTCAATAAGGATAAAGGTTAAATCTCAAGGATTGCTATTCTGTTCTTGTTTAATTTTCCATCATATTTGAATCTTGTGGCTTCCTGTTTTTTTTGCGGTGAGAAAGAGGGCTTTGGCTTTTTGCAGGAGTTGTGGGGAGGATGTTGGTGGGATGTTAGACACCTTAATAAAATCAAACCAGTCCATTTTAAAGGAGCACATTAATGCTTAATTCACTTGCATGGGAATTGGTTGTAGGCATAAGCTTAAGCTTAAGCATAAAAATATAAAAGTAGAAATGAGGGTTTGAAATCTCAAAGTGAACTTCTCCTTGATAGGTTCTTTGTAGTTTATTTTAACAATCATGCCGGTCTCATTTTATGGCAACATTAACGTGTGATTTCTGGATTTAAAAGTTCATCTGCTGTACTGCAATGGCTTAGTAAATACTGAACAATGATACAATGACCTCAATTAGATTCTGAGAAATTTATAGTTAACCATTCTAACACCTAAGTAGAACTTTTTTAATCCTTTTTCTTCGTTCATGTTGAACTTATACTCAATCCATAGTGAATCTAGAAAACTTTTTTTATGTTTTTTAGTCCTTTTTTTATGTGGAGTCATTCCATTAGGCCTTTTTCTTATTGGATTCTCAACTGAAGATGCACCTGAGTGAATTAGGGACCAAGTTTTGTAGTGGACAGGGGATCATGGAGAGGGATGCCATGAAACTTATCTGCTTAGGATATGAAAGAGTTTGCTCTATTGGATTCTAGAAATTCATCTGTTGTTATATGGTATTTACAGAAAACATCATTTTTATATGTTCATTTTTTTCACTTTCAGGGGTCAATGGTGCCTCTTATTCTGCTGAGGTTGCTGATCACAGAGGATCAAATAAGGTTGCTCGTCCAGATACTCATATGCAGTTGGGGTCATCATTTACTCGGAATTTAACTGCTGATAATCCACTTGACAAACATGTGAGTCGTCTATTCTTGTGATCCATAGTATTTTCTTCTCTATGTTCTCTTCATATGTCTATATGTAGCTAGAATGCATAGCTGATATTGTACTTTGATGCAACTTATTCTATGTATTTGGTGACAGTTTTTTTCTTACTAGTTAGTGTCACTATAATCACTGTGCTGTAAATTTGGTGGAATTACAGCTATTTGAGATTTTGTTTCTGTAGAATATGAACAATGCATCAATGCCGTCAACTTCTTTTGTTCCGCCCAGTGCATCCAGAAGGGATTTTATGAAACTAGATGGGTCGACTGATGCTGTGAACATTGGCCGTGGGCTTGGGAACAGAGCTGGTGCTTCAAGCAGGTTGATGAGAATTTCTTCAGCGAAGTAATTGGTATGGCAACATCACTTTCAGAGATTATTCTGTATTTAATGCATCGTGATTGTGCTCTACTGTTTTTATTCATGGATATTTTCATGGCAATAATTTCTATGAAACAATGTACCATCTCTTCAACTGCTGATCTTTCCTTTATATTTACAGCTGTAATTTGGGGGACAGAATCCAGGATCGCAATGTCTCTGACATGAAGTTTGGATGGCTTGATCTCTTTGCATCAAGAATGTCAAGTTACTTAAATGTATTATTCACAAGGTGACTACAAGTAGACACATTGGATGGTGCTGGGCCCATCAAAGCTTGGTTTTATTGTTGTTTAAGATGGAAAAATGATTAAGTCTGTTTTTTGTTTGTTGTTCAATTGAGGATATGTAGATTGTTCTGTTTGATCCTCTATCCTTGGATCGTGTATGGGTGTTTTGACATGTACTTATTTCATTCATAATAAAGTACTTTCCATTATTAGTGCTTTATTTTTCAATCCAAACCTTGGTTTTTTACCTGGATCAATTTGAATCTAGGTACCTGCATTCTTCATAATCTGAAAGAAGTACCAAAATCTAGTGTTTCAGGTACTGTGTCATCTTGCCTGTTCTTGTGGAGCTTTCTCAGTTGCCATTATTTTTTTTTATCTTGTAATGAATTTATTTTTCAATCCAAACCTTGGTTTTTTACCTGGATCAATTTGAATCTAGGTACCTGCATTCTTCATAATCTGAAAGAAGTACCAAAATCTAGTGTTTCAGGTACTGTGTCATCTTGCCTGTTCTTGTGGAGCTTTCTCAGTTGCCATTATTTTTTTTTTATCTTGTAATGAAGTTTTGGGAAACATTTTTCATGCTTAACTTTATATATTTCCATTTTCAGATTGCTATAGTTAAAGTTTTGTATGAAATTCGTTTATTGAGTGGAAAGAGCTATTGGAAGTATGGATGCAAATGAAGATGGTTTGTTAGATCTTTGAATTGGTGTGTGGATTCTGGAAAGCTTTGAATCCTAGACATTGAGGTAATTAACATCTTTACTCTTAATTTTGAACCAATCTAGATTACAATTCTTCCTGTTGCCATTCTAATTTGCCAGGGAAAGAAAGAATATGCTCTTTCACTCTTCTGTGTCAGATAATTTATGTTTCCAAAGTATTATTGTTGTCAAATAATAAGAATCAGTTGTGTATGCCTAGGTCTTGGGAAAAGTAGATATTTCAAACTGTCATCGAAGGCTGTGACAAAGAATACGACAAGTGGACTACAAGATGTATACGTGAGAAATTCCACAGGGATTATGGAAAAGAAGGGCTACTCATAATGCAATATTTTTAAAATTAGTAAAAGCTCTTCTTTTGTGGGGTTCATACCATGTTTCAACATTTAAATTCTATTTGTGATGTATGTTTCATTATGAGTCAACTTCTACAGAAATATGATATTCTACGACACTGACTCAGGGTTGAAGAATAAAGCTATGCAGACATGCACTATCTAGTGAGAGTTAAGCTACTACTACCAGACGAGGAGGCTGCTGATAGACTTGCAGGTAGTATATGCTTGCATTTAAATAAAGCTCTGGAGTGATAATAACCAGAGTATTCAATTTTTAGCTGAAGGCAAGTCACCTATTGCGTATAGAATATCCTGAGCGGTAACATGCTTTTATAAGCAGAAATGACCGATTTATTCTAGGTTATAGGATATTGATAATTTGCTTATTATTTGATATGCTTCACCAATAATCCCCATCATGGGTGCAAAACTTGCAAATTTATCTTTATAGGTTATGCTCGATCACTGTCGCAATTATTGCATGGAGCCTGTAGATCATTTTAGGCCTACAGGCTCCCGCTCCATGCCTGTAGATCATTTTAGGCCTACAGGCTCCCACTTGGTGCGGCGATACACAGCTAGATTTTTCTCTTAGTATGCATAGCGGAGTTACACTTTTTAGACTGTTATGAGTTGAAAGGGTAACATTTCACATTTGTTAAGGTTTTGTCTTCGGCGAAGCTTTCATCCATTGGGTTAAATAGGCACACCAACAGATTGTGTTCTTTTATCGGCATATTAATGTCTGGAGAGATTATCCCATCGTATAAGCCATGTATGGTTTCCTGGTACCGCTGCTAATGCATGCATTTTCTTTAGACCCACAGCACTGCATTCCTTGCAATAGCATCAATCACTTGCACTGCCATCAACATGCTACCTCACGATACCTCATCATAGTACGTTTTCTGCCACATCCACTGTTACTGATCTGTCACCTAGATTCGCCACCGTAACCATTTCTTACATACTGTTATGCATATATATCATGACAAAAAGGCCTTTCTTTTGCTGTTCCTTAAGGTCCACAATCCATGTTTGTTATTATTATCATGTCTGTTATTATTATTATTGCCTGAATGCATGCATTATGCAATAAAATGATGCGATTTTGAGGAAAATTTGACCTTTTGTTCATATAAAAGGAGACCCAATTGAAGAATGCCTAATACGTTTTGAAGATCCAACTGACAAAAGTTTTAGTTTGGTGACTACATGAAAGTTTCTAATTTGAGGTTTGCACAATCATCTTTTTTCTCCCTTCACCTTCATATTAAAACGTATAATGTGGGTTTAAACCATCAACATTGTTGGACAATATCGAGGTTGCTTTAAAATATATTTGGGAAAATGGCTCAATGTATTCTTATATTTCAAGAATTTTTTTAAATATTTTTTTTATGTATTTAATCGCATCCAATCTATTTTTTAAAATTTCATGTGCTTTAATACATCATTTTGTTAGATTTTTATCATAAAACTAACAAAATAATATCATGTGATCAAAATACTCATTAAAAAGAATTTAAAGGAGATGCTAGAATTTGTTTTTCAAAACTTGTCACTGAAATAATTTGCATGTGCAATTTATGAAAACTGATTATTAAATTTTAATTTATTGAATCTTAGTTTACTAACCCTATTTTTCAATTTTTTCTTCTCTCTCTTTTAACGAGGGGTATTTTGGATAAATATAAAACTCAAATTTGGTCATGTACAAATCGTTTATGTATTTTCATTAGTTTTACGGTGAAAAATCTAATAGGGTAAATTGGAGTAAAAATAATTTTTAAAATATAGATGAATGCAAAACAATTTTTAAGATAGATAAATGAAATGAAATATAAAATGATAAATTGAATACGATTTTTAAAATATAATTAAATATGCAGCCATTTCCCCAAAATATGCTATCCAAATTTGTGTTCGTGCACGATTACAAATATTATATAGGTTGTTAACTTGTTATCATAGCCTACCCGCACTGTTGCCTTTGTGGATTGCTAATTTGAGTATCAATCTTGAAAATCTGGGAGCTAGTGAATTGGTGAGGGTTGAAGGTAAGAGTTTGTTATGAATTATTTTTTTAAATGTCTTTTATTTGAAAATGTATTTTTTTATTTTTTAAAATATATTTTTAATATTAGCATAGCATTAGGATGATTTAAAAATTAAAAATAATAATTTAAAATTAAAAAAAAAACAAAATTTATAGAAATACTTTTCAACAACAATTACCCAAAAAAAAAACCCTAATCAAGCAGCTAGGAGTGTTAATCACCATATTTAGTTGTTGGTAATGGAGTGTGGGACCTTTAATGGGCTTAGACATGATGAGACTTAAAGCAAATGACGAAAAAGCAAATGCAGAGATACCGCTGGTCGGTCGGTATTTTCCTCTTCTCATACTGGTTTCGAGAAGAAAGTAGTGCCAAAATTTGTGTTCTTTTGGAGTAAAAAAGGGGGTCAGACAGTACAACTCTAGGCAAAAAGTGGAAAAAATAAATACGATGGGTTAAAATAGAAAAGCATAAAAAAGTGCCCTACATTACTCTCTCAAAGCATTCTCAAGGACTTTTCTTCCTCCTTTTTATTGGATAAATTGTAAATTAGCATAGTTATTTTTAAATTTCAGTAGAATAATACACTTCGAATTTTTTCAGATAAAATAGTATATTTTTGCATGTTGATACTGCCACGACATTTTAATGATATCAAATCAACCACAACATTTAAATTGATATCACCATTGAAAACTAGTTGATATCCTAGGATTAAAATCACAAAATAACTATTCTTTGTCTGAAGGAAGGTCATCATTTGTGCTCTCCACTTGCAGCCATGACTTAGCAATGGGATCCCGTGGTGGATCTTCGGATGGTGGGTCCATGAGAACCTTTTCTGAGCTTGTGGCGTCTTCACAGAGAGGGAGAAGAGGGAGGTGATCTTTTGACAGGGAACACTTTGGTGCTGGCTTTGGAAAAATAAGTGGATGTAGCAGTAGGTTATCGTATTCTCCCTCCTTAGATCTGCAAAACTGCGGAGCTTGCTCAAAGTTCTTGACAGAGAAATTTGTTTGGAGTAGGCAAAGAATTGGATGGTGGTGGTGATGTGATTGGATGATGTGGTGGAGGAACCTTTGGAGAGGCTGGTAGATTATCTTTTTTTTCTTCCTACTATCTCTGTGAATTATAATTCAAACAAAAGATAAATTTGCTCCTATACTCCAATTTCAATTCTATGCAATCATACTTGTACAATGAGTTAAGAGTGTTATATTCAAGTCTTAGGTGTGCATGTTTTACATGATGCTGAAGCGTTTCATGATGTACAGACAATTAGATAAGAAAGTTGTGCTATTCACAAATGATGCTTGCTGCATTTTCCTTCTACCAATTGCTTAGCAAGGCCCCATTTCTCTCTATACAGTGATAGTGATGATGGAGACAAAGGAGAACCTAAGTAATCATGAATCCCGCCTCTCAAGAAAAATCGAGCCTTTAGCTCTTTACGTATCAAAGCACAAAAGAGTGGAGATGAAAAGCAAGTAAGATTTAAGCTGAGGACAAAGATGCACTATCTTTATTGAGAGCCCCTTTTCTTGTATCACAGAATGTGTGCCTCCATTTTTGTAACTCTAGAAGCCCATGTTTAAATATCCCACTGTTCCCCGTCTCTTCACCAGCTTGCTTCTTGCTTTTTTCTTCTTTAGCATGAGAAGTTGCACCAAAGACCAAACACTTGAGTTCCAACAAAGTGATATAGCACAGCTTAGAAGTAAGCTTTTTTTATGACTTCAAAGTTTGCTTCTTAGGAAAGACAAACATAAAAATTAAAAATCATACCGATCTCCAACCTTCAGGATCCAAGGATGCAGTAATCTTGGTGTTGATAACTGGTTTAGGGCAATTTTTCCTCCACACAGCTTGACTGCCTCTGCACTCTTGTAGACATCAATTGTGCCTATTGCAATCCGGTAGAGATATAAACATCCAGTTTTCACATATAACAACTCCGAATAAAAACCAGATGAGAAGACTAAAGATATGACATAATGATAACCGTGATAGGGAAGAATTATTTAAATGGAGTGAAACTAAATTATTGGAGTATATGCTGCTAGAGAAGGTAAGAACTCACCTGCGTGTGGCCATTGTCCTTGTTTTATTCTGTAATCCCATAGTTACATGTCAGTTCCAGACCTGCATTTTTATCTTCAGGGCCATAACCCATCATGGCTATGAGAAGGTAGAATAACAAGCAACTAATTAGAGTGGCATCTTATGCCTAGCAATATACTTGAGGAAAATGGGAAATGCTTCTATGTAGAAGAGCTTGTAACATCAAGGATTAAGAACAGGTTAGTAGAAAACTTGAATTTGGTGCATCTGAAGAAGCAATGCCACTGCTTTAATTTCAATGAACGAAGCAACTTCTTACAGCATTGATTACTTCTAACCATCTTATAAAAGTCTATGGAGCGATCAAGATCACCCACACGAAGCATCACTTGGCATAGGGGCTCAGGAGTCAGGCCTCTTTCCAAGAGCTCAAACTTGTAGCCATTGGGTCTTCAACAAATGCGATTTTTGTAATTCCACCTTTAACTGGACCCGGTTCCCTAGTAACCTGTTAAGAAAGATACTCAACAATCGAATTCCGTAGCAAGCAAACACTTTAAGAAAGACTAACTTGCATCCACCACTGCAGTACCAAAATGTAAAAATCCATTTCCATTATCATACTTGTTATCTTTACGATCTGCAAGCATTACCAAATAAAAAAAAAAATTGAAAAGACCAGAAGTTCATTCGAAACATCAATGGTGGATGCAGGAATATGCATAAAACAATACTACAGTACAGATCCAATTAATGAAAGAAAGATAATTACTCTCTATAAGTAAGTTCAAGAGTAGAGTCTTCAGGTCCATATCCAAGAAAAACATTACTATATGTGTCCTCAGGTACATCACTTTTCCTTAACAACTTCATTCCTCGAAATTCAGTATAAAATCTGAATATCTCAAACATCCAATTAGCCACAGTTATTATATAAAACCTCACATTGCTACATTAACACAAGAACAAACTTTGCAATATTCAAAGGAGCTAAAGAGACATACTTTATAGCCTTGTCCAAGTCCCCAACATTATAGGCACCATGAAGCATGCGTTCTTCTCTTGTCATTCTCAACCCACTCTAGTACATTTTTCTCAGCAACCTCACTACTTCTTGCTGGTGCTAAGTTTCCACTTAAGAACTGTACATTGTGGGATATCTGTAGAAAAACCCAAAATACTTAATGTCAGTTTAAGCATCGCTAATTACTACATTTAGTAGTAAGAGATAAAGGGAAGTAAAGGGTTCTTGCTTACCAGTTCCAAGCTGAAAGAGAGCTAGTCTTCTTGACGGATTGTAATTGCTAGTGACTGTTTTGTTACTATGACTCTTGTTATTGGCATATTTGGATGGGGAAGAAAGTTTGAAGGAATGCAGGAGAAGAGAAGGTTTATTCTGTGTTTAGACATTGAGATAAGAGAAAAGAAGAAGATAATGATGGCACTGTTACTGTTCCTTAACATTATTCTGTTCCTTCTCTGTCTGTTTATAGTTTGGTTTTGGTCTCCTGTCTTCCTCTCCTACCTCTGCCTGCTTCCTTGGTTCAACTGTTTCTGACTTTTCTGTTAATTGTTGTCCTCTTGCACGTTTTGCCATTGGCATCCGGGCTGTTTTCATGTGACCCATATTCTAAATACTGGGCTTATCTATCTACATGGATATATTTATGGGCCTAATTCTACTTTTTTTGTTCTTTTTTCTTTTTTTTTTCAATGGAAGGCTGGGTAGACAATAAAATATAAGCAATTCGTGGAGCAATTATGATCTTCTAGTGGTGGGGTGGGCTATGATTGGGAGTTTAATTTTCAAAGTAAGCCTAACGGAAAAATAAAATATAAGGTAAAAGTAGTTAAACGTCAGTAATCACTGACATACTTATTAAACCAAGTTTAATATGTTTTTAAAATTATAATAATATCCATTTCAAAAAACACTTAATAAAATTTAATTTAGTAAAACACTAATTAACCTGAGTTTTTAACAATATCACATTATATCAAGTCTTATTTTTTTTTTTTAAACTTGGCTCGAGCTATACCTATCTAAATCAATTGGTTTCAAATCAACTCACCAGAAAAAAATCAAGTTTAATATATATCATATAAATAAAAAATATTCTTTTCAGCATGTCCATGCTTTTATATATATATGGCAACTATGCACACCCTTACCACCAGTAGAGGAGACAGGGGCTGGTAGAGGCCCCGATCCTTTTAAGAAAATGTTTTTCCATATTTCTCAGCCCCTTTCTTATAAATATTTATAATTTTAATATTTTTTAAATAATTTTTTTAATTTGATCTATTTTTATTTTTTGTTCTTGCTCCGCCTCTGCTTACGGTAATTTTTTTTTTCCAATTCAAAACCAACATGTTATCGCTAGCCAATTCGATACAAAACCCTAGCTTCATTTGCTATGCTTAATCAATTGTATAAAGACAGTTAACTGGTGTTATAATTCTTGCATCGAGCGTGGCATATGATGGGAGTTTTTTTTATTTTTTTTTATTCTTTTGGTCTCATTGTCGCTAACGTGATGAAGTTTGCTTAGTTGGCAAACTAAGAAGATTTTGCCAATCAATTTTAGCTTCCCATTAACAATAAAAAAATATATTTATATAGCATTGACCAAATTAAGAAACCCTACCTTAATATTTAATCATGGGATTTTATAATTAAAAAAAGAAATTGAAGAATCAGTCATTAGTAATTCCATCTATGAATTATTGGGTGTCTTTTTTTGACTTCAAATTCTGCTCTGGAGAGATAATCCATCTATGCCTTAATTTGGCATGAGAAAGCTGCTTGGAAGTGGCCAGGATCAGCATGACAAAATGCTATGCAGTTTCATTGGGTCAATTTCTCATCCATGCACTGTATAGCTTTCATTCTTGGGTGTTGTTGCCACTAAATAGAGTACCTTAGTAAAATTTGTATTTTAGCACTAATTATTGTCATTGGACCTTACATTATTTGGAATCATGATGGGCTAAACGACAAAGAGATGAATCAGTCATGCACCTCTTTAAATAATTAATAAGGCAACATGGTGCTCGCCCTAGCTGGGAATCACAATAATGCATCCTCCGTTCCATCTCTAATTGTTATTTTACTTATTTTGTCAAGAACGTAGGCTTTTTTAGTATTTTTCTCACGCGAATGTGTGAACCGTCCTTGTGTTGCGTCTATCTTGTTTTGATGTCAACATTGTATGAGACATTGTCTCAAGCCTTCCTCCATGTGCCGATGAAGTGGCCTTGTCACTTGGAGAGAATTCTGGCTCACAAATTAAGGGTATTGAAAGCATGGACATGAGAGATGGAATCTTAATTATGAGCTCTAAGTATTGCAAAGCTACCCCAAATTTCCATTATTTTATTTTATTTTTAGTGCTATCCTACATTTTTTTTATGAATTTGTGATGGAAGAATGACATGAATGATGAGGGGTGGAAACCATATTTTATTTTGGGAGCCAGGTCACACTCAAAGTCTTGAAAGTTTTTAATTAATTTGACTCTTGAATATTTTAGTTTTTCGTAATAATTAAGCGTTTTAACCCTTCAAAAGTATTATATTTTATCCATATATATATAATCTTTCCTAGTTTTCTCATTAATTTTAAAATTCATTCTAGCAGTTTATTTTTTTCGACACCCCTCTTACGAAAATTCATTTTCTTCCTGTAAATGACTATCATATATAAAATATTTTTTTTCAAGAAAGATTAGCACGTATCTTGCCTATCAATCTTATTAATGAAAGAACGTCCAATTAAACATATTTATTAATGATCTTTTATGTATATTAGTGATCAGCCAGAGCTAGTTCCTCTTCAAGAATTTATGAAGAGAGCAAGAATGGTGTAGATATAGAGAGGGATGATCACATGGGCGATAAAACGAACTTCACTATTAAAATGTCAAAGAGGACAATAAGACATAGAACCGAGTTGATTGAAAAGAATGAAGAAGACGACACAATGTACTCATGCTCATTATTTGAATATGACATTTTTCTATGTCAGCATCGAACCAGCAACTCAGCTTTTGTGGGTGGTGGGGGTATATCATACTGTTTAATTTCCCTTACTATATGGAAAGCTTGGTGCATGATTGAACACAAACCCTTCTTTTCTTTAAATTACAGAAGCAGCGATCGAAAAAAAGAAGAGCACTAGGGATTCCAAAAGGAAAAATCATCGTGGATGTTGCATACATGATGTGTTCTGGTTCATGTGGATGTTGACCTAATACTTAATTTGAACCTCCGAATCGAATCCCTTTTTTTTTTTTTTTTGAGAATTCACCACTGAATCATTCTTAAGGATTCGGATCAGTTTTGCTTTATGAGTTTGGTGGTGGATCAGAAATGATGCATCATGCCTTAGAACAATTATAACTTGGTAGGGTCCATATCGATATAATTATGTTCTGAAAGTGGACTTGAACTCGTATGAAAATGAAGGCCAAAATCAATCTTCATGTCTTATTATCTAATCCTTTTCAACTCTCAACTCATTTCGATGATCGATTGTTTCTATGAAGCTGGAAAGCTTATGAAGATAATAAACTCAAAATATAATTGCATTTGTGGATTTGGAGATCATTCAATTACATATATACCAAACTTCTCCAAGATTCCCACACATATATAGAAGACGGTCTTTTCATTTCTTCTATATATTCAGTTTTCATTATAGATATATATGTGTCTGTGATCAGGATGAAACAAATTCAGTTCATCGATCACTGTAAATTACACGGCAGATGAATAATCAACCTGGTCTCGTCACTTGAACCTACATATCGATCCACACATGTTCTTGACGATCATTAATTTGCACCCTACCTACTTCTCATTAGATGATCATGTAAAAGAGTTTAATTTAGGAGGAGCTAATGGGCTCCATAGGTAGTGTACTTGATACAGGGGGTTTTGAAGGAAAGTTATTAATTTTTAGTTATTTTTATTTAATTTTTAAAAATTAAATATTATACTTAATTTTTTTTTGTCTTTTCTAGTTTGTTTAAAACTTTTTTTTATTTCTTTTTTATTTTATTTTCAAGTCTTCCTAGTTTATTTAGATTAGTTTTCTCTAAACTTTTTAAAGAGAAAAATTAATTGAAAAAATATATTCAATAATAATATTATGAATTAGAGTTCTTTATGACAATCATATTCGACTTTAATTATATCTTTCTAGTTTTGTGTCTTCTTGTTTATGTTTTCATCTATGTCAGTTGGTATTAGAGACCAACAATTCTTGATGGTTAGTTGTTGCGTCCTGTTGAATACTCATGGATAAAATAGATGGTCGCAGAATAGAACATGCTCTTATAAAAAGGAATGAGTTTCTCTCAGGAAAGAGATGTTCATGAACTAGTACGTAGTAAAAGACATGTAGAGATAAATTATAAAACTAACCCACTGATTAAAGATAATAAACCGTAGAAGCAAGTTAAAGAATTATTCTATCAATATTGGAGTTGAAAATGAAAAAATTGAAGGATCATAAGGAGAGTGATCATAGATAGATTCATGACTAGTTTCAAGAACTCGTTTCAGAAATATTAGTAGATGAACAACTTCTTAATTAGGATAAATATCATGGAGATTTTGGTGATTCCATTTATGGTGAGATATATGTGAGTTGATATTCTCCGTCAATCTATGACATTTATTTTAATGATGATTATGTTGATAATAATACAAAAAATAATGATATTAATGACAATGATGATGTCATTAACTATGTCTTTACTGATAAGTTAGAAATTATGTGTAAAAAGAACATAGAAAGTACTCAACAAAAAAAAAATTATTGATTTAGATTGTATTGTTTCTTTTGATTATAAGTTTACTATTATCACTAAGATAGGTTTGTTTAAGGACTATATAGATGCAACACATGTTGATGAAGGAAATTTGAGGTTTTCAATTCATTATTCTATATGAAGAAAGAAAAGGAATTATAGAGTATTAATTGGACATCCACAAGATCGAGACAAAAAAATTTAAACTCGAGTGTGAATTTTTTTTTTATCATAACGAAACTGATGCATGTGGTATTTAAGGAAAATTTATTTTTCCTTTGTTATTTTTATTTTTTTCTATTTAGTTTATGAAATTAAATATTATACTTAATAATTTTATTTTTTCTAATTTGTTTAGGATTTTTGTTGTTTTTATTTTATTTTCAGATTTCTTAGTTTATTTAGGTTGAATTTTAGATTTATTAAGGAGTTGTAAACTTTTCAATAATAAAATTATGAATTAATTTTGTATTTACTATCCTATCCTATCCTATTTTCCTAGCCCTAGCCTGCTATCTTTAGAGTTTGTTTTAACGTTTGCACTACACTCCGAAGTATGAATTTCTATTCTAAAATGATAATGATAAGTCGATCAAATCTCATCGTTGAAAAAACAAACTGAGAAAAAGTTAAACACATTCGGTTTCCACTAACACGATTACCCAAGACCATGCAAATCACCAACGACTAAAAATTACCACATAGATTTGTGAGAAAGTCTAGCAGTAGTTATGCAAATCGACCTTTCAATTCTTATCCATGCGTTTCCCTTTCTTATCATCACCAACATTCATACTTGGACCATATATGGTTTAATAAAAAAGCATCATTTTACTCTTTTTAATCCCCCTGCCTACATTAATTTTCGTAATTCTTGCACGAAAATGGATGGATATTGTAAGTTTTTCATACCAAAAGTGTAACGTAGAAATTGAATGGAAAATAAAGTTTTCCTTCTTTGTACTGATATTTATGTGGGATTCATCAGAGAATTATATTGCCAGAGAAAAACTCCTAACAATTTCAGACATGACAAATAAAAATAACAAAAAAAAAAAAAAGTCAACGGGTAATGGGTATCCAAGTAATTTGGCTACAAAATAATTCTATTGCATGATAACGTGCCATCAGTACTAGTTGCTAGTGAGGGCATCGCATGAATGATGCCTATAAATGTTGCAGCTCCAAACTTAATTACTCATATCATAAGCTCCCAATCCCATTAAGGTTTGTTAAGGCGTCCACAATCACTAGGTATAGTGGGTGAAGATGACAAAAATTGCCTTGGGATCTCGTCATGAGGCTGCTCAGCCTGACTGCCTCAAAGCCCTTGTAGTCGAGTTCGTTACCACCTTCCTCTTTGTTTTTGCTGGTGTTGGATCTGCCATGGCTGCTGGTACTTTCACTTAAATTTACGCCCCAACTCTCGTATTATAATTTCTTTCTTAATCTTCGTTGATAGTTAATGCCAGGATTTTAAATATCAGAAAAAAGTTTAATGAAGAATTTTATGCTGTGTACTTTCCGTGAACAGATAAGCTAACAGGAGATGCTCTACTGGGCTTGTTTGTTGTGGCTGTGGCACATGCACTTGTTGTGGCCGTGATGATATCTGCTGGCCACATTTCCGGTGGTCATCTCAACCCAGCAGTGACTATTGGCCTTCTTTTTGGTGGTCACATCACTGTTGTCCGATCCATCCTCTACTGGATTGACCAATTGTTGGCATCTACAGCTGCTTGTTTCCTCCTCAAGTATCTCACCGGAGGATTGGTAAGGCAATTGGCTTGAGCCATAGACCTTAGGGATAACACATGTATGTTTTAGAACATGTGCATCTAATCATGTATAGCTGTTAAACCGGTTTGACGTAACAACTGATTTGAGACCTGATCAATTTAGGATCTAGATAGGATCAAGTTGAAAAAATAAAAGAAAAAAAAATTAGTTGACGTGAATAAAACCTGAATATTATCATGTCAAAATCCAAACCTTAAATTGCTGATTTTTTCTAAAAGTCTTATTTGATCAAAAATAATATTTTTTTAGGGTCAACCCTCTAAATCTATAATTGAAGCCTTGCCCCGTGCAATTACGTTTAGTACCAATTTAATTTAGAATAGTGACATAATCCATCCAAAATCTGGAAAAATTGAAAAACTTTGGATATATAAAAAAAAAATGTTGATTTCAGAACTTTTTCCAGCAAAGTTGAGCTATACAATGAACTTAGTTCCTTTTGATTCTTAAGTCCTAACATGTTTTAAAAATTAATTGTTGTGGCGTGTTTTTCAATCATTGTACTAGTATAGGCCGGAGATTGCAGTCGCCTACCCCATATTTGTTTTTATATTTTTTGCTACTTTTTTTCTAATAATTAATTAATCACTGTTGGTTTTCTAATTGTTTTTTTTTGCAGGCTACTCCAGTGCATACACTTGCAAGTGGGATGGACTACCTTCAAGGAGTAGTATGGGAGATCGTACTGACTTTCTCCTTGCTGTTCACAGTCTATGCCACCATTGTCGACCCCAAGAAGGGATCCATTGATGGGCTAGGTCCAATGCTGACTGGCTTTGTAGTTGGAGCCAACATCTTGGCTGGTGGGGCATTCTCTGGAGCATCAATGAACCCAGCACGATCATTTGGACCTGCTTTGGTTAGCTGGGACTGGACAGACCACTGGGTTTACTGGGTTGGACCCCTTATTGGTGGTGGACTCGCTGGGTTTATCTATGAAAATTTCTTCATCACAAGATCTCATCGTCCTCTTCCCA
>Ga0325411_1002137_pt1 | contig 22220 bp, 9 predicted proteins | sample PopdelMetagenome_13_FD_206181 | JGI IMG/M metagenome (GOLD analysis project Ga0325411, IMG submission 206181) | Populus deltoides microbial communities from Bellville, Georgia, United States - Xylem-PdIQD-R4 | ecosystem: Host-associated > Plants > Phyllosphere > Stem > Wood/Secondary xylem... | reverse complement strand
TCACTGCGATTTTCTTCTGAAATTTCGTATATTCAGCGATGTAATTATGGAACATGCTGTAATTAATTATTCAAAGGGTATGAAGGATATTGAAAACTCTTTATATGTTTTAAATGGATTTTTTCATATATATTTCATACTTGCCATTTAACGTTATCTCATCAGAACTGAAAGCATGAAACACAATTATGTGTGTTTTATTTTATTTATATACTTGAGAAATTACGAATCACTTAGTTTATAAATAGCTACAATAACTATGTATTGGACCAAATCTCGAAAGAACATCTCATGGGCTAAAAAATCTCTCGAAGATCCATTTCAGGCCAGAGACCACTTAGGTGTCTGTTCTCATTTCGTGAATCATAAGCGACGAGACCGAGACGAGAGTTGGAGAATTATACTCCTAATTATGTTTGGATTCGAGGCCTTAAGGCCATGATTCGAGTGTTGTAAATTCAATTTTATGATGTAACTTATTTCCAATTGTACTACAGCTTCAAACATATCCAAGAGCTCGCAGTCAAAGATGATTCAGTTATTCATTAAAATGATAGTTATCAAACATCGCTCGAGCTTCTTGCTAAGAGATCAGATTCCAAGGTACATGGTTATTCTGGGTAAACTTGAAAAAGTTAAAAAAATATATTTAAAATTTTAATATTTTATATAAAAAATTAATAAAAATAAACTATATATGTTATAAATAATAAAGTTTAAAAGAATATTTTTTTTAAAAAATTTATCCCACATTGAAAAGATACTATCTTATTTTTTTAAATTGAAGTATTTAAACCAAAAATATTTTTTATCCCACGTTAAAAAAATATAATTTTTTTCTTGTGAACATAGAGTATATATACAAAAGAATTTTAAATCCCACGATAAAAAAATAAAATATTTTTCTTGTATTTATATAGTTAGCTTTGAAATAAGTTAGTAACTAACTGAAAAATATGAAAAAAATAGAGGTTTCTAGCTAGAAAAAAAAACACATTTGAAAAAAAAAAAGATTTCTACCGGATTTTGTTTAGCCACCCTGGTTTCAGGTTGAACTGACAAATCGATTGATTTTCTCTGAGCCAATTGCAGGCTCAAGTTTTCAATAAAATAGATTTGGTCAGGGCTCTGAATCACTTAGGTCCTGGCTAACTTATTAGGTCAGGTCGAGTCTAATAATTATGATTAAATCGATTCAAAAAATAAGGACACCTTCGCTCTTATTCAGCACGTCTTGATTCATAACTTAAAAAAGTACATTATATTTGTTTAAAACAGATTATATTATGCAGGAGTAATTATAGAAATAAGAAATGATTTGCATGCATACTTATAAAACTCATTCTATAGTTGACCCGGAGTAAGACCCAAGTTTCTGATAAAAAAATTAACTCAGGTTGATTTATTTATTTTTTAAAAAAATGCACTAAAACGAAGAAGTTTTGAGGAAAAGAATTTCAAAAACATCAACATGTTTTACTTTGGGTTATGGGTTAACCCAATTTTTTGATCGGGTATGGATAGTCAATTCCTTATCTTATTTTTTTCAACTCAGACTAGTCTAAATTCTAGATTAACTAGGTCATAAAGACTGACCCGCCAAGGCGTTCCAAGTTTTATAACTAGGCTTATATATGTTAGCAACTCCTAACTGCTAATATTTTTTAATTTATAACATAGAGAGAGAGAACATGGATGATAATTTAATTTGAACTCAATGCATATCGACCCAACCTGAATTAATTATTATTGTTTGGATAGTTACCTTACATGATGGGTAATGTATATGTTATGGATATTGTCAAAATCATCCCAATAATCATTTAAACCTAACCTGAAAAATATATTTATATTATATAGATATATTTACGGAACATTTAATTTTTTAATACAATATCACATACACACACAGAATCCTAAAGGGAAAAGGGACTATATTGTAGCTATATGAACAAAATATTATTCATTGTAATAATATAATGATAAAATTGCTCTTGAATCATAAAATTTTTAAACTAGGCTTTGGGAACAAGGTGGTTGTTTTATTATAATATAATTGTCCTTTAAAAATTATATAGGGTTAGATTAATCATTTCATTTTTTATTCTATGATAAAAGTACTAATTTAACTATAGAATAAAAAAATAGATTATCTTTCACTTAGTCTTTTTAATTTTTTCAAAATAATATAAATACTTTATTACTCTTTAAGTCAAAGTTAAATAAACTCTGTTAAGGGTTTTTTTGGTCTTTTAACCATGATTTCTTTTTGTAATAACAAGTTAGCTCAGGGGCATTATTGTACTTTAGTAAATGTTATATATTAAGAAAAAACTCGTTGACTTGTGTCATGTACACACCAGAAAGTAGGCGACACATGGGGGGTCATCTGACCACTAAACACCGTCTTCATCGACTGCGTTGGAATCCTCATGGCGCCCTCTCCGCGATAAGATAACGCGTGTTCCAAAATTTTCTATTTTCTCCCTTCTTCTCTCCCTCTCTCTCTTCTCCTAGATTTTCATGTCAAACCTTTAAAAATTTCAAAACAATCCTTTAATTTATTATTATTTTAGATTTGGTCCCTATTTTTTATTATAATTTTTTTATCTTAAATAATTTATAAAATTAGGATGGGTTGTCAATTTCATCCCCCTTAACTTATTTTCATCTTTTAGATTCGGTTTCTATTGATTGCTATTTGTTTTGTTTGAGATTATTTTTTAAATTGATTTTGTTTGACAATTTCATCCTTATTTTTCCTATCAAATTTGATTCTTATTCTTTTGATTACTATTGTTTTTTTTTTTTTTTTCCTTTGGTGAGGTTTTTTAAATTGTTTGAAAATAAAGCTTCTTGATTAAACCCAGATTCAAGGTTTTATGGGTTGTGAGTTTTAAAAACTTGACCAAATTTAGAAGGTTCGCTAGAGTTTACTTGATTTTTTATTTTACTTTGTTTAAACTATTTTTTTCTCGTTTCATCATTGAATATTTATTTAATTGAAGATTGAATTTTTTTTTTCAACTTGTGTTTTGTCAAAGTTTTTGTTGGTTTTGAAAATTACACAATTATATCATGTTTTTATTTATTTATCATTCCTTGTGGGATTTTTTGGCTAATTTTTTAAATTGATATTTTTTTTTACGATTTTATCATTCAATATTTGAAATGATTTTTTTAAAACAATTTACTAGATTAGAATTCTTCTTCTATCTTATCTCTCTTTATTTTTTTTATCTTTCAAATTTAGTTTCTATTTTTTTATTGCTATTTTTTTAATTGAGATAAATTTTTAAATTTGTTTTTATTTATTTTATTTCTTTAGGATTTTCAATGATTTGGAAAATGACCCTGGTTTTCTCAGCTCTTTTTCTTTATTTTTCTTTTTATTTAAGCCCAAGTTTAGGTTTTAATGGGTTGTGAGTTTTTTTGACTTCCGTCTCTTTTTTTAAGTTGATATTTTTTTAATTTCATCATTTAACATTTATATATATATATATATTGATTAAGCTCTATTTTTTTATATGCCTTCAATATGATTTTTTAACTGCTATTTTTTATAGTTTCATAAGTTTCTTTTTTCTCTTTAGGTTGGTCCATATATCAATATTTTTTCTTAGTCGAGTTTATAGCTCGAGTCATATTTTTTTAAAACACGCTTGCATCATATGAATGTATTTTTTTTCTTGATAAAAAATGTTTTCGGTCACGGCCCACAAACTAGTGTATATATAGATGAAGACATTGATAACCATTCCATGCTAAAATCAACTTCCTGTATTTATTTTAATTTACCAAAGCAAAAAAATAGCCTTAATGAACTGGGTATTTGAAAAGAAATTAAAACAATTGAATCTCTTTTTTGTCATAACAAAATAGAATCTTTAAAACTATAGAATAGCACAAACAAAAACTAATGAAACCTAGCAAATATTGTCCCTTTCCAAAATTGTATGAGCACATAGGGCAGTTAAAAGAAAATATGTCGACAAAATCTAGGACAATAAGCAGAAACTAGAAGCAAGGACCTAGTACTCTTGCAGCAAGCATAGTACCTTTGATTGTTTCTTTAGCTTAATAATCACACATACATCCAAAAGCTACTATCTATTAACAGCAACAACACACCTCTGCAGCAGCAGCAACAGGAGACAGCAAGAACAGCACCACAGGATTCTTATTCTCGTCAATTACCATTCTGAATTAACACCTCCAACGGCTACTATTCAGAATGGTAATTAACCATACATGGAAATCACAGGAATCAACAGCTACCTCAACCAACGGCTACTTCTCAAAGAAGGAAACTACAGCCATGACAGATCTTTCATAGAAAGAAACTACAGCTACCTCATATAGAAACAAATCAATATATATAAATAAGGAATATTGTATTCATAGAAAGAAATAAGTGATGAAGTTAATTACTACTCTATATATAAAGAGTATCCTGTACAAATTCAGAATGGTAATTGACGAGAGTGAGGATCCTGTGGTGCTGCTGCTGCTGTCTCGTGCTGCTGCTGCTGCTGCAGAGGTGTGTTGTTGCTGTTAATACTATCAACAAAACCATCAAAAAAAACTCTCTAATATTCTGACTGGAAATTTTCCGGAGAACTAAAGGCATATAGATCAAATTTTACAAAACAAGGCAAAACACATGTTAGAAAACTAGAAAGATTCATGATTTAGAGATAAAAAAAGATTATACATTTCTTGGCTAGCAGTACTGTCCCAAAACCTAGCCATAATCATTTTTTTTTTTTGTAAATCCTGATAAAATATTGGATTCTCCAACAACAAGATCGCCTAATAATGAGACGATCGAGATATAATTCTAATCTTTTTAGAACAAAAACCGACCGGTTCAAATCGAACCAAAAACATGTTCAAACTAATCGGTTTTGATTCGGTTATTTTAGAACAAAAACTATTTTTTTGGTTTGACTTGGTTTTTTCAATTTGACTCGGTTTTTTCGGTTTGGCTCTGTTTTTTTTTGTTTGGGTTCGGTTCGATTTTTTTGATTTTAAGCTTATCAAACTGAAACCGAACCGGTCTGTTTTTTAAAAATTCTAATCGATTTAATCAGTTTTTTTTCATGGTTCGGTTATTTCAGTTATTTTTTTTTCTAGTTTTCTTGATTTAATCGGTTTTTCGGTTTTTTTCTTACCCCTAACCAAGATTAGGTTAACATCTAACAGCAACAAATCTTCTAGTGAAGCGGGAGGCATGCTAGGGTGCTGGTGGTCTCCTAATTATTTGAAGTTTGTTAGGGCAGTGACCTGCCAACCATGAATCAGGCTCTGCCTCGACATCTTAGGAAACATCTTTCTGAATGTCTTCCTTAAGCAAGATTTGCAATAAAGCACCACCTGCTAAAGTCATCTTTTGCAAGTGGGGTCTCCTGAATCTCTCTATGTAAGAAAAGAAGAAGAAAAAACTTGCACAAGTACTGCAGCTGATTGTGGGGTGGTTAGTAATTGCCTTAGCTAACCAGACCACACATATTTACCAAACCAATCATTTTTAGCTTCTCTTTGTCAGTTCAGCAATTGATTCCAGAATTCTTATAGTCTAGGCATTTTAGAACTCTTTATATCATTTCTCGTGCTATGTTGCGGTGTTAGATAAAAAAAATTAAAAAAAAAATATTAAAATGTTATTAACATGTTTTTTAACAAAAAAAAAAAAAATTTTAATTATATGAGGATTGATCTTATATGATCTTGTCAACTTAACAAATTTAAAAACAACTCAAATGACAGATAAAAATGCAATTTAACTTTAAAAAAATCAAAACAACATCTTTTTCTAAATATTAAAACGATAATATATTAGATGAACTTTGATCAACTCGGGTTAACCTGTCAAATCTACTACCCAGATCATGAAACCATGATAACCCAATAAAAAACAAACAGAAAAATTATTAAACTCAATTCTTAATCAGCTCATTGTTGAATGATGAAGTTTAAATCAAAATTCAACTAAAAAAATAAGTCGAGTCAACTCGGTTTAGCCTGTCAAACATGATTCATAAGACTATGATAACTTTATAGAAAACGAATCAAAATAAATTATGAAACTCAATTCTCCGAGATGGAGTCGATGAAAGCAAATCCAGTTTGGGACTTCGTTGACCTTCCACCAGGGCCTCAACCAATCGGTAACAAATGGGTTCTTAAGATTAAACGCAAAGTGGACATATTTATTGAAAGGTATATGTGACTTGCTTTACATAAAAAGGAGGGAGTCCATTAAAGGTAAAAAATAATCAGAGTCAACATGGATAACCCGCAAAATTTGCGATCATGGTTACGAGACTAATATAACTCCATAGAAAACAAATCAAAATAAATTATGAAGTTCTATATACAGTAAACTCAATATTTAATGATAAAATTGAAACATAAAAGCCTAAAACATTTGAGAATCAAAATGAAAAAAAAAAACTTAGCTTTTAACTATTGATTGCTACAATGAAAATTGAAGCTCGTTTAGTATAGTATTTGTTAATAATAATAATAATAATACCAAATTTATTTATGTAGATTTGAAGGAAACTTACTAGTGATGTGAGAATTTACTTTTTTATCCCTAGATTAATTACTTCAATACTATCATTGTAAATATTGTTAAATTAATTATGAGAGTCCAACATGGAAGAAAAGAAAGAGAAAATTATTTTCTTTCAAAGTAAAACTTTGTTTTTATATGTCTTATGTCCCTGTACATATAAGTAGATAAAACAATATTTTTTTTTAGTAATTCTTCTAAATATTTGGACCGGACACATTCTAATAGGCGAATGAAGCCTACCCAAATAAGCAACAATCTACTTGAATGTATTGATGCATCGATTCAATTCCAACAAAACTTCTTTCTTTAGTAGAAACTTGTGCAAACGCATTACGAAATAGTTGTTGTGGTGCACACGCCTCAGATCTCACTCATACCTATTCGATTATTGGGACATTGCCATAAATGTTTTCGACCGTCTGCAGCCACCATCGACCCCTACGGCCCTACCCTTTCTGTCAAGGGTCAGTGCCCAAAGCCGGAAGGGAGCTGGGAAGGATACGTTTCCGAGATTGAAGATATTTGTTTTTTCTTGTATTGCTTCGATTTCATTTTCTTGTCTCTGTTAATAAGAAAATAAAAAATAGAGGGCGGGAGGAAATAAATAAGACAATATTGTATATTTATTAGAAAAAGCCAACAGATTTGAAATTGTTAATAGATATTAGAAAAAAAACAATTGTATATTTAATATTAAGAAGCCAGAAATAACTTTTTTAAATATTTTTTTTCTTCTTATGTCAGCCCTAATGTGCAAGCACTATGCATTTCCCCATAACGACATGGAGATATGTGACGAAAGCAGCAGTTTTCAGGACATTTTTTTTTCAAATAATTTCTTGAAGACGTGTTAAAAAAACAAATGATATAGTGCAGCTACTGTCGATTGTGTGCATTAACAAAAGATATATCCAAGTTTGTTTCCAACGCTTGGGAAATACAGAGTGCATTCCACGTATAGTATGACTCATTTAAATTAAAAAAATTATTTCTACATATATAAAATTATGTGGTTATTAATATAATAATTACTGAAAACTTATATAATTTTTAATTTTAGGGCTCGTGGGATTACTTAATGTGCGCACAAGCTAATTCGGATACCCAAGTTAATAATAATAATAATAATAATAAAAAGACTCACCTAATGTACAATTCATTTGACTTACATAAACTTATTGTACGAGTCAGCAAACTAACACTCAGGCATTTTTTTAAGTAATATATTTCTACACATAAAATTGGAAACCAAAGATAATTATTTCCAGGTTAATTAGATATTTTTATTTTTTATAAAAAAAATTATATACATATATAGATTTTTTAATGTATTTCTATAGTTTTAAAAAATAAAATTGAAATATTGTTTTCATGAATACATATAATTAAATAAATCAAGAACCATATGAATAATGCCACATTGAAAAAACACATTTCAAAAACTAAAATCAACTCGAAATAAAAAATCAACTCGAGATCAGATTTATTTTTTTATGAATTTTAAAGGTAAAAAACACCTAATATGAGCTCTTATAATCAAATGAAACTATTTGATACAAATATTGTCTATTTTGGTGGTTTAAATCAGTGTCAACGACTTGTTTTTCTCTCTATTGCCAGAATCTAGCAACCTCTCTCTTCTCTTAACCAGGGACTAAAAAATAACAAAAAATAAATTTTTATATCAAAACTGAATCTGAAAAATATTGAGGTACTAAAATTGTATAATTTGCATTATTTTTTTAAGTTTGAGGACCTAAATGTAATTTTTTAAAAACTTATGGCCTGCCACCCATGTTTGACGCCTTTTTCATTTTGGTTCCTTTTCTGTCAATCCCACCTTTTCATAAAAAATCAAAATCAATTGGTCTTTAATTAGGATTAAATCGCCAAAAATAAAAGTTTAAGGATCAAAATAAAAAAATAAAAAACTTTACACAGTTTATCCATAATAATGTGTGAGAGGATAAACAATGAATATATAATGATAAACCCATATGTTTTAGAATTATTCTTAATACTTAATAGTTAATGTCACCTGTATATTACTAAAGAACTAGTGGTTCTAGAGTATCTAATGATATCTCCACTTCTTTCTATTATATTTTTTAGTTTCACGACTAACTAATCTTTTTTTTAGATTAAAATGAACGTTCAGGCCAACTTGTACCTCGACTAGTTCTATAGGCCCTGAAGTTTATTAGAGAATAATATAAATTATATCTTGGGACATCACCTAACAACTTAAGTTATTGGGTTGAGATGATTCTTTGACATGGTACTAGAACCTTGATGATTAAGTGGTTATGAGTTCGAATCTCACCGCTCTCATTTATTTGATAAAAATCAAGTACAAAATAATGCGGACATGTGCAAGTTTCAAGCCCAAAGGACTTTTACTTGAGGGGTTGTGTTAGAGAATAATATAAATCATTTATTGGGACCTCACCTAACAGCTTAAGCTATTAGGTTGAGATGGTTCTTTGATAAAGTTAATGACTATGAAAGCCTTCAGTGACCCTGAAGTTTGTGAGACTCGAACTGGTGATCACTGGAAAGCAAATGCAGGATCTGATCAATTGAGCTATACCTCTCAAGATTCAATCAACTAATATCTTAATTATAGACATCGGGGGTTGGTTGAGGTCATGCGGGTTAGCTATTTTTTGAAATGTCAAAATAATATTTTTTTTTAAATAATATTTTAAAAACTTAACAGGTTTTGATTAATGTTTCTACAGTAATTTTACCACATCAATTAGATTTTGTTTATTCTTTATTCAAAAGGGAAAAATTCATAAGGAATGACGATAGCAACCGACCAACAAACAAGCTCATAGATTTAGAGTGTGTTTGGTATTGCGGTAGCTGTTGTGGTTGTGGCTTGAAAAAAGTTGTTTTTATAAAAAGTACTTTTAGTTGAGGTTGGTTTGAAAAAATAGGTGTTTGGTTAAAACTGTGGTTAAAATTGAGATTGAAAAAAAAGTAGTTTAATGTGTTTGGTTAAGAATGCTTTTGAAATTGAGGTTATAAAATAATTTAAAAATATATATATATATATATATATATATATATATATATTAATATTGATGGTTTTAAATTTAAATATTGTGGATTTAACTATTACTATTACATCATGAAATAAATCATACTTTATATATATATAAAATTTATTATTCCATTAAACTATCTACAATTCCACTACGTACAAAATTCATCCGACAATAACTATAAAATAGATAAAATATCATCAGGAATAAAATTGAGATTACAGTACGAATAAATTTAATTCACTCTAAACTAATTTTTTTTAAATAAAAATTAATGTTCACATTCACGTGAACAGTGCAAGTGAAATCAATTAACTGCACTGGTTTTTTTGAAGAAAAAAACACTATTAACTGATTTTTCAAAAAAAAAATGTTAACTGATTTTTAGAAAAAAAAAGTTAATTGATTTTTCGGGTAATAAAAAACACTATACACTTTAGTGAACATTGGTACTGTGGAGGGATGTTGTACTGTTCACTGAACATTGCAGCATGGCGCAGCCATAAGAAGCAGGTAGGACCTGCTTTTGTTTTTCATGCGTTTCAAACGCATAATTTGGTAGGACTTATGACTAGGAATTTATGTTTTTTTATTACCAAACGTTGTTGCATTTGCGTTTTAAGCAAAACGCAGACGCAATAGCTTAAACAAACACTCTCTTAAATATACAAAATCTAGATTCACGGACTTAAAAAATAATTATCTACTATATCTAAAAGAGTTGGGGGTGTAGTGAAAAATGGAGGTGGCTTCTCTCTCTCTATCTCTCTTTTTTTCTTTTGTATTTTCCTTTCTTTTTTTTCATTTTATTTTTTAATTCTTTTCTCAATATCATTGTTAATTTATCTATATAAATTATTTTGGTTTATTTTCTATGGGGTTATTACGGTCTCAAACAAATATCTTGATATTTAATTTGTACTTAATTTTACAAACGTCTATTTTTATTATCGTATAATTAAGTAAAAATAGTTTTGAAAAACTAGGTTCTTAAATCCAATTGATTCTATCACCTAAATCTTGGATTTGACAAGTTAAACCGTGATGCCTGGATTGATCTAATATATTATCGTCTCATTATTAAAAAAGATCATCTTAAATTTTTTTTAATTAAATTATATTATTTACTGGTCTTTTAAGTTGTCTTTGAAGCTCCAAATTAAAAAAAAAATCATCTTAATATTTTTTTAAAATCAAATTACATTTTTTACTGTCTTTAGGGTTGCCTTTAAAGCTCCAAATTAATTGGATCATATCCATAAAACATTTTATAGAAATAATTAGAATTGTTGCATTGTATAGTGGCCTATTGCATTGTGTTTTTGGTAATGGAAATGATTATATTGGAAACAAATCCCTTTGTGATACATACACAATTGCAAAACGACGTACAAAATCGAGTTTTGTTTTTATGATGGCCCAGACTTATCTCACATTACTGTACAGAAGCTGAAAACATTGCAGGAGGCCAGTTGAAAGAGTGGTTGGTCCACTGACAAGGATTACTCAAGTATGGTTTTTAACTCATGTATTCTTAATGGAGCTAATCTGGGACAAAAGATAATATTTTTTTGTTCAAATCCCAAGTTGTTCATTATTTCTCTCTTCTGTTCTTACAAATAAGTATCTTGCATCATGATTTCAAGATTGTTAGCCAGATGGTATTCATGTGTGGTGCCTGGTTCAATGTTCTGCTATCTGCCTCCAATTTTTGCTTTCATTTTCAAGCTAATATCATAGCATGGTTGCATTAGTAATTAATTATTGATCAAACTTCAAAGTTCATTTGTTGAATCTCTAGTGATGGCAAAAAAATAATAATTAATCTGCTACCAGGCCAACTTATTCGTACCCCGACTAATCCCACGAGTCCTGAAGTTAACGACCATGTAAGGCTCCAGTGATAATCATATCAGCAATCACAAGGCTCGAATCTAAGACCACAGTAAAAGCAATCCTCGTGATTCTAAACTCCTACCATTAAATAATCTAAAAATAATTAATGGTTTTTTTTGTTGAATATAATGCTTGACACGCCTCTCTTTGTCTCCTTCTGTTTTGTTTTTTTCTTAAAAAAAATAAAAATTCTTCTTTGTTGAAATTCTATATATTAGCATAGAGGAACAAGTGATAAGTCGAGCTCATTGGATGGGTGCGGGCGCTCCTCGCCCCCATCAAAGTGGAGACTTTAGCATTGCGTGGTACAATTGAGAAGCAAATGACAGAAGCATAAATAGACAAGTATTATTTATTTAATGAGTATATAAGCCAAATTGTCGAAGGAATTATGTTGTCTCTCTTTGCTTGCTGTGTTTTTCTTCTGTTTCCTATACGTTTTTAGAGGTTTTTCTGCTCTGTTGAATCGAAGTCCTTTGCTTTGCTTTCCCCTTCTTTTCCTACTATTTTTATCAATTTTTTGGAGACTTTTTTAATGTGTCTTTTGGTTCAAAATTTGTCTGTTTTCATCAAGCTGTTGGATTTTCTTCTTTGCTAATAATGATATTCATTTATGTGTCGCTCTCTGATTCTCTGTTTTTGGACTTTGTTAGGTAGTCTACTTTTAGTCAATAACCCCTTTCTCTGTCGAAACAGTTTCTTCATATTGCAATTTTATTCTTCTCTACTAGCAGCAGGTTCGTAGGCTCCATTCTTCTTATTCTTTGCTTTGTTTTTCTCTCCATTTAGCATCCACTAGTATATTCTCCCATATGCTCCACAACATGTCAAAATTAATTTTTACAAAAATATAAAAAAAATTAAGTATATAAAAAACGATTTTTAAAGTAGATATCTATGTCAGATCCAAAAGCCTTGAGTCTGACAATTATACTAGACCCAAGCGAATTTAGTCAAGCAGTCATTTCAAATCCAAGGCTCTTGGGTCTGGTAGACATGCCAGACCAAAGTGTCTTGCGCCTGGTAGCCACGCTAGACCCAAGATACTTGGAATTAGCGTGTTTGTCAGACCCAAGGTATTTGGATCTGACATGTCAAGGAACCATCTCAACCTAGAAACTTAAGTTATTAGATAAGGTCCCAAGATATGATTTATATTTATTATTCTTTAACATGACAATCCATTTCAGACCCAAGCACATAACAAACAAACAGATGACAATTGTGCACTTTAGTTGTCAGGAGAGAGAAAAGAAAAAAAACACAAACAATCGATCACCGGCAGCAATCCAACCATGTTATGTCTACACGTCGCACCATGTGGAAGAGGGCGCATTTGTGCATATAGTTATACAATGGATGGCCAAATTTGGCCATCGAAAAGCGTCTCAAGCGCCTCCTTAATGGCGCGGGTGCCGCCCACTCGTTGGGATGTGTGGAACACGCGCTAACAGCTTTTTGATTAAAAAATAAAAAATACAACATGAAAATACTAAAATGCCCCCTATGGTCCTGTTAATTACACAACATACCCATGTACCATGTCATTTAACTTTCTTTATAATAATTGTTTCCTCATTCCACCATGTCTGCAGCCCATGTTATGTTATAGCTCTATGATTTTGCATGTTTTTCATGCCTTTTTCTGTGTCCATAGCTCAGTTAAGGGACGTGCAATAGATCTTCACCACCTTTCTTCAAGGTTTGTTTGTTCAAGGAATTCTTTTCCCTCCTTAGCTTTCTGTTTCCTTTTTCTGTTCTCTTCTCAAGTTATCTCCTTCGTGTTCAAATTGTTGCTGTTACTGGACAAATGCTGATGCGACTTCTTCGTTGCAGGATCATTGACCGTCCACCATTTTGGCACCGTCGTGCAACCATACACCGTTTCTTAACAAATATTTTTGCTGTGATCTTAACTTCCTCTACTGCATGTTGCAATTTTGAAGAACAATCTCTGCAGTTTTTTCGCACGCCATTGAGGTTCCAAAGTTTTTGGATGGACTGTTGCAAAATTTCCTCTATCGATTTTTTCTTTGAATTGACTTAATATCTTACAAGATCGATCTTTCTCTCTTGTTTAAATTGACTTAGGCATTGAAAGATCCCAGACCCATAAAAAAAACTTGGTTTGCAAGTCTTGTAGCTGCTCAACCCCCAGCTCCACTATCCTCTCAACCCTCGAAACCTTGAAAGACTTTTCATAGCATGAGCAACCTCATTAACTCCAGACTTAATTTTACTTAGCTATAAATAAATTAACATAATTTTTAAAAAGTACTTTGATTAATTGAATAATACATATGCACAGTGGATCATCTAAAATCTAATTTAAAAAAACTGTATATCAAGCAAAATTCACGACATATATTATATACACATGCATTTCTTTTTTACATCAGCTACAATTAATATACGACTTCTATTACTCTGGATGTTACAAGGAAAACCTAAGGCTTGAATAAAAAAACATACGAGGAAGAGAGAAAAGAAAGGTCAGGCCACCTCATTCCCTACCAGAAAATTAATAAATATAAATGGAAACACTTATTCAATTTTTTAATCGATAAATTGGGGTGAGTTTTACTGACAAACTATTCCCTTATTGTATTTATTGGTAAACACTAACGGAAATATTTCATCGATATATACCGAAAAAATTACAATGAGAAAAGAAAGAATTAAAAAAACCTAAAAAATACAATGATATGTTATTTTTACAGACAGAATTATCAATGGGTTAATTTCGCTAGTGAATTTTGTCAATAAATCCATTTGTAATATTTAATTTATAACCTAGTAAGCGACCCCCCTCCATTTCTTCTTCTTGCTCTATTTTTCTCTGCAACAAACAATACACCTCCCACCCAATGTTTTTCACAAATCAGTCTCCCACTACAAATCTAGCCACCTCAACACTCTGATTGTCAGCATCCTTGTTTTGATTCGAATTTTATTGAGGATTTCGTGCTTCAAGTAAGCAAAAATACTCATTTTTTTTAATTGAACTCAATTTTAAAATGTTAATTTTTATTGCATATTTTTTTTTCATATATGTATTTTGTTTTGGTATTTTCTTGTTTTATAGCTTTTTTCCATAGAAATTTGTTGTGTGAATGTATGATTTGTGCATATTATGGTTTGTTTGAAATTTTATAAAATTATATTTGTTTGTAAATTGAGGAAATTTATTTTGAATTTGTGACTTAAGTGTTTTATGATGAAATTAATAATAGCTTATTTAACATATATGTTTTATATTTTGTTATTTTTATTATTATGTTGAAATTTTCAGTGAATGTACATAAATTTGAATTAATATAGAAAACTGATAATGAATTAAGAGTACTATTAAAATAGATTGAATAAGTTTGAGTTAAACCAATATTATTTAATTTACATAATTAATTAATACATGTTGCATCAATATTCTATATCGGCTTAGTGGAAGAACAACTTTTCAATGCAAGTTCGTTTATCATCACAATCACATGTTAATAATTTTTGACAAATTAATTTCAATTAACGAATGCAATTTCAGGTTTATAAACATTGAGACTGCTAGAACCATAATACCAGCAATAAAATTGTTGATGGAAATTTCATTTGTTTCAATGGAGTTAGTTTCTAAACATTCTAAATAGAAACCTTTGATTGATGCAAGGTTCAAAAGGCTTAAAGTTAATATTAACTTAAATATTTTTTTATTATGTTAATTCGGTTAGTTTATTAATATTAATAAAAATTGTCTTTTATAAATTTTAACTGCAAGGAAAAATTTGAATAGGATAGAGCTGACAATGTTATTGCAATGAGTGTTTGGGAGAATCACGCTACAACTAGGTAAGATTGAAATCATTTATTTTAATCCTTTTATTTTTCATTTACTAATAGATAATTCATTTATACCATTTAGGTTGTGTGATTTTTGTTACAAGGCGCAAAAGAATTCCAAAAACTATACGAAAGAAAGAGAGCTTCTAGGCTGGAAGGACATGACGATATGGAATGATTTTAGATCGTCGTACATCTCGAACGTTGTATGGGCGGAACATATTTAGCAAGTGATGTCCGAGCATTTAATGCGACGGTTACAGTCCAGTGTAGAGAATCAAAACCAACATGTTCACAGTTTCGTTACCATGCATACCAACGGTTTCGTTCCATTTGTTCCACAAGCGAAGCGGATGGTAAGATTCTTCTTTTACTACATCCATTTTTTTTATAAATATATTTAACTAACAATAATTTTCTATTGCAGGCTATGGTTCTTGAATGTACGTGCAGAGTGATGATCATAAAAAAAGGGCGCAGCAGCTCGTCGATAGCTGAGTTCAATATTTTATGGTATGTTGGTTTTCAACATTTTCTTATTAAGTTATTATGTCTTTGAATTTTCTGACTTTTTTCCAGGATACATATAACACCTGGTTGAAGAAGAGATACAAGAACAATTCTTTGACCCATCTGGATCTTAATCTAGATTTGTGGTTTGAGGCAAGATTGTTTGATATACCCGATAGAAATTGGGTGTACAATCTCTCTCACACTACGGTCGAAGACTTACAGACGACCCCTAGTGTTTCAACCGTTGGATGCTCAAAATCGATTCCGAGTACTCCAACTCTTGAATTCGAGGTGATTTTAAACCAACAAGTACAAGCTTAATCGCCCTATCTTAATGCTAATTATGCATGACTCAGTGTTAAGACATTCAAACTCCATCAATTGGTCATGAAGACAAAACCATAAATAGGTGGTACATGTGCTCTCCTTTATTGGCCTTACGGTCCTAATGAAGACTCACTTACTCCTTTTTCAGCGCTTCTATTATAAATTAATTGTATTTGAACTTATAAATGTTTAAATTTATAATAAAGATTTGACTTTTATATTAATTTATTTTAATTATTTTCTACTTCTGTTTGATAGATTTTAAAAAAATATATTTTTAAATTATTATTGATGGTGTTATCGACGTCAGATTAAATCTGCTAGTATATTCTAGACAGTTGTAAAAGAATTACTAAAAATATCATTACCACTATTTAATCACTACAAAATTATATATGGTCGTTTTGTTAGTTATATAACAAATTCACTAAGGGAAATACTGATGGTGAAAAAAAATCACCAATGAAATTACATATATTTTTTCTGTCGATGATATGTTATATTCATCGATAGAAATACCAACGGAATGAAACGAATAAATTTTTTTTTACTCGCTTTTGCGCTAGTAAATCCATCAATAATGTTATTACCGACAAATTCACCAATAAACCACATATCACCAACGAGAGTTCTTCCAACAAATTATTTACGTCCATAAGATCGTTGATAAAATTTTTACCAATGGACTGAGAGTATAAATACCAATAAAAAATTTTATCGATAAATTTGAAAATTCTAGTAGTGGTTGTTCCGCGTCTGCCTCGATTACCTCAGCTATTACTTCCACATTGGCCACGTAGAAGGTTGAAATATAATTTTTAGTAGATATGGATGGTGAAGTTACTAGAAAATTACATTACATTATTTAGTTGCATGTGAATTTAAAAGTATACAAAAAAAACTTAAAAATATTTCGGTGAAATTATCCAAAATGGTTAACTTATAAGCATTTTATCAAATATATTAACAAGAAAAACAACGAAAGAAAAATCAAATAGTATTACAAATTGACATGCACGGAGGTTGAAGACCTGTAAATTTTAATATTTTAATATGTAACTAACACAAGTCAAAATAAAAAAAAAAATCAAAATTTTTTAAATGGGACCAAATCAAACAGAACAAGAACTTGAATGAGGATTAGATTAAAATTAAATTTTAATTTCATAAATTATTTAAAATAATACAAACAATAACAAAAGAAGATAGACTAAATTAAAAAGAAAGGGAAGTTTAATAGTTGATTTGAAAAATTGCAGGGTAGGCATAAATATCGAGAAAGAGAGAGGAAATAAAGGAGAAGAAAAAAGAAATGACTGCTAATGACAAACCGATGAACTTATCTATGCACATTCTACGTTTTTATAGAGAATACACTTGAATCAGTGTCGTCCTAAAATAACAAAACGACTAACGCACTGACGCTTACACAACACATATCAATATATTTTTTTAATTCTTTTTTATTTATTAAAATATTTAAATGACTCCATCCCAACTCATTAATTACAAAACAAAGCAATAAAATGATAGAAATACCCTTTAACCTAACGGTTAAATTATTTGATTTCAAGGGTGCCAAAGTCTTTTTAATGTGCAACAAAATTTAAAATTACAGAAAGGACCCCATTATCAAACAGTTTTTTTTTTTTTTTAATTCCAATGATAGATAAGTTATTTTTTTTTCTATGAAAATATAAAAATACCCTCGGAAGAAGCTAAAAGAAGTAAAATTACTTCTTTTAAGGATAGTGGTGTAAATTTACTATACAATTAAAACACAAAACACTCATCTTGTCTTCAATCAATTTTAGAACACCAAAATTGTCCTACTACAAAGAATATTTTACTCCTAAACAATTGGGTAAGATGTTTTTTAAGGCTAAGATTCTCGTCCACAATAAATTGTGTTTAACTGAAAAAAAAATTTATAGTAATGAGAAAGTGACTAGTGGTATTTTTGAAGGAAAAAAAACACAAAAAATAAAGAAAATATTACACTTGTAACCCATTAAAAGTAATAAAAATATTTTTATCTTGAATTTCTATCTTTTAATTATATCTGATTCTCTCTAAAATAAGCCCAAAAAATAAATAATAACATTCTACTAGTTATTCATCAAATACCATAAAATTGACTGCGGGTGAGCAATATTTTTTTTTTTGTTCTCTTTTAGTTTTTTTTTTTTTAATTAGTTAAACTTTTTAATGAAGCTCCTCAGTCTATATTCGTCTGGGCCTAGATTCGGGTCCACTTCAAGCGGACTAAACACTCAACTCTGGGCTCCATACATGTGGAAATGTATGAAATACACCTAAGATTTCTTATGAGTTGCAGCTTCAAGATGTCGTGACTAGGACTGTCAAAGGCGGTTGCAGGATATATTGTTTTTTCCTTTTTTTTTTTTTTTAAATCTTTATCTGTTTGTTTTATATATAATTTTGACGGGTAGAATTCCAATAAGAGAGAGAGGGAGTAGGGACAAAAACAGTGGAGCAGTTGGTCACATCAGAAGAGGACAGCTCGGTAGCATTGTTTAAAGAGCAAGTCTTAGCAAAATATCTTTTAAAAAATTTAAATTTTATTTTATTTTTTTATTTTTAAATTATTTTAATGTGATATATTAAAAATAATTTTTATAAAATAAAAAAATATTTTTTAATATATTTCTAATCAAAAAATTATTTTAAAAAACAATTGTTACTACAATCACAAACTCCCCAAAACTTTTTTAAAGTATCAGTAGCATTTGTTTTTTCTGTTTTAAAAAACTTTATTTGATTTAAAAAAATATTCAATTAATATTTTTTAATATTTAAAAATAAAAAAATTTAAAATTATATTTTAATATATTTTTAAATAAAAAATATTTAAAAAATACCATACACAACAATATAAAACTCACACTAAAAGAGGTTTGGAAATATAATAATAGTTGTTTTTTAAGTGTTTTTTGCTTGGAATTATATCAAAATAATATTTTTTATTAAAAAAATTATTTTTTATACCAATATATCAAACAATCCTAAAAAACATTAAAAAAATCCTAATTTTTTTTTAATTTTAATAAAAAGCATGTGAAACCGCTCAGCCAAACACACCATGATCTGAGATTGGAAAAAGATACAGATAGAAGGTAACTATAGCTGCTTCTTAATATCACTTATACAGAAGCAGATCCGATAGATTTCAGTTTGAGAAAACATGTAATAAAAATTTGATGAATTTTTAGACAATTGATATGATATTTTAATATGATATTTTTTCAATAATAATTTTTGTATCTGAATTTATTAAATAATTATTTTTATATATTTATAATTTTAACAATATATCTGAAATAACTTATACACATTTTTTTAATATTATTTAAATTAATCTCTTTGATGTACGTGGAACATTTTACATTCTTAGACATGATGGATCTTAACTTTCATGAAAGTGAATATACAAATTAAAAGGAGTCTGTAAAGTTGAAATCAAATTATTCACTCTTCATCTCAGAAACCTCATGGGAACTTAGCTCGACACAATCTTACTTTATACAATACATAATACATGTAAATCTATCATGGTTTATAATAGGATCCATAACTATATAAATATTGAATCAAGCTCATCTAAAAAAAATTATTTCTCTCAGTAACGTCGAGAGACAACAAGCCAGCAATCTTAAAAAAATTACAAGCGACTATTTGATATTTTTATTAAACCTAAAATAAAAATTTAGCTTTAAAATCTTTTGAATGTACTTGTTTTAAAATTAAAATGTATAATAGTTATAATAATATGTTCTTGATGAGTTAACGGTTTTAAAATTAAAATGTATAATAGTTGTAATAATATGTTCTTGATGAGTTAACGGTTCAAAACTACCTCAAATATCTAATAAAAGGTATAATTTAAATTTTAAAAAATCAAGATGATATTTTATAAAAAAATAATTGGAACACCAGTATGTTTGATCAACCTATCCTATGAAACATACTAAAATAAATTATAAAAAATATTAAAAAATAAAATTTTAAAAAAATAACAGATGAAAAAGGAAAAAAAAATTCTTTTTAGCTTAACTGTTCACCGTATAAACAGTGAATCAGTGAGTGTCAGCCCACTATTTTTTTATTGATTATTGGAATTCAAACTTATAAATCAATTTTTTATTAACCTTATAGCCCCTACGTGAATAATTTGTCAATACTCTAAAACTTAATGTTAATTTATAGAAAGTAGACATAAAGATAGGTAACCGCAAAACCAAAATAAATATTTTCTCATTAGGAGTGTATTTAAAAATTTAACTATTGTTATTTTTTAAAGTATTTTTCAATCAAAAATATATCAAAATAATAAATTTTTTTATTTTAAAAAAATTATTTTTAACATCAATGTATTAAAATAACCTAAAAATATTAAAAATATATTAATTTAAAATAAAAATAAAAAATAAAAATTTAATTTTTTTAAAAATATTTTTAAAACATAAAAATAAATAAACTAATTTGCTGGAAAAAAAAAAGGGAATACCACTTCTTTCCGATACTTTTGGTTGGCATGCTAGATGAACACGCGCTTAGATTAAGAGTGGGGAATTGTAATATTCTCCCACTCAATTCCACTAAAAAAACATCGTGAAAAGGGGAAGACGAGATTAGATTAGAGGAAGTGGTTGGCTGGCTGGCTGGACCCGGGACTTGCCTATGATGCCCTATACTCGGATCTCATAATCACATATTTAACGGGTTACGTGGATCCAGATCATTGGCTTAACTCTTTCTCTGGCTTCTAGCTGATTGGATAATAATAATAAAAATTACTCAATCACAGCCAATAAGTTAATGCCAAATGTTAAGATCAAGGGTGCTTGCGCTAGTACCTACTTCTTTCGGTGCATTTTTAGCACTACGGTGAGGAATGCTTTTTAAAATATTATTTTATTTAAAAATATATTAAAATAATATTATTTTTATTTTTAAACAATTTAAAAATACTAAAAAGTTAATTTAAAATAAAAACTTCAAATTCTTATAAAAATATCTTCTAACTGCAAAAAGAAACACGCTTGGAATCATAACAATGGTCAACTATTGGGGAGCTGACCAATAGGTGTGGAAACCACGTGTGGGCCCACATCACCAAGTTGCCCAATGTGATTTTGGCGGCTACCACTTAAGAAGAACAAGATACGGGGGGGAAAGAAAGAAGAAAAATACTGTTAAAGTATATCGCTTGATTAAAGGTTAATTTTCTGTAGATAAACATGTGAAAAAAAAAAAAAAAACAATTTCCCTCTGGGAAATTCACAGCTTAAATATTTGGATTGACGTGTATTTGTTGACAGATTTTACATGAAAAGAGAAGCCAAATTATGAAAACTTTTGAATTTTGAATTTTTTTCTTGAAAATTTGAAAAAAATCTGTTTAAGATTACTATAACTATTTTCAAAATTTCTATTGATCACATTAATTATTTTTTAAAAAAATATTTATTCATCTCTTTTGATATTTTACAACTATTCTTTATTTTTTAAAAGTTGTTTTTCAAATTAAAAATAATATAAATATTCAATTATATATTTGTTTATGACTATTATAGTTGATAATATTTATTAATATTGTTTGTTGTATTTATTTTATTAACATCTTTTCAATTATATCAAAATATAGATGTTAGGCATGTGAAACTGTTTTTTTTTTTTTTAAATCTTGTATTGATTTATTTTAATAATTTTTTTAAAATATCATTATTCTCAATATTATAACATTTATTAATTATATTATTCCTCCACCTAGTTTGCTAGTTGTTGTTGTTTTTATATTGAAAAAAAAAGAAAAGAAAAATGTTTTAAAAAATTCAAGACACCAAACACCTTCATAGAAAATAATAATAATAAAAAAAAACAGATAAACTGACAATTAGAAAAAAAAAAAATCATTAAGTTGCAGGATCCACAGACCCCATACCAGCCAAAAACAATTCCCAACTCCCAATCCCAGCTCCTCCCTCTCATTCTGCCTC
>Ga0325411_1002134_pt1 | contig 22247 bp, 13 predicted proteins | sample PopdelMetagenome_13_FD_206181 | JGI IMG/M metagenome (GOLD analysis project Ga0325411, IMG submission 206181) | Populus deltoides microbial communities from Bellville, Georgia, United States - Xylem-PdIQD-R4 | ecosystem: Host-associated > Plants > Phyllosphere > Stem > Wood/Secondary xylem... | reverse complement strand
ATAATGTGTATTATATGAAATACTTTTAAAATATCGAGTTTGGTGATATATTGGATGATATATTGTTTTTTTTAAAACAATATTGAAACGACTTCACATTGGCTTGACCCGGACAAACCACAATTAACCTATAATTTAAAGCATGAAACTGTGATAACCTTATGGAACCTAACTCAAAATAGGTCAGGGAGTCCAATTCTAATCAACCAAATATCGAAAGTTAAAAATGAAAACAACATTCAAATAAAAAAAGACAGGAAAAGCTACATTTAAGCAAATAAAAATACAATGAAGTAAGCGTAACATACTTATATTTAAGCAATTGATTTGATTTAATTTATTTCAAAACAAAAACTTCTTTTTAAAAATACTAAATTTAATAAAGAATGAAAAATAAAAAGACATAAGATAACCCATGTTATTTTTAAAAATAGTGAAAAATCCTATAGAAGATAAATTAAAAAATAACAGAGCCCAATATCCAATTAAAAGCCCTTGTCAAAGGATAAAATTGAAAAAAAAAACACTAGATTAAAAAAAAAACTTGGGCAAATCTCCTAAATCTGGCATAATTTTTTAAATTCACAACCTGTTAAATCGTATACCTGAGCTCAATAGAGAAGTCTAATTCAATGTTGAAGGATGAAATCATAAAAAAATCAATTTAAATTTTTTTTCAATGTAAAAAAAAGAAATAAAAAAAAAGAAGGATGAAATTGTAAAAAAATTAATTTTTTAAAATGATCTTAAATAAAATAAACAATAATAAAAATAACGAGAACTAGATCTGAAAGATTTCAAAAAAATAAAAAAGGATAGAATTAAAAACAAATTTTAATTATGTAAAACAATTAAAATAAAAAATCAATTGAAAGAACATGAACCAGATCAAAAGAAAAAACAAATTAAATAAATTTTATAAAATTTAAAAAAGTTAAGCATAAAAATTGAAGATGAGAAAGAAAGAAAAAAAAACCTTGTCAAATTAAAGAGAATTATACCCTAAATACTGCTCATAAAAATAAACCTTGCAATTATAAATAAAAAAACATTAAAAAATATCGTGTTTTGGTTGTTGTAAGTCTTTTAAACATGACGAGGCAAACTACTCGCTGGTGCATTTAATGCATAAGTTAATATTTTTTTATGTATATTTATTAAAATATCAAATTATTTATAAAACCATATAATAATAAAAAAACTAAAATAAAATGACTGAGTTGGCCATAATCAATTATAAAATGAACAATAAATCCATTAAAAAAATCCAATTATTCCTATCTAATATTTTTTTTTAAAAAAACAAACAATAATTTAAAAAACTAAAATAAAATGATTGAACTGGCCATAATCAATTTCTAAAACGAACAATAAATCCCGTAAAAAAAAATTATTCCCAACTAACATTTTGTTTTAGAAAAACAAAGACAATAATTTTACTGTTTGAATCCCCAATAAATCGATGCATTTCTTTGTGATTTTCCCACACCACGGGCCTTAGGTTACGCTAATTAACGTGGCAGCAGTGGCTGAAGCGTGACGCGTGCATTCAGGTTGTCTACCCTTTCACGGAGGACACCAAAAAGGAAAAACAGGAAACATTCCACCAACGTGTGATGTGAACAAAGTAATCCTTCCCTTTTCTAATTTCCAGCAGCCTCCCCTCGAAAAGTAACAACCTTAACAAAAAAAAAAGAAAGAAAGACCATCCCTCGTACTAGTCCTCTAACTGTATAAAGTCTCTCAATTGAATCCCCTAGCTACCAGTTTGATCAAATAGGCTTGACATCCATGTATTTCTTCTTTATCTAAGTTCGGTCGTGTTTGAAATTGCAGTTTAAATAGAAATTAATTAAAATTAATTATTTTTTTATTTAAAATTATTTTTTATATTTCTAAATCTTTTTGATGTGTTAATATAAAAAAATATTATTTTAACATATTAAAAAACATTTTAAAAAGCAACCGGTGTGACACTATCAAACACCCTCCAAGACATTAAGGCACCATTCAGGAAGGCGGTGCAAATAACGTTCCATAAAAATTTAATTTTTTTTACTAAAAATTATTTTTTGACGTGTTTTGGATCGTTTTGATGCGTTGATCTCAAAAATAATTTTTTAAAAATAAAAAAACATCATTTTAATATATTTCGGCATGAAAAACACTTTAAAAAACAACCACAACCACACCCCCAAACAAGCATTAAACATTGCACATGTCACGTATTTTCTAATGAAATATATTTTTTAAATTTTAAACATAAGAAAGAACACATGGGCAACTGAAAGATAAATTATTTCAATCATGTCTTAATTTGCCCTTCTAAAATTGAAAGTAATTGTATAGCAATTTCACACGCAAAACCCGAGAGAGCACGTGACCAGCATGTGCATTATTTAACGATATCTCCTGTTATTTTAACAAAAGGACCCAATGTGGGACGCAATTGAGAAAATCGTTAATAGAGTGGACTGATATGAGATTTGCCCTAAATTAAACGATACTAATAAAAACAATTAACTTCTCTCCCATAAAGAAGAAAAATAAAAAATAAAAAACCCAAAGCATATTACGATCACACCCCCAAATAAATCGCACCGCTTTCCTTTCTCTCTCCGACAATGGAATTCTAGAGAGAGAAATATTGCAAAAAAAAAAAAAAAGGAAAAGAAAAACAAGTTCAGGTTCAATTCACCTGTACCAGACTTTGAAGTCAGTCTCTCTCTCTCTCTCTCTCTATCTAAAGATGGCGGTTTTACTCTTTTTTTAACCTCTAAAGAAAAGAAGAAAAAAATTTCTCCATGGAAATGCCCGGTCGAAGATCCAACTACACTCTCCTTAGCCAGCAGGCAGAAGAGCACCAGCAAGCAGCGGCAGCATACTACGAGTCGTCTCTCTCAGGTGACTCGAAAAACAACAAACTAACAATAAAGCAAGAGAGAAGCTTCGTGGATTGGGAGTCGGATCATAGAGCAATAGCAAATCAACAGCAAGGAAACAGTAATCGAATTGGTTTGTATCCATCCTCTGCAGCGATCGGGTTACAAAGGCAATCGAGCGGGAGTAGTTTCGGAGAGAGTTCGTTATCGGGAGAGTATTACCCGCCGACGACTCTGTCAACGGGCGGAGGAAATGAGATTGATCAGGCGTACGGGTATGAGGATGGGAATTTTGTGAGGGCGGCGGCCAGACCTCCCGTGGATATATCTGCTAATAATGGATCGTCAGGGAAGAGTTGGGCGCAGCAAACTGAGGAAAGTTATCAGTTACAGCTGGCTTTGGCTTTGAGATTGTCGTCCGAGGCCACCTGTGCTGACGATCCTCATTTTTTGGATCCAGTTCCGGATGAATCAGCCTTGCGCTCCTCTACCTCTAACTCGCCAGAGGCCTTGTCTCATCGATTTTGGGTATGCTTGCTACTTTATTGCCTGATGAGAATAATGTATGGGTGATATAGAAACGTTGAACTCTTAGATAGCTAGGGAGACGAGGGCAAAATAATTTAGTCGATAAATAATGTTTGAAATACATTCTAAATGATCATGCAATGAAAATGAACCAATAACATGGAAGACGAGATGTGTTGTTTGAGATAATTTGGGGAAGGATTAAGTTTATCATTTTTTGGTTCGCTCATGACAAAAAGCTTAAAGTTCAGTGGTTGTACATCGTTAAGCTTGATCAAAATTCCTTTCTCTTAATTAGCCCTGCTGCAAATTCCTTTCTTCATCATCCCTGTTGCTCTTGGTGGATGATTGCATGGAGTTGCTCTCATTTAGTTTTACTGATACTTCTCAATCTGTACCTTTAGATTGAACTTGTGACATGGAAGCAAACTTTAAATTAAGCTTGCAGGAGCTGAGTAGACAACCGCTGTCTAACTGTCTTCCAAGTAGTTTCTTCTAGCTTTTGCTTTTGGCGGATCAAAACTCTGGCATCGTTGTATCTATCCTAGCCTAATAATATCATGCATGTTAGTTCATTTTAGTTTAGTAAAGGGAAAGATCAAATATTCATAGTTCCCCTTTTTATTTGGTTCCTCCTATTACGAAATAATAAACCTTGATTATTGGCATTCACTGTGAAAAGATGCTCGTTAATAGTGTAATGCACATCAGGTGAATGGTTGCTTATCATACTTCAACAAAATTCCCGATGGATTTTACCTAATTCACGGAATGGATCCATATGTGTGGACTGTGTGCACTGATTTGCAAGATAATGGTCGTATTCCATCAATTGAATCACTGAAGTCTGTGGATCCCAATGCTGATTCTTCAATGGAAGTGGTTTTGATTGATCGACGTAGTGATCCGAACTTAAAGGAACTCCAAAATAGGGTCCATGGCATCTCTTGTAGCTCTATAACAACAAAAGAGGTAGTTGATCAGCTGGCAAAACTTGTTTGCAACCGGATGGGGTGAGTTCCAGTCTTTAATTGTGCAAAAATCTAGGAGGTAGCTTTTTAAATAATACTTTGTTCATCACATTTTTATTGCTATCATAAGGGGGCCAGCCAGTAGAGGAGAAGATGATTTCATTTCCATCTGGAAGGAATGCAGTGATAATCTAAAAGATTGCTTAGAATCTATTGTGGTTCCAATAGGCAGCCTATCCATTGGTCTATGTAGACATAGAACTTTACTATTCAAGGTAAGATCTTTCATATTTTCAAGCACTGATATCTGTTTTTGGTTTCAACAGTTAACAAGGTTATTATTTGCAACTTTTATGTGAGTTGCTGTATTTTAATAATCATCTCAAGTATAATGAAGCATGTTTCTTAACAGTCTGGCTAAAGATTCCTGATTGTGAACTATTTTTTGTAATTTTTTCTTGGTAGCAGAAAGGGATTGACGGAAACTTGTATGATTTGTGTAGGTGTTAGCTGACACCATTGATTTACCATGTCGAATTGCAAAGGGCTGCAAATATTGTAAAAGGGATGATGGTTCCTCTTGTCTTGTTCGGTTCGGGCTTGACAGGTTATTATTTTTTCCTTTTTGCCAGATTGTGGTGTCTTTTTCTTATGATGTATTCCAATTCAACAATTTATCCAATTTAGTCAGTTGGTTTAAATGAAAAGCTAATTAATCCTGGTTAATTATGAGTTATTGACATTCTCTCATCATTGTAGATTTTTCCTTTGCATTCTTGTGAACACAACCTCCCTTTTTCTGGGATCTATTCAACTGCTCATTCCTTATTACATGTTAAGAACACCGGAGAAATTCATTTTAAGATTAACAAAGTAGAAACATTGCATACAAATTCAATGTAATCAATATCTTGTGTAAAGGTAAACAAAATTTTTTATATCAATAAATACTAAATTGCCAGTTGCTTGCTCTGGGTTTTTTTTGTTCTCCTTCTTTCTTCCTTCGGGTGCATCAATTGGATCATTCTTTTAATGATGCAATCATGATCTTTTTGGCAGTCTGGGACTTTGGCAACTGCATGTTTCATACTTACAGCTGCAAGTTGCAACAACATCTGACAAAGTATGTTTAATTCATTTCAGGGAGTATCTAGTTGACTTAGTTGGGAGGCCTGGTTTTTTATGCGAGCCTGATTCCTTGCTTAACGGTCCTTCTTCCATCTCAATTTCTTCACCATTGCGCTTTCCTCGAATCAAATCAACTGAAAGTACTGTTGATTTCAGGCAATTGGCCAAACAATATTTCTTGGACTGCCAATCACTTAATCTTGTATTTGATGATGCGTCAACAGGTAAATATTTTTAAAAGAAGCTGTATAAACTACACAAGTTCATATTTCTTCGACCTGTCTCTAGATTTGTTTATTTGGCTTCAACATGCAATTTTTATTATCTGCTTGCATAGACGAGGCTGTCATTTGTGTTTGCCAATTTCTCATGTCATATGCTCTTCGTTGCAAGTTTTAATTAATTGCCCAAAGCGATTGTTTTATAAGAATTTGCTACTTAGATTCTTATATACTGTTATTGCTAATTTCTTTGTTTTGCTGCTAAAACTTGGTATTGGTTGATAGATTTGCTTTAGAGCATTGTGTCCATGCATGAGGCAATTCAAATGCATAAAAACCCTTATAAAGTTGTTTTTTCCCCTGCCAATGGAGAAATTATTAATTGTACCTAGTTCACAAGTGAGACCATGAACCAACCAACTATGTGAGGACATAATCATTTTTGTGTTTCCTTTGAATAAAAAAAATCTTTCTTTTATTTTAAAGCCATAGTTATTGTTTGTTTATTTTAAAGTTGATGATGTTGTCAAATAAAATGATATATCCTTCCACAATTGATTGGTCCCTAGTTGTGAACGTGTTCATCTAATAATTTCTCTGGTAGAATACTTGTACTTATCAAACCAAAGAACTGTACAATTATTTGTTCATTAAAATACTTAAATGTATTGGATGGATTACCTTTCGATGACCTACTTTACTGTAGACATTTCTAATTTAATTTTATATATCCCATCTTGCACAGACTCCCTGACATACGTTTCATATGCTCATTGCTTTACAATTCAAGAGTTTTAGTTTTTTTAGCTTTGTGGAAATTGTTGCAACTACATTTATGAAGCAGATAAACAAGACTGGTTCTGAAAAGAAGTTCATGAAGAAACTCAGAAGCTTCTTATATGAAGCTTCAAGTTTTAATTATTTTCCTAGTTAATTTTGGGTTTTAATTATTTGTTTACTACTTAGCTTAAGACTTATAATTTAATTAGTATTTTATTATTGAAGAATCCTAATGCCAGATGTATTGTATTAATTTGGTAAGTTTTAATTATGAATTCTTTTCTATAAAGGATTTTAGGATTAATATAAATAGGTATATCTAGTTTATTTTGAGATTTAAACTATTTAAACTTTTGATTAAATATCAAAGATTTTCTATATTTCTCTATAGTGTTAGGTCTATAACCTTTGAGCTTGAGAACTCTAGTTTCTATCCAGGTATTTGCCTCCTCAATTGGTATCAGAGTAGGTTGACCTCTTTGATGGATGGAGATGATAACAACCCACTAGGCAATGCATGAGTGGAGGCCCTCTGGGGTGTGTGATTGTTTGGAGCAAGCCATAGTAGATCCAACTCGGTTAATGGGTAACGCAAACAAGAATCGCGAGGAAGAGAGAAACTTGCCTGGAGACTTACCTTAAGTCAGGCCTAACCCCAGACCTATTCTTGAAATTCCACCTAGACAACCAATTGTCCATGTGGATGGTTTTGGTGGAGACGAATTTGATGAGATAGACCATCGTAACAAACACATGATTTTTGCATCAAGATAGAAATTACAACATTCTATAGAGATTTGGACATAGAAGAATTCCTTGATTAGATTGCTGAATGTGATAGGGTTAAAGAGTACTTTGGTTTCTTAGAAGAGAAGATGGTGAAATTGGTCGTATATAACCTAAAGGGTGGAGCTTCTTCCCAGTGGAAACGTCAAACATATACATGGTTAAGAGAAGGGAGACAACCTATTATGTCATGGATGTACATGAGGCGATTATTGCATGAGAGATTCCTCTCTCTTGACTATAAACAATATTTGTTTTAGCGATACTAGGATTGTTCACAAGATAATAAATTTGTCAATAGGTATACCGTTGAATTTCAAAGGTTGGCAGAACATAACAAACTCCAAGAGATAGAGAATTAGTAGGTTGCAAGGTTTATCAGAGATTTAAAGTAACAATCCAAGACAAGATCAGAGTATAGATGTTTACGCTCTCAAAGGTAAGTAATATGACGTTAAAGGCTGAGATGCTAATGAAAGAGAAGGTTGGTAGTAGTGAAAGATTTGACAGGTCCAATCCTTCTAGGAGACCATATAATGAGATAAGTAGTTTCAGTCCTACTGATAAGGGGAAGGCAGCAAGCCAACTTGAAAGAGATAATGAACAAGTTGAAACAAACAAATTGAATAAACCCTATGCCATGCCAATGATAGTTAAGTGCTTTAAATGTGGAGAACCAGGACACCGTTCTAGTGATTGTAGGAGAGAAATCGGTCAATCTAATTAAAGGGTAGTATGAGCCAGAACCCTCCAATGATAAGGGTGGGCTGTGTGAACTTGATGGGTATGACAAAGAAGATTTTTATAAGGATGATGATGAGAGACAAACCTATGTGGTTAGAAAGATGCCGCTAACACTAAAGGTTGTTGCAGCGAAACAAGTTATTTCATAAACGTTGCACTATAAATAAAAACCTGTTTGACTTAATTATTTATAATAGAAGCTATGAAAATATTAGTGGTAAATATACTGTTGATAAATTGAAATTACCACAAGAACCTCATCTTGAACCTTACAAGATTGAATGAATTAAGTTATTGAGAGAGATAAAGGTAAACCAATGATGTAGAGTACCTTTTTCCATTGGGAAGTATAGGGATGAAATGTATTGTGATGAGGTAAATATGGATGCTTGTAGTTTGATTTTTGGTAGGCCTTGACAATATGATGTGGATGCTAAACACCTGGGTAGATATAATTTGTATAAAATTAGAAAGAATGGTGTGAGTTATACTCTTGTGTCTTTGAAGGGATAATCCAACCCTAAAGCTTTTAAAGTAGAGGGGAACACTTTCTTACCATAACTAGTTCAGGACTTGAGATGCAAGCAGGGGTATGGAAAACTAGGCAAATTCATGCATTGGTTGTGAAGAACATGCAAAAAAGAGAAGTACAAACATTCCTGAAACAATTAAGCCTTTATTTGTCGATTTTAAAGAGATTCTACATGATGAATTGCCAGATAGGTTGCCATCGATGAGAGACATTCAACATCATATTGATTTGGTGCCGGGAGCTAGCCTTTAAGTCTACCACATTACTGAATCAGCCCTAAAGAGGGTGAGATATTAAAGAAGGTAGAAGAGCTGTTGAGAAATGGTTAGATTCAAGAGAGTAAGTTCTTATGCATTTTCAGCATTGTTGACTCCAAAGAAGGATGACAATTGGCGTTTATGTGGACAATTGTGCCATTAACAAATAACCTTGGGATACAAGTTTCCAATCCTCGATTAGATGACATGCTTGAACAAATACATAAGGCATCAATCTTTACGAAGATTGACTTGAGGAGCGGTTACCATCAAATTCGGATTCGGCCAGGTGATGAGTGAAAGACAACTTTCAAGACAAAAGAGGGATTGCATGAGTGGTTGGTTATGCCTTTTGGGCTATCTAATGCGCCAAACATTTTTATAAGGGTGATATATTTTTTCTACGATCTTTTATAAATAAGTTAATGGTTGTTTATTTTGATGATATCTTGATTTATAGTAGATCTGAGATTGATCACGTGGGACACTTGAGGAAGGTGCTTTAAGTGTTGCTAGAAAACAAATTATATGTGAATGTGAAGAAGTGTAGTTTTTAGGATTTATTGTTAGTACAGATGATATACATGTTAATGATGAGAAGGTCTAGACCAACCCCTAAAACAGATAATGAGGCTTGTAGTTTCCATGAGTTAACTACTTTTTATTGGTGATTCGTTAGAGATTTCAGTAATATTACAAGACCCATTACTGATTGCATGAAGAAAAGGAAATTTGATTGGGGGAGAAGAGGCAGAAAAGAACTTTGCTTTAATTAAAGAAAAACTAAGCAATGCTTCGGTTTTAGCACCTCTAAATTTTGACAAACTGTTTGAGGTAGAATGTAATGCTTGTGGTGTTGAGATTGGTGGAGTTCTATCCTAAAAGAAGAGACCCATGACATTTTTTGGTGAGAAGTTTAGTGATGCTAGGTTAAATTAGTCCATATACAGCAAAGAGTTCTATGCTATTTTTTTTAACTCTTATGAAGTGAGAGCATTATCTGATTGGTAAAGAGTTTATGTTGTATTCTGACCATGAGGCGTTGAGATTTTTACATAATCAGAGAAGAATAAGTAATGACATGTATGCAAGATGGGTTACTTACCTCCAATGGTTTCCAATTAGAATTGTGTATAAGGTTGGGGTTCAAAATAAAGTTGTTAATGCTTTGAGTAGAAGAGCAACCTTGCTGGTTACTCTTAAGGGATCACTGAATTCAACTGTTTGAAAGAGTTGTACGAGTATGATGAGGATTTCAGTGAGGTATGGAAGAAGTGTTCAAATCTGCCTGCTGATGACTTTCATATTCATGATGGATTTTTGATGAAAGGTAATCAACTTTGCATTCCTCGGCCTTCATTGTAGGAGAAGGTGATTCAGGATTTGCATGGAGGAGTTTTGATTGGTCACTGGGGTGACATAAGACTACTAATGTTGTCCTTGATGATATTATTGGCCTCACTTGAAACGGGATATTGGTAAGTTTATGCAAAAATATTATATTTGTCAATCTGCCAATGAACCAAGTACAAAATACAAGTCTATATATATATGCCTCTAATTATTCTTAAATACATATGGAAGGACTTGTCTATGGATTTTGTACTTGGATTAACTCGTGCACAAAGGGATGGATTCTGTATTAGTTGTAGTTAACAGTTTCTTAAAGATGATGCATGACACATTTTATTCCTTGTAAAAAAATGAATGATGTGTCTGCTATTGCTTAACTTTTCTTTCGAGTGGTGGTTCATTTACATGGGTGTTGAAGACCATCACTTTTGATTTGGACAGTAAGTTTCTCAGTCACTTTGGCATACGTTATGGAAATTGTATGATTCTTCATTACAGTTCAGTAGCACAAATCCACAGATAGATAGGTAGACCACTGAATTGAACACTTGTTAAAGAGCATTTAAGCTGAAACAATGAGATTATGCCTTTGCACAAGCAGAATTTGCAAATAACAGTGCTGGACACAGTGCCACAGTAAATCACAATTTGAGATTGTATATCTACAGTGTCCTAAGCATTTGCTAGATCCTATGCCAATTCAGAAGGGTGTTGGGTTTAATGTGGCTACGAAGAAGATGACTATGGATGCGCAAGCTACTGTGGAGGATGTGAAGCAGAAGTTGATGAAGTCCAATACCAAATATAAGGAAGTTGTTGATATACACTGCCTAGCTAAAGTGTTCAAGGAAGGAAATAAGGTGATGGTGTTCTTTCACAACAAGAGATTTCCGGTGGGATCGTATAGCAAACTACAACCAAAACAATATGGTCTTTACACCGTCTTGGCAAAGATTAGTGACAATGTTTATGTTATGGATTTACCTGATAATAGGAGTATTTCCAGAACTTTTAATGTGTCATACATTTATTATTTCTATGATGATCAACCTTTGTATCCAAAGCTTAGAGATGACTCGACGAGTCTTTTGCAAGTAGAAGGATTGGCGAGAAGCGTGTTGCAACTACATTTATGAACCAAATAGACAAGTCCAATCTTGAAAAGAGTATGTGAAAAAATACATAAGCATGTGATATGAAGCTTGAAGTTGTTTTAATTATTTTCCTAGTTAATTTTGGATTTTAATTATTTATTTTCTATTTAGCTTAGAATTTATAATTTAATTAGTATTTTACTTTTTAAGAATCTTAATGCTAAATGGATTCGATTAATTAGGTAAGTTTTAATGAGGAATTCTTTTCTATAAAAGATTTAGATTTTTAATAAAATATCAGAGATTTTCTTTCTTTCTCTACTGTGTTAGAGCCCTAACTTTAGAGTTTGAGAACCAATTTCTATCCACGCTATTTGCCGCGTCACATGAGACTTATTTGATGGTTCTAATCTGCATGCTTTAGCTTCTTTGTAACTTTGATAACCAAAGACCAAGCAGATGGTTGTGTGGTATAATAACCTTCTCTCTTCTCATAATTGATTTTGGAGAAAAAGCCTTGATCTTGGGTGCTAATCCAATCACTTTTGGAAGGATAGGAAGCCATGTTGACTTCTTATATTTATTTAAGAGACCTCCTTTGTTAAATTAGGTTTTCTTTTTAACTCTTTAGCATGATAGCTTAAATACTTCATCAGTTTTAATATGTGTTTAAACAAACGGGTGTTTTGCTTCGAATAATTTAGTTTGGGTTTGATAGAGTATAAAAATAAGTTAATGGTTTGATTAGTTGGAAAATTTTGTAAGGGTAAATTGTAAAAGTTGGTCAAAGTAGAGATAATTACTGAACAAATTATTCAGTGCAATTATTAAGAGAAGGCACATAAAGTACAAAAAACCATCTATCTCTACTTTTGAAGTAATGGTTTTTCCTTGTGCTTATATGCCTTTTCTAATTTTGGTTCAAGAATTACGTTTAACTTTAGATGGTAGTTGCTGAAATGGAGTATTATCTTTATGGTTAATTTGTTACGAACTTCTTAGCCAGAAGCTCGCCTCATTTTCAAGTTTAATGTAGATTGATAATAACTAATTTAGTGAATTGCACCTTTTTAAAGTCTGCTAACCATGTGCTTGTCATATGAGCATAATAAACAGGTCATGTTGATTTGGTTTGTGTGCATTTTATATTTCCATATTATTTCCATTAGTTCTAGTCTTTTTCTGTTTTTTTCCAATCCAGTCCAATTGCAATCATATACATATTCGTTTTGATTTCCCTAGTTCCATTACCCATATGTGGTGTATGATATGCTGACCATCAAATTTACTAAACTTTGCTAAGATTCCCCCCTCTGCTAGGTAGTATATATGTCTAATTATTGAATTCCCATGCGAAACTGGAATTTGATTTTGATGTTTCTGTTTTTCTATCGAATCCAAAGTGTAAAATTGGGCTTTTGCATCCATTAGTTTTCCATGTAGAGAAGAAAATGCTAAGTTTCCATTGTTATTGACTGCTGTAATTGCAGGTACTGTTCATGATGGTGAAGCTCCTGGATTTTCCATGTATCCTAAAAAAACTGACAGGACAGACTCGGAAATAAGTAACCATGTGCAACTCCCAAGTAACAGCAATGAAATTTCTCAGTCACCTCTGCCACCGAAAGTTAGTCGGATAAGCAACCATGTGCAACTCCCAAGTAAAGATTCCATGTTTTCTGAAGGTAGTCAACTGCTTTCTGGTAAAACAAGTAAAGAACTTTCACTTGATGGGGAGGATTCGGATATTCCATGGAATGATCTGGTTTTGAAAGAGAGAATTGGAGCAGGTACTTTTCTTGATAGACTTGGAAAGAAAAAAACATGATCATGATATATTAGCATAGCACCCATGCTTCTCTCGTGCCATTATGCTATTGGCCCCAATTTTCTTGGGGAGACTGCACTTATTTTGTGAATGGGTGTATTTTCAGGTTCTTTTGGAACTGTCCATCGTGCTGACTGGCATGGCTCGGTAAGCTTTTCGTATTTTTTTTATGCAGTTGCATCACGATAGAAATGGTGAAGACATGTTTTGCACTCTGATTTCTGAATGTTGATCACAATCCATGATAGGTTAGTGTAGGATATGTTTATATTTATTTGGGGTGGAGATTTTAAGAATGGTTACTTGCCTGACCACTTGATGGAATCTGAAGGAATATGGAAACTTAAGCTATATGGGACAATGTTTAATTTCGGTAAAATCCAAATTAAAAAGGAAAACGAGTTGAATTTTTATTATTTGCTTGCCTTTTATCTCAACATAGCATCCGAAGGAACATAACATTCACCTGATCAGATAGTTCTATGGGGCGCAGCTATGGTGTTATGTTCAAGCAATATTGCAGCCTTCAAGTTCTTGCTGGGACTGCAATCAACATGCCTAGGATGTATTTTTTATCACCCAATATTTTTGCATTTTTATTTGCCAAGAAAAGCCTGTCCTTATCTCGTTCCAATTTTTCTTTTCTATCTGAACTCATCTCTTGCTGCATTACTGTCATTCTTGCATTTGAAAATAGAAGGATGCACATTTATATATATAGTCATTTTTTAGTGGATATTTAAATATTGTTTGCCTTCTCCATTGATTGAATTTTCTTGAGGTCAGTTTTAAACTAATATTCTATGATCCAATCAATTGCACAACATTTTGAATATATGTGGTAATTGCAGGATGTTGCTGTGAAAATTCTCATGGAGCAAGACTTTCATGCAGAACGCTTTAAGGAATTTCTGAGGGAGGTGTGTTTTATCTAGAATTGAGTGTGATGTGCACTAAGCTCAAGAAATTTATTTTTTTTCTATTTCTTCGTTTGTATTTGATATGTGAAGCTTCATATCTTTTGTTCAGGTTGCAATAATGAAACGCTTGCGGCATCCAAATATTGTTCTTTTTATGGGTGCAGTTACTCAACCACCGAACTTATCCATAGTGACAGAATATTTATCAAGGTTCTGTTATTTCTTAGAAACACCCCTCCTATTTCTTGTATAACGTGGTCTCTATAGAGTAAAACCGTTGTCTGCTTCACTTATTTGAATGTAAATCTTATTGCTGTTGAAGTTAAACCAACTAAATATTTTTGTTTGCACTGCAGGGGTAGCTTGTATAGGCTTTTGCGCAAGTCAGGTGCAAGAGAGGTGCTGGATGAAAGGCGTCGGTTGAATATGGCTTATGATGTGGTATGCATGTGAAAACTTCATGTTTTCTGTAATCTCTTCCTTTTCTATATTTAAAACTCGTCATGGGCATTTAATATCAATATCGTCTCCTTGTCTGGGATAGCTAATTGAGTTTTCGTTGTTGTTCACAGGCAAAGGGTATGAATTATCTTCACAAACGTAATCCCCCCATTGTCCATAGAGATCTAAAATCTCCTAATCTTTTGGTTGACAAAAAATATACAGTTAAGGTAAGGCTGATAAATCCTTGCATGTAGGGGAAAGACTGCCAATTTCCCATTTTATGATTAGAGAGGAGGGAAACATAATTAAACTCTGTTGCCTTTTGCAATCATGAATTTAATTTGTAATACATGAAGCGTTGGTAGGCTTTGAAGAATATACTGTTAAACAACTGGATCTAGTCATTCACAGGGCTTGTTATCTTTTTCCCTACATGGTTAGATGCTATCATGTCCTGGTATTGTTGCTTGCTATGGTTTTGCTTTGATTATTTCTCGGTTGTCTCGTAGATGAAAGCTAGCCTGTTCAGGATAGTCATTTTTCTTGCTTGTATGATGCATCACATTGGCAATGCTATGCGAAATTTTTTATTGACAAGTTCCAATTCAACATGAGTGTTGATGTCATATATTGCATGATGAAGAGATAGTAGCATCACTTTTTTTTCACTAACAGAATTTCTTTAGTAGATGTAAAGATTAATGCGATATTATTTTATGCCTCAATTAGAAGGATATGTGATTCTGTTAACAAGTGAGCACGTTTATGAAGGAAAATTTGCTTGGCATCTTTTGTTTTCTTTTGTAAGAATTGCTCTGTGTACCAGGGTGTGTCCCGGGGCCTCCAAATGTTGTTTTATTTCTTCTTTCCCTTCTGTTAAGATTTCAGTTTTGTTATCAAGTGTTTCTTTTACGTTGTTACATGTCTTTCCCTTTTGCTTGCTTTGTCTGATCCATTCAGGTTTGTGATTTTGGGCTTTCTCGTTTCAAAGCAAACACATTTCTTTCATCAAAGTCAGCAGCAGGGACTGTAAGTGCAGTAAAACTTAACAACAACAACATGACTGGATCTTTGTTTTAAGGTGGCATGGGACACTCTTTATTAAAAATATGTGCTTAACAATACCTTTTCCAATTTATTAGCCTGAGTGGATGGCACCTGAAGTTCTCCGTGATGAACTTTCAAATGAGAAGTCTGACGTATACAGCTTTGGTGTAATCTTGTGGGAGCTAGCAACAATGCAGCAACCTTGGAGCAATTTAAATGCAGCACAGGTTTGTGTTATGATAGTTTCATTTTTGATTTGGAAATGATAGAATTTGAATGGGCAGATTATCCCATATTGGCAATTTAACTCATTATTGCAATTAGGATTAAGAAAAATCTTGGAAATGGATACTCAGAATATTATTAAATGAGACAATATCCCATAAGTAGATGTCTGCATTAATAACAAGTCTGTTGAAACTATAAAAAAGACACCCGCCAGTTTAGGCCTCTCTAATTTATAGGACCCACATATTGTGTTTTATCCTTCCTCAAGGTCCTCAGTTGGAAAGTGCTTTCTGACGCTAGCTTTTATGCCTAGACATCCCATACAAAATAGATGCCTTTCCCTTCACGTTCCACGCATTTAGCTGAAGTTATGTGTTCATCATAAATGGGCACATGACCTATTTTTAAGGTGTCCACCTCCAGGCTGCAGCAAATGGGCTAAAATAGGGCCAATTCTATTGTTTGAGAGGTGTACAAGCTGTTTGTGTGCTTTTATTAAAGCTTTTCGAGCTTATTTAGGAGCCAGACTGCTGCATGTGTGTGGTTATTGAAGTTGTTTCATTTTATTTAAGTGTTGCAAAATATACCCTCATTTTGATTACTGTGGTGGCCGCCAGTTCTGCTGTCTCTCATTCACATACTCCAGCACTCCTCTGTGGGATGATTTTATTATGCCTGTATTCATCCTTTTCTTTTCTTTTTCATGGCTGATGCAAGTTCGGTTCCTTGGTACATTGTGTTTTTGCATTCACTGGTGACGATACATTGTTTGGAATCGATTACAAGATTAGATTATGGATATGGATACTATCTTATAGGTTGTGGCAGCTGTTGGTTTCAAGGGCAAAAGGCTTGAGATTCCACGGGATTTAAATCCTCATGTGGCTGCTTTAATAGAAGCGTGCTGGGCCAAGTAAGTTGCAACCCTTTTCAGTTAGTTGTACACACTATTTTCACCCCCATTGTTTTTTATTTATACAAATGGTTTCCTACAGTGAACCATGGAAACGACCTTCCTTCGCCAGCATCATGGATTCATTGAGGTCATTGATTAAACCTCCGACATCCCAGCCTGGTCTTGCGGGCATGACTTTGCTTGCCTGAAGGATTGGAACACCGGCAGTCTGATTTGTGCACATAATACAGCATTCTTTTGAGATTGGTGTCTGACAGGAATAACCACTGTCTAATCGTCCCAGGTGCAATCAGCTTGATATGCTAACATTGAATGATGCCTGAATCTAAAGTCAGCATTACCTTTTCTGCTGCGACATGTATTGTTTGCCTAGGTGGGTAACTTGTATAAAGTCTTGTAATTTTGCATGTAAAGTCTGTAACTTAAATTAGCTTTAATGAGAAGTAGCTTCCTCGGCATTCAACATTTGAGCACGAAAAGGTAATCTTCATTTGCTAACAGATTTCAATTTTTCACCCGACTTTGCTCGAACAGCTAAACAATACAACAATATAAGGTAAAATATATCGATTGCTTTTTCATTAATCTCAACTAAGTGTAAATTTATTTCCACACATTTAAAAAATCTGTACAACTTAACAAATGCTCTATAAATGAAGGTTTTTAGAGTGTGTTTTCAAGAGGGTGAGAGTGGTAGTAATTGTTTTTTAAAGTGATTTTTATTTGAAAATATATTAAAATAATATATTTTTTTAAAAAATATTTTTAATATCAACACCATCTAAAATTTTACATTTAAAAAATTAATTTTAAATAAAAATAAATTAATTTTATGAAATGCAATTTGAGCTGTGATGAAAACAAGGCATGATAATTGATAGGTGATCAAATGTTAATCAACCAGCTCGCAATTTCACAATTTACTCAAGGAAAACCTCCAAAATCGTGTTTGGATATACTACTGTGTATGGATCACCAGCAAGAAATCGTTTCTTTTTGAATACTTAGGGTTTGCACGCATTGCAGACGACAAGGTCATGCCCGTTACGAATGCAAAGTGGTAAATAAAGAATTTGGTGTCAACCTGTCACCGAGAATGGCCTATGTTCCAAGAACCAATGCTACCATCAGAAAGAACCAATGCTACCATCAGAACCTTCCACTGAAACGATGCCTGCTGCTGATAACGCGGCTCTTGTTCAAAATGCACCTGTTGTTGTGGCTGAAGCTGCAAATAATGCTCTGGTTTTTTCTATTTATAAGATCGATGATATCTAATTTCATTATGAATCGTTTCCTTTTAAATTTATTTATTTTAAAGATTTCATTTTAATTAAAATTTAGCTACTCATCATATATGAGCTACTGAGCTAGTGAAATTGTAACGGATGAATTCTCGGGTTTAATTTCTGTGGATGCATGCCAATTGGATGAATTTTTCAAGAGCACCTCACTGCATCCACGTTGAAAAGAATAAATTGTATAAGGTATAGTTGTCCTCTATTGAGTTGTGCTATTAAATCTAAATTAGGGTTATCTGCAAAGAATTATGATAGAGCAGTCTGTGCATATCTACGCGGTGGAGATGATGATATCATATTATGCAATAAAAAAGGTAAACTTGCATATATACGTTATGAATCTAAATATGACCATCAACATCCAAGGTAAAATCTCTGCATAAAGATCCAAAAACAAGAGAGGACATTTTTTCTTTTTAAGAGGTTGGAGAATCGTAAAACAATTTATCTTATTTATTTAAATTATAAATTGAAATTTTGATATATTATATATATATCCCAGGTAAATAGCATAAAAATAAAATATTAAAAAAAATGTGTGTGTGTGTTTAGTAGCAGCCAGCTAGGAGCTAGGTAAGTTAACAATGGTGAGGAAAATAAATGGTTCGAAGAAAGGTTAAAATGCTTTCACATGCTCAGCCTGGGTCAACCTCTATCTTTGTCGTATGGCGTATATGACAATGACATAACATAACAATCTTATTTCCCATTGGCCAACGAGTTAGCTTCGCCACCAAGCATTACGACCAGCCACCGCCCCCCTTTTCAAACCCTAAACAGTAATTTCTTGGAACATCCCATCAAAATTATAGACATCGAAGGAAAAAAAATCTAATCCCATATTGGGCTCCAACTGTCTCCTCATCAGCCACAAAACCACAACTGGCGTCATTGTGTTTGGTTTGCTCAGGGGATGTACCTTGAAATCAATCTATAAATAAATAAATAAAAAGTATTAATTAAGAAATAAAAAGATAAAGTAGATATAAAAATAGTTGGGTATCATTATCATAGGGGGCCCTGACAAAAATAAAATAAGATAAAAAACTGTGGTCGGGAATCCCCAGTGGAATTTGAGAGAAAAAAAAAACAAAAAAAAAATATGTTTGGAATAACTGCGACCGTGGCCGTGGAAGATGAACTGAACCTTCACCGCCTCTTCCTGAAGATTTTTTTATCGAACAGTTTGTCGGCGATGCACAGCCCCACTCCTGTATATATTCATGCATGCATATTCGATCCTTGCTTGTTCTATTCAAATCTCATCTTTCAAATTCCACTCCTTTTCTGTCAAATACCAAAGCGTAATGAGCCCAGAAGAAGATGATACATACCCAAAATCACCTCACAAATATTCTTCAGTAATGGATTGTCAACAGTCTTCCAGTGCAGGGTCGATATTTATTGAAGATTTAAGCTTCCCTGCTGCCGCATCTTCTCCTTTAATGGACCTGGAGGCTTTCTCCTATGTAAGCCCGACGACTTCAGCTCATCCAGTATCATCATCGGCGACTGCCAACGAGGTGGATGAGGAAGAGGAGATGCCACGTCCTCTTGCGTGCTTACAGGAGAATCCAGTACCGCCTTTTCTATCGAAAACATATGATCTGGTGGATGATCGGATGCTGGACCCAATAATTTCGTGGGGTTCCATAGGGGAGAGTTTCGTGGTGTGGGACCCCGAGGAGTTCGCCAGGCTTGTTCTCCCTCGGAATTTCAAGCACAACAATTTCTCCAGTTTTGTCCGACAACTCAATACTTATGTGGGTATCGTTTTATATAATATAAATACATACATCTATATTTTTACCAGGCCTCCATTTGCCTGCTGTGCTATATAATGGTACCGTTTTTTGTATATCTTTTTTTTTTTTCAATGCTTCCATTTTGGATATTGGATTTGACAATCTATCTTTTGTAGATGTAGCTGATGAAGGTATTTTGTTTTTGTAAGACCTGGGAATGGAATGTGTGTATTTATGGGGAGCATACATTAGTATCTGTCTGAGGTTTCTGAAAAATTCAGTTTGTATAAGATTCTTGTGCAATGGAAGGATTTGTTAATTTATATGTATAGCTTTGCTGTTCTTTGTCCATATCACTAATGGAATACAGGTGGACTTTTGTAATGCTATATGCATATTTGGTTACTGTAATGTTTGGGCCTTTGGGGTAGTAGGCAGAACCAGAATAATAGTTAGTGAAGTAGGATTGTTGTCTTATGTAATATACCAGGTAGATTTAGGAAAATGATGAAAGGTTCTGCATTCGGCTAATATGTATCCCCGAGGTTTTCATCTTCCTACTGCCAACAAATGGACATTCTTCCCCTCCTAAGCATTTATTGGAGCGGGGAGTTGCTTGCATCTTGTGCAGGTAGAATTTCAGGTTCATATATTATTGATGTTTGCCAGTTTGTCAATACTCTCTTATTTATAATTTGTAGCTCATCTATATATTTGAATCAGCTATTGCTTGCGCATGAAAATTGACAGCTTCAAATTCTCTTGCATGAAGCACGCATGTACTATGCCAATAATTGTATCCATATCTTATTTTACATGGACTTTTTTTCTTCGTCCATTCATTCTTGAGTTGCTCTGGGTGCTATATGCAGGGGTTCCGCAAGATTGATACTGATCGATGGGAGTTTGCCAATGAATTTTTCAGAAGAGGCGAGAAGCATCTGTTGAAGAACATTCATAGGCGCAAATCAACGCAGTCCCAGCAGGTTGGGAGCCACACGGGGTCTTTAACTGAAACAGGGAGGTCTGGATTGGATAGTGAGGTAGAAAGATTAAGGAAGGAGCGGAGTGTGATGATGCAGGAAGTTATAGAACTGCAGAAGCAGCAGTCTGGGACTGTTCACGATGTGCAATCAGTAAATCAGAGACTTCAGGCAGCAGAGCAAAGGCAGAAGCAGATGGTTTCGTTCTTGGCAAAGTTGTTTCAGAATCCAGCATTCTTAGCCCGTCTCAAGCAAAAGAAGGAACAGGGAGAGATTGGTTCATCAAGGATGAAGAGGAAGTTTGTTAAGCACCAGCAACATCAACATGCCCTACCTGAATCATCAATGGAAGGGCAGATTATGAGATACATGCCTGATTGGGGAAACATCACATTATCTTCTGTGGTCCCAGATACAAGTCCAGCCTCTATTGATCAATCTCCTGATTATGTCTCAGAAGGCATGGTAGGCCTGGGTCTTGGCAGTGAAGCAATGCCATTACCTGAAATTGTTGCACCTGATGAATTTGCCATCTCAGACGAATTAGGATTGGGACAGGGATTTATCAAAACACCAGAGCAGGTTGGAGAAGGGCAATCAAGCATGCAATTTGAAGATCCCAAGCTCAAAGGAAAGATTGATATGAGCCCGCAAAAGGAGGCTGGTCTTGAATATTTTGTCTCTTTTCCTGAGGATTTGGGGATGGAGAAAAGCTTTCCAGAATTATCTTCCCCTGGCATGGAAAGAATTGTTAAACAAGAGGATGTATGGAGTTTGGCATTTAACACTAGTGCTGGTATGTCTAGTTCTAGCAATGTTTCATGGGATAATTTTGTCGGATATGATATGCCAGAGTTGGGATCAACAGGTGGCTTCTCAGATATCTGGGATATAGGTTCTGGACAAGCGGGAGGAGGTTTGAGCATGGATAAGTGGCTGGCTGATGAAAGTCCTGTTGATGAGTCTGATAGTCAAGCTGGCCAGCCAAACGATGATAAATAAATGAATATAGACCTATTGGGTTTGATTTACACCAGCACGGCGTGGCCCGTGTAATATAGTTTATAGATCATAGGGTCTAATAATTGGACATCTCTCATAAATATTATTTGATTTAGAACCAAATCTCATTATTTTAAAGATCCACAGGTTTCATTATAATATTCTTTGGCTTCTTGTATTAGCTAATTCTTGTTCATCCATATTCTGTTAGAGTTGGATTAGGTCAGTGTTGCAGATTTTCTCTTCTTGCTACGGATACTCTCGAGTTATGAACATTGCAGGACTGCAACAAGAGACATAGAGCATTACTCTCCTGTTGGGTTTATTATATTTTTGAACATCCTGGTGAGTTTTGGTAAATTGGTTATCTTGTTCCAGTGTGTGTGAAAATCATGTAGTTTCATTTGTAATGGTTTATGAGTTATGACCTTGTAGACGATTCATGTGCTTGGTTATCCGCAACTTCAAAATATATATTCTGTCCTGCATGCATTTTTCTTCAAAATAAGTAGTTTCAGTTGGTTTAAGTGTGAATTTATTATTATAATCCTGGTTTA
>Ga0325411_1002132_pt1 | contig 22261 bp, 21 predicted proteins | sample PopdelMetagenome_13_FD_206181 | JGI IMG/M metagenome (GOLD analysis project Ga0325411, IMG submission 206181) | Populus deltoides microbial communities from Bellville, Georgia, United States - Xylem-PdIQD-R4 | ecosystem: Host-associated > Plants > Phyllosphere > Stem > Wood/Secondary xylem... | reverse complement strand
GAAAGAAGACTAGAGGAAGAACAAGAGGAAAACAGAGGAGGAGATAATAGCAGCAGCCGGCCAGCCCTCCCTGCGTTTTCCCTCCCCTTTGCATTTTAATTACTATCTTCTTGTGAGCAGTTCACGCAAGCCTGCGGGTAAAAAAGCAATGGCCAGAGGGTCACTGGCTTGGGCCAGCTAGGTCCAGTGTAGCCCATGCAGGCTGGGTTGTACCCATCTCAAAAAAAGCTGAGGCTAGATTGGGTTTCAGGCCCAGCCGGCTCTATCTGTTTTGGGTAAAGGATGTGTTTTGCAAAACATATTATTTTGTCAAATCTCTTTGATTTTATTCCTTTTTGTTTTGATATGATCTGGTCAAACAAGCATTTTTTTATATCAGAAAATTCAAGAAAAAATTGAAGTTCATTGATTTATTTATGGGTTCCTTCCACTTTTTTCCGGGTTGTTTTGTTTTAGATATTTCATTGCATATTTCATCTATAGATTTTTATTGTGAAATGCAACTTCGATATACGATACATTTTTTTTCTTTTTTTTAATTTTTTTTTAAATATGTACTAGTTTATTCATTCACACTAGTGGTAAGAATACCATATGTTTTTTTTTACGTAATATTTATCAACGCTAAAGTTGGAAGTATCCGTAGTTGAATATTCACTGATGCTAGAGTTATGAATATTATCATCAATAGTATGATATAACAAACCCTTAGCAATTCAATACAAAATCAACAATTCAGTCTACCTCAGATAGGATGCTTAAAGGGTGATAATATCTTTCATTTTGAGTAACCAGTCCAATACCATAAAATCTCTGCTAACTAGTTAAGGTTTGTGGTGACCATAATACTAGGTGATAATATCTTTAAACGAGATCTTTTCCTTAAGAATAAGATGCCAAAAATTATATTCTTTCCCTCACATTTAATTTTTTAAGGGCACCACAATGTCTTGTGTGATATAAGATTAATATCAATTCAGGACTAATCATGACAACATCGTTACATTGATATCAATTAGGATGATTTTGTTTCAAATATTCTAAGTGTTATTAAATGAGTTATAAAGATACAAACTTCAATTGTTTTATCCACTCTTTGAGAGAGTTTTTTTTTTTGCTGTAAACAAAATCATCATTGTAATCTTTTGAGAGTTAGGATAAAACTTTTGGCATTGATGAGATTTTATCACAAAGAGAAAATCTTTAAAAGTGCATATCTTCAAGTAGTAAAAAAATCTTAGAGAGAAAATATTTTCAAATGGTGCAAAGATCTTGGTGTGAATTCATCAAACGACTATTGTACTTTTTGAACTTGGACTAGTGAAAGAATACAATCCTCAAGTACGGTTTTGGTACTTGAGGTGTTGATGTAGGCTTGCTAAACCACATTAAAAATGAGTTTGCAATTTCTTTGCCTATACTAGTTACTTGAAGCACTTTAATTATATGGTTGGTTAATTGTTTTTATTTTAATTAATTGCAATATTTGTTATTATTAGTGCTACACCTAACCTCCCCTAGGTGTATTTTTGCCTTATTCCTAGAACAACATAAAATTGCTTCCTACCTTAGTTTAAGCCCTCTCTTTTCAATTTAGTCCCTAATTTATCTAACAACTCTTCAATTTAGACTCTAATACAACCCAACCCAGGCCTTGTGGAGGGCTAGCCAAGAAGAGAATAAGGATAGGGGGAAGAAAAATGACAACTAACCACTTAGGTTAACACATCTTGACCGTGCCCTTCACCTGGGTCATGAATTTTGCTTTTAATCCATGTTGGTCGGTCGAGGGATGATTTGCTTGGTCTTCGTCTAAAAATAAAACAAGAAACTATGTCATGTTGATTATTTTTTAATCAAGTCTATTTATGTTTTTATCTGTTATTCAAGATATTTTTAGATGTGTTAAATTAATTTAATCATGTTAAGTTAACTTTCACATAGACAATTTGATACTTGACTTATACAAATAATTAGGTCGGCATATTTTAATATTTAACTGCTGCTATGACAGATTAATAACAATGGAAAAGTGTTATGATATTGTATTCAGGTTTTCTTTGTACGTTATGATATTGTAAACAATGTTCACTAATAAATAAATAAAAAACTTGCAAGAAGATTAGCGACACCTCAAGTCGGTACCCACAACAAAGCGATAGAAATGGAACAAGTTAAAACTAATTTTCTAATGCTAACTGCGACCATGCGCATGGGTATTTATGCTAGTGATTCCGATATTCGCTAATTAATGACATTGTTTTGCTATTCCAACATCAAAGTTTTGAAATTCTAACACAGCACCAAACAAGAAGTTAGTATGGGACGAAAAAACAAACAGAAGTTGCATGTGACCGAGTCTATTGACTTTTTTTTTTTTTTTTTTTGTCACAGCCAATGTGTCTAAAGGCAATTAAGCAGTCAGGAATAGGGACCACAAGTAAAGTCGCCATTTCACACTGTGATACCGATCATTTCCCACCCACTCCCTTTGCCATAAATCTAAAATATTTACTCTAAACTTTGTTTTATTTGGGGAAGGTTAATTGCAGTTTGATATGGAAAAACAGTAAATTTATTGATTTCCTTGGACTCTATTGCATTTTATATTTATGCATGTCAGGATCAATGGTAGGACTATATTATAATTGAACTAAGTGATTCGACCAGTTCAATAATTACGAAGCAGGTTCCAAAAAGAATCCTTCCAAATCTATTGTCATCAAATAGCTAAATTATCCTTCCTTTTCTGTGCTGTTAAACCCACACGATGGATCAACCGGCAACTAACCAATTCATGACCTGACCCGAAACATGTTTATATCGAACCAGGTAAAAGCTGGCGTGGTTAAACCTATTTTATCTAACAAGTTAACCTACAATATAATTTGATTTTCTTTCAAAAAAATATTATTTTAAATTGACTCGTCCAACCTATGACCAAACTCTTAGACCAGATTATTAGCCTAGCTGAATTTTATAATTATACTTATTTTTTTTTCTTTATACAAAGAAACTTCTCATTCTAAAATTCATAGGTGTAAAGTAAAAAATTTTAAATTAATATTTTTTCAGTGATTTTTGATGTACTAATATAAAAAATAAAATATTTTTTTTACTAAAATATCAAAAACACACAAATTAAATATCTAATAATTTCTCAAATACATAAAAAGTAAATAACTAAGTTTTCTACATGGATTAGAAATTGACTTCTTAGAAAAACAAAGGACTGACTTTTGACTTGTAAAATCAACATGTGATCTTATGTATTGACGATGTAAAAAAAAAAAAAATTGAAACGAAAATTAAATATTCGCAAACATGTTGTTTATAGTGATTAATTAATGACATTGTTTTGCTATTCCAACATCAAAGTTCTGAAATTCTAACACAGCAACGCTAGTGTGGGACATCTGGTAGGTCCAATTTTGAAGTCGACAAATAATATCTCGATTTTTCTCCATGAATATTCAGCAACGCTAGTGTGGGACATCCGATAAATCTTCAAACCAAACAAGAAGTTAGCATGTGATTGAGTCTATTGATTTTTTTTTTTTTTTTTGTCACAGCCAATGTGTCTATGTCTTCCAAGGAGTCTTTGAATAATTTTATACAGTCTAAAGGCAATTAAGCAGTCAGGAATTGGGACCACAAGTAAAGTCACCATTTCACACTGTGATACCGATCGTTTCCCACCCACTACCTTTGCCATAAAACTAAAATGCAGCCTAACGACAAAAAAATAAAATAAAATAAATAATAGAAAATGAATAAATAATAAAGGCACAAAGAAAATTAATCACTTGAATTTCTCTAAGAAAATTAATCACTTGAATTTCTCTAAGAAAATCCCACGATTTAACCTCAAAACTTCGTGATCGATTCTTACGCGGAAAGTCAAGATATATAGTACTTTCCAATAGATGGCACCATCGAAATTGCCACCTCTTTTTTTGTCCTAAATTCGTTAACAAATTGGCCACGCCAATGTGGCCAATAGCCTCTTGGTATACAAAATAACGTCTATGCAAGGGATTTCTTTCACGAAGAAAGAAATTGTGAACAGAAGTTAATATTTCCTCTGATGAAATGGGTTCTAAAACTATCGTCTCTCTTCTTTTCAATGTTATTATCATAAGCATCACTCTTACCGGTGCTGAAGTCTGTTATAACACAGGAAACTTTACAGCTAATAGCACCTACGCAAAAAACCGAGACCTTGTTCTCCGTTCACTAGCTTCCAATGTCACAAACAATGGGGGTTTCTACAATACTACAATAGGTTTAGGCAATGACACAGTTTATGGTCTTGTGCTCTGTATGGCTTCCCCATCAGCTGAAAATTGTTCCAGATGCGTCAGTTCTGCTATTCAAACTCTCACGGCGAGATGTCCAAACCAAAAAGAAGCAATTTCATGGGGAGGGGATCCACTTCCATGTATTGTACATTATGCGAATCGTTATTTTTTAGGATCACTTGAGCAATCTCCTAATAGCATTCTATATAATGTGGGTATCCTTGACGCAACTTTTAGACAGTTCGAACAATTTTGGAGTGGTTTGGGAGAAACGGTAACAAACGCTTCCACGGGCTCATCCAAGCTTATGCCAGCAGTTGAGACAGCAGACCTACCACCCAATCAAAAAATTTATGTATTTATGCAGTGCACTCCTGATGTATCACCGGGTAATTGCAGTATTTGCCTACAACAATCCGTAGATGACTATAAACGTTGTTGCTACGGGTATCAAGGAGGTATTGTCCTGAAACCAAACTCTGTTTTTCGGTGGGATTTGTATCCCTTCTACAACTTATTTCCTCAAGTAACATCTCCATCACCATCTCTATTATAGAAATGTAATTGCTTAATAAGAAAATATTACAACTTATGATAGAAATTGATTTTTAAAGTGTTGTTTATTTGAAAATACATTAAAATAATTTATATATATATTTTTTAAAATTTATTTTTAACGTCAACACTTTAAAATGATCTAAAAATATAAAAATAATTTTAAAAAAAATATTAAATTTAGTGAAATAGTAATTGTACTGCTACGTTAAACAGACCCTAAATTGGGTAGAACCATAACAAGAAATTAAATACATCATTAGCAAAAATTGGGAATTAAGCATATGACTTGATTCAAGGTGGTAAGGATCATCCTCATATTGTGTAATCAAACCAACTCATCACATATTTAAGGCATAAAACTCAACGAATTACCTTCCCTAGAAACCATAGTATAAGGCTCACACATTAGTTTTTTTTTTTTAATCAACATGCGCAAATATTGAGAGCTCACCATGAGAAAATGTAACAAACCCATGTGAATCAAACATCATATGACACGGACTTATATATTGTAGCATTCCATAATATATATCATGGTCTAATTAATTTTGTTCCTGATCTACAGACTCAATTCATGCAATTATCATCGTTCAGAGTTTATAATTAACAATCACTGCTAAAAAGAGGGCTGTTAATAACTGCATAATCTTTGCAAATAAAACTAAAATTTGTTAATGATAAAAATCAGTAATGAAATGAGCAACTAACAATATAATATGTAAATAATAGAAACTAATTTTTCAGCAACGAATTATTTATTAAAATGATTTTGAGAGTATTTTTTTTCTTGCTGCAATTATTATATATATATATATATATATATCAATGATTCCTTCCATGAATTGCGGTGCTATAACTCCTAAATTCGAAAAAGTTTAAATCTTAGTCCAATAATTTTGAAAATAATGTTTAATAATATTCTTCAATTTAAAATGTATTTTATAGGAAATACATGTCACACTTCAAAAAAAAATATTTAAAATAATAAAATAAGGTCTAAAATTTAAATTTATAATTGAAACTAAAAACTCATCCATTAAACTGTAAAATAAAAATTACAACAACATATATATATATATATAAAAAAAAGAAGTTAAAAAACCAAATCGAGATAGGGTTGGATGAACCCCTCTTTCATCTCTATACCTGTCTCGAATTAAATCAAATCATATATTTGCCTTTAGTTTGATATTGCTAAACTGAATAACAAATCCAATTCTATTAAATTAAATATATAAATATCCATAAGTTTCTAAGTGAATCAAATAAATAGCCATCTTAAGGCATTTTCACCATATCTTAATTTTTGTCATGTTATTCTTCTATTTTTTTTAAATGAAGACATATGATTCCGAATGATTAAAAAAATCATAGTCATACTACACGAGGGAGTATATTGTTTTATAAGAAAATGAGGGACAACCAATTAAATGAAAAAGAGCGTGTGATAACTGTTAGAGAATTATATAAATTATATATTAGAATCTCATTTAATAGCTTAAACTTTTAAGTTGAGATGATTATTCGATATGGTATCAGAGCCTAATTGATTATCAAACATTCACGAGTTCGAATCTCACAACCTTCATTCGCTCTTCTAATTAATAGCATGAGGTAGTGTAAGTCTATGTAAGTTTCAAGTCTAAAAGGCTTTCACTTGAAAGGTGTATTAGAGAATAATATAAATTCTATCTTGAAACCTCACCTAACAGCTGAAACTATTGGGTTGAGATAATTCTTTGACATGATATTAGAGCTTTATTGACCAAGCGGTTATAAGTTCATTCGCTCTTCTAATTAATAGCATGAGGTAGTGCAAGCCTGTGTAAGTTTTAAGCCTAAAAGGCTTTCACTTGAGAGATGTATTAGAGAATAATATAAATCATATCTTGAAACCTCACCTAACAGCTGAAACTATTAGGTTGAGATAATTCTTTGACATGATATTAGAGCTTTATTGACCAAACGTACGATTATGAGTTCGAATTTCATTACCCTTATTTTATTTCATAGGAATTAAGCACAATATAATATGAAATTGTGAAAGTTTCAAACTCAAAAAGTTTTCACTTAAAAAAAATGACCTCACGTAACAATTTAAGATTTTAAATTAAAATAATTCTTTGATATAATTAGTCCCACGCACTAATATGCATCTCACAAAATTGTATAGATGGTTCATGGGCTGGGGCTTCGTTGAATGGTAGTGCTATAACATCTCAAAACTTTAAGAATCTTACATTTCAGTCCACCAATTTTGAAATTGCTTAATTATATTCTTCAATTTAGATTTTTTTTCTAGGAAATACATATTTTAAACCCCTCAATAATCATTTATTTTCCTATTGGCTCCTTCAATCCTAAATTATTGGTTCCACCCCTCATCACAATGCCAGGAAACCACCAATTGTTTCTAGGTGGGAAGGAATTTAAGTGGTATCCATTGAACATTTATATATATATATGTTATAACACGAGAAAACTTGCAGATGACAAAGGGGGAGATAATATAGATATATAAATAATTAGAGCGAGATTTTAATGTTTACCTGAACAAGATTAATAACAATGGAAAAGAGTTCTCCATGTCCTTTTTTTTTTAACGTTTAAGAGAAAACATTAATCACTTGAATTTCTCTAAGAAAATCCCACGATTTAACCTCAAAACTTCTTGATCGATTCTTACGCGGAAAGTCAAGATATATAGTACTTTCCAATAGATGGCACCATCGAAATTGCTACCTCTTTTTTTGTCCTAAATTGGTTAACAAATTGGCCATGCCATTGTGGCCAATAGCAATATAATTTCTACATGAGTTGAATAAAATATATATAATTAAATTATGAAATTATAACATTCTTTTATATTCTAAATTAATTTTTACATTGTATTAGAGCAAGTTGGTCATATCTTACTTTAAATATTAGTTTCTATTTTTTCAACAAGTGACTTTATATTGTTCGTTCAACCACTTTAAAACACTATATTTTCAATTTATATATTATCTACCAACTATTTTATTTACTATCTTTTTCAATGATTTATCAAGTCCCGATTTATTCATTTATCTTCTCTTTTTTTTTTTTGAGAAGTAATGATTTCATTGAACGCCATAACCTGGCGGTATGTGAAATTACAGAGCCGGCAGCATATCAATTTTGCAGGAACTACCAAACGAAGCAAGGTCCATACAAAGAGGACAAAACATCAGATATAGCCTAAGAAAGCAACATTGGAATCTACACAAGATAACCATCACAACAAAATCCAGGGGAAACTTCCAAGAGTCTCCAATTCATCTCTCTAGTGAATCTGAACCTCTAAAGTGGAGCATCTTTAGCAGCCTGATAGACATAAGCTGAGAGATTGATCAAAACCAAGCAATGAAATCACTGGATCTTCGCGCTCCCTGCTTAGCCATACAATCTGCCAGACTATTACTCTCATGGTACACATGAGAAAAAGTAATTGAGCCAAAAAATCTAGTCAATCTCTGAACTGTGGAGAAGAGCTCTCGGTGCATCCATGGCCTGTTATGAGAATTGTGCATCCAGCTGATTACATTGGCAGAATCAGATTCAATAGTAATATGTTTATGATGAAGAAGAAGACAATTTGAGGTTGAGAGCTCAACAACTTTGACAACAGCTCTCAATTCAGCTATGTTCGAATCTAGTATCCCTACTAGCAAGGAAAAAATACCAAGGAAATGACCATGGTGGTTTCGCAGGACACCAGCTATACCTGAGAGTCCAGGCTTTCCAAGAGAAGAGCCATCCACGTTCCACTTGAAGCTGCCAATGGTTGGAGGAGACCATATAACACCAGTTCTAGTAATCTGAACATTGGACCAACGAATAAGACCTTCTGCCGATCTTAATAGGTCTGAAGGGGAGTAAGGAAAGTCAGGATGAAGTGCTTTCAACCATAAGCATAGCCGAGTGATGATAAGAAAAAAAAACTGAATCATAGTTCGGTGACTTTTGTTGAAAGATCAGGTCATTTCGAAGAAGCCAAAAGGACCACGCCACTGAGAAAAACAACATTAACCATGCTTTTTTCTGAAATTTACCATGGACCATGAAAGTCCACTGAGAGAATAAGCCTGACAAATTCTTTGGGCAACACCATGATAATCCCCACCACTTAATGATTTTGGACTAGATAATCCAATGCTTATGGCAATGTAAATTTAAATGATCAACCGACTCTTCCTCAACTAAACAAATAGGACAATTAGAGTCTGAGCTATCTAAAACACCTTTTCTAACCAGCACACCTTGGGTGTTGAGTCTGTTAATAATAGTCATCCAGCAAAAGATCTCCACTTTAGGAGGGACTACACCTTTCCAGATCCCAACAAAAGAGAAGCCATTGTTAGGATAATGAGTGGGACTTAACAGCCCACATAGAGATTTAACGGAGAATCTTCCTGATTTATTGTCCTTCCATATTAGTCTATCCTTTGCCTCGTTGTCTAAGTGCACCGTTGAGAGAACAACATATAGTTGTTCTAACAAGCCAATGTTTCGACCCCTCAAAGGTCTTGTCTAGGAAAAGAACCATGTCCATTCAAAACCATCCCACATTCCCATCTTCTCAATGCTGGCATCTCTATCATTGGATAAATGGTAAAGAGTAGGGAAACGATCTGCAAGACAGTAATTGGCAAGCCAAGTATCATGCCAAAACACTGTTCTCTTGCCATTTCCAATAAAAACCATAAATTGATGAGACATAATCTCTTGTAACCTGTTGTCTTTAACGCAATGGTTGATCATACGCGTCCATGTGCTTCCAGCTCCTGAAATAGGGGCTTGCGGCAGGAAACTAGAGTAGTTGATGTTGTGTATGAATTTGACCACTTCCTTCCACAAGCTTGTGTCCTCCGAGCCCAACCTCCATATCCATTTATACAGCAAAACTTTGTTTTTATCCCTTAAAGATCCAATCCCAAGACCCCCAATCCTTTTCGGAAGAGTAACTATTGTCCAGCTGACATTGCATAATTTCCTGCTTTCCTCTTTTCCAGACCACAGAAAGGCTCTGAACTTCCTCTCAATTGTTGTTGCAACTGTTGCAAGCATGGGAAATAGAGATAAATAGTAGATGGGCAGGTTACTTAGGACAGATTTAAGTAGACACAGTCTACCCCCAATAGATAGGAATCTGCCTTTCCATGCAGCCAACCTGCAGCTGATGTTGCGAATAATAGGCTTCCACATTGAAATTCTGTTCATATTTGCACCGATGGGGAGACCAAGATATGTGATGGGGAGTTGTTCCTGCTTGCATCTAAGGATCTACGCTGAGTGGCGACATACATAATCTTCAATACCCACTCCAATAATACTGCTTTTGTAGAAGTTAACTTTCAGCCCCGATATAAGTTCAAAGCACAAAAGGATACGCTTTATGTTCTGTAAACTAGATAGGGAAGCTGAACTGAATATAAGGGTATCATCCGCAAACTGGAGGTGAGATGGGGCAGGACCAGTCTTGTCAAAATTTAGTCCCTCAATCAGTCCCATACCACAACCACGCTGCAGCATACAACTCAATCCCTGAACTGCAATATTAAAGAGAAAAGGAGAGAGAGGATCTCCTTGGCGTAATCCTTTTTCCAAGCTGAATTCCTTTGTGGGAGAGCCATTAACAAGAACAACCATCTTTGCTGTGGAAATACATTGCATAATCCACCCTCGCCATCTAGTTCCAAAACCCATACTAGCCATGACTTCATTAATGTATTCCCATAGAACAGAATCAAATGCTTTGTGAAAGTCAAGTTTGAAGAGATAAGCTTTACTTTTTTTTCCTTGATGTAAGCAATAACCTCATTTACAATCAATACACTGTCAAGTATTTGCCTCCTTTTGATGAAAGCAGTTTGATTGTCTGTAATAACTTCTGGCATAACATGTTTCAGTCTGATTGCCAGCATCTTTGATATGATCTTGTACAAGCTTCCCACCAAACTGATAGGTCTGAAATCCGCTAACTTTACAGCACAATTTATCTTCGGGATGAGGGTCACAAATGAGCTGTTGATGCCTGAAGGGAGATGGTTAGATTGATAAAATTCTCTAACCATTCGGGTAATGTCCCCGCCTATAGTACTCCAAGCTTTCTTGACGAATAACAAATTAACACCATTAGGACCTGGTGCCTTATTTCCTTCACAGTTCCAAACCGCAGCTTTGATTTCCTCTGCAGAGAACGGGCATTCCAGAACAGCCGAGGATGAGGGCTGTAACATTTGAAATTCCAGATGATAACGTGAGGGCCTTGATCTGTCATGATGGGAATATAAGTTACGGAAGAAGTTGAAGACAGCTATCTTTATATCTACAAGATTAGACAACATCTTGCCGTCAACCTCCAAGGATAAAATCTGGTTCCTTTTCTGTCTTATTATTGCAGCTAAATGAAAAAAACGTGTGTTCTTGTCTCCAAGCTTGCACCACTGCACCCTTGACTTCTATTGCCAAATAGACTCTTGCATTATATACAAAGTTCTTAGTTTAGTGGCAATGCTATTACTTCTAATCAATTCAACAGCTGACAGGTCTCTGCATTCTTTGAGATGGTCGAGGGAGTCAGCTTCTAGCTCCAGCTCCTTGATTTGGTTAGACATGTTGCCCACAACATCTTTATTCCAGTGCTTACATCTCTCTTTTAACATCTTGAAAGCTGAGACCATATTCCTTCTACTAGTTGGTGAGACTGAAATTGAGTTCCAGAAGTTTTGTACCATCTGCCTGAAGTCAGCCACCAGCAGTTCATGAACCGAAATGGTTTTGGTCCCCAATTCGTAGAGTCTAACAATAGCTGTAGGGGTCTATGGTCAGAAGAGAACCTTGGGAGACCAAATAAAGTAGATGTTGGAAGAAACTGCAGCCAATCACCCGATATGAAAATTCTGTCAATACGACTCGCTGCGTTACCTCTGGACCAGGTAAATCTTTTTCCATTTAAGGGGAGATCAATAAGTTCGCAGCCATCAATGCAGTGCTTGAATCTTGTCATAGAAGCAGAAACTTTTGAACCACCTTTTCTATCCGAGGGTGACAAAGTTTCATTAAAATCACCTGCAAGACACCATGGGGTGCTAACACTATCTTTGAAGGAATCAAGTAGTCCCATAATTCCTTCTTCAGGATACCATCAATCGGAGCATAAATAAAGGATACCATGCAATTCAAATTGTAACGAGTAAAGGTACCTTCAACATGTAAAATACGCTCATTCATAGCAATTGAACATCTAGATACACAAAACGAAGCTAGATTCTATATACATACAATCCCCCCAAAGAGGCCTAAAGAGGGAACTGCATACCAGTCTCTATCATGCCGACCCTAGACAGAGCTAATAATACTATCAGTAATATTTTCCATTTTTGTTTCTAATATACCCAGAACATCAATAGAAAATTTCCTACCCAAATTCCTCACGCATCTTTTCTTATCTCTGCCCCCTAAACCACAAACATTCCAAACAACAATACTACCCATAAAAACGAGTTGAAATAACCATACCGTCAGACTGGATAAGATAATTAGCTTACTCTTTTTTCCTTCGTAGCCACTTCTCCTGCTTTTTTTCTATGAATCCTTGCAGTGTTTGTGTCATCAGGCGATTATCATCATGCACTTGTAGGATAGCTTTTCCCACTTCCTAGCAAGCATTAGCTTCCTCCCACGAACCGGACAGTAAAGTGTCAGCAACTTGGTTACCATGAGTTGCAGGGGATCGATAGAGTGAGCTACTGGCCTCATAATCACCCGCTTGTTCCTTCCCAGAATAGATAATTGCATTTTTGTTCTTAATGCCATTGTCCGACACTGAATACTCTATGATTGTTGTCTCAGATTGCTTTGGCCTGTGGTTTGCTAGTTTGTGTGATTTCCTTCTCGAAAGAGAGTGAGTTCTGCATTTGATCCTCTTTGCTCTGCGTTTTTGTGATTTCTTATTTCTTAATTCAAGGATGGAAAGCTCAGATGGGTCAGCAATGGGATTTATGAAGTTTGCAAAAGATGGCCCAGTGTCTGTTGAAGTAGCCATTGTTGTTGGGCCTACAATGGGTTGTTTCTGCCTTTGCTTTCGGCCCGTTTGCTTAGGCTCTCCACTAGTATAGCCCCCCTCTTGATCCAATTCTTCTCCCTCAGAAAGATAGACAACGGGCTGCCCAACTACAGTCCTATAATCATCTGCAGCCACCTTGGCATAGTCATATCGTACTAGTGCTAAACAGTTATCAACTTCGTACACACTCTTCTCGGCTAAAGCTGCTTGTTTGCATGGCTCTGTGATTTCTGGATATAGGTACATAGGTGGCATGACATGCTCGGTGAGTGCACTGTCAATCAGATTATTGTTACCCAACGCAGCAATGAGATCAAATTCAAATTCTGCACTTTATCTTGTAGCTCTGTGGGACAGTGTAGCTCTCATCGGAGCATCACCTTGATCGTCCTCGTCATCGTCATCTTCAGAGAGCCCCGATGCTGTGTAAAGTGAGATGTCCATGGAATGCTTGACTGTTGTGAGGGAGGGGATGAACGTGCCTTTGATTTCTGTCAAAGAGACCTCCACCTGAATTCCATCAAGTTTGAGTAGCACTTGACCCTGTAGAGGTTCCAGCTTAGTGGTTCTGATAAGAACTCTTATGCCCGATATGGATCCCTGGCTAACACAGGACGTGTCATAGCCAATAATATTTCCCCAACTCTGCAGAATGGCATTAATGCAATTCCTATTCCAACATTTCATCAGTAGCCCAAATATGGATATCCAAGCGAACCTGTCATAGGCGCATATCCTTGCTTCCCACTGCCTGAGGTTACTAAGTAAAGAATACAGAATAGATCTTGCATTTTATTGTTCCTTCCGTGAGGCTAACCGGTCCTCAAAAGTAACAATCACTTGACTAGCTCCTAGGAATCTAAAGCTCACAACTTTCTCAATTGATTTTAATACCATTTCCTCCATGGTTGCTACATCAGCATTTGACAAGATCTTTCCCACTAAGCTCCTACTCAGCCATTCGTTATCCTCATCTGTGGAGTCGTATTGTATCATTCTCCTCTCATCACTGACCACTGGAGGCTTTGTGGACTTGAGTACCTCAATAAAAGATCTGGTATCTCTGAACAGAAGTTCAGGTTTATGAGGTGGAGCAGGCTTGGGAAGTGTTTTTGATGTTATCAAGGCAGCAGTAAAGGGATGATGTTTGGCTGGGTTTACTCCTAGTTTGTAAATGTCAAACCAAAGGCTGCTGGCGTGATCACAAAGATCATTAACAGACATGGGAGATAATATGTCCACAAATCCAAAGCGTCGACCTAGAGTAGTTTTTCGCTTGGAGAGGAACAACTTGGTAACCCGTCCAAACTTAAAGAAAGTCTTTTTCAGATCTTGATAATCAACTCAGGAAGGAAATCTCTCAAAAAAACAGCTTAATAGGTTGCGAGATAGGAGGGGCACTGTCAAGTGGTGACAGGCCAAGGCTTTTGGTGTTAGATGTAGAAGGTATGACAGGGGTATAGGCAGATTTTCATGCAAAGGTAGCAGGGTGATTTGGAGTTTGAGAAGACGATAAGGTTGCTGCAGATGGTTGAGACAAAGTGTGAGCATGTTCGTCTGGTCTTTCTACGGTGGTAGGGGAAGGTGGTGGATTAAGGTAGGTTTGGTGGGCAGGGGAGGGTGGTGGTTTGGGAGAGTTTTGGCCATAGGATTAGGTCTCAATTGTTGAAATAGTTCAAATACTCTCTCTGTTATTGTTATAAAAACCATAATTGTGCCTTTTGTGGCATTGCTTTTCGATTTAGAGTATTTACTCGTTATTGTTATATTTGAGAAGAAAACATGAAATTTTGACTTCAAATTTGATTTACGGTTCTTTTCGTGATGTTTTTATGGTTACAAAGCATATAATAAGCTCAACCTAATTATTGATTAATAAAGATTGTTTATTGATAATGGTCATTTTAATAAACAAGGCTACCATGACAATACAAGTGATCTTAATATATGTCAAACTTGTGAAAATTAAATTATCATTTGTTTGATAAGGTTTTGTTAAGTAATAATCAAGTTAAATAACCGATAAAAAGAGTTTCATCGATGAGTGCCGAGGGAATTATTGGTGGAATTCAAAAAACAAAAAAAAAACAGTTATTCCCTCATTAATTCTGTTGGCAAATCTAATATGTCAATATTTTTTACTGACATACTAATGATAATTTATATTTGTTAATTTTTGTTGGTGAATCGATCGATAATATTAAAGTTATAACTAGCAGCACGACCCCCCTCTCTCAATCCTTTTTCTTGTTCCTTTTTTCTTTCTAAAAAAAACAACACCCCCCCCCCCTCTATTTTGTTATAAATCTAGCTCCTCTTATCAAAAATTCAGTCATCACAACACTCATTATGTTAGTATCCATGTCCTTTTGAAGACTCGCCACATCAAGTAAGTAAACCTACCTATTTTTTATTGTAATTCATTTTTTTATGTTAATTTTTTGGCATTTTTCTGTAGTATATGTAGTTTGTTTTTATCTTTACTTGTTTTATAGCTTTTTCATTGAGAAATTTACTATATAAATATATGATTTTGTACATGTTAGGGTTTGTGCGAGATTTTGAAAAATTATATTTGTTTGTCAATTGATGAAATTGAGTTTGATTTTGTAATTTAAACGTGATATAATGAACGAAATGATGAGTTATTTAATGAAAACACTTTTTTAGGTATTATTTTTTTTATGACTTGATTTTTTTTTTCAAGAAACATATGGGGACAATCCTTCAACCCATCCAAAACTCGATATGAATTTAAGGTTGGAAGCTGGATCTACCAATGGACCCGATATAAATTAGGTTTATGGTATCTCACACACTATAGACAAGAATATACGGTTGGGTTGTAGTGTTTTGACCCTACAACCCGGATCGAGCCAATAATCATTGGTCATGAATGTGATTGTACGAGAAGAGGTTCGAGCTAAGACAACTCAACTTAGGGTTGAGGAAGCTAAATTGAGGATAAATTGAATATCTTCGAGTAGTTGTTGGAAAATCTTACTAGTACCTATGCTCCACCTCGTTGCCCTCCTATTTCCGGTAAAGATTCACCTTTGTCTCATCCTCTAGATTTTGTCCACTAGATAGATAAATTATATTTAATATTTTTTAATTAAGAATACAAATTTTATTTTTTATTATTTTAATTTAATTATGTTTTATTATTTTAATTGTATTGTTTGTTTTATTTTTTTTAAACAATTACATATAAAACTGACGGAATTACCGACAGAATGTGAAGTACCAATAGAGTTACCAACTGTAATTCTTTGACGGATTAATTATATCGGTAATATGCATATAATCACCAATGGATTTACCATAGGTCTATTCCATCGGTAACATACATAAAAAAGTAATTCTCCGATGGAATTAATTATGTTAGTAATATGCTATAAGCACAAATGAATTTACCAACAAAACATTCTAAGTAATTTTTTTGTTTGGCTTGAAATTACCCTAGTAAATCTATCGGTGATTATATTATTGATGGAATAGAAATCACCAATGATATTTTTTCATCCGTTATTCCATGAGTAACTGTACTTTTGATGAAATCACGCTTTAAACACCGACAGAATACCCCGTTGGTGTTTTGATATTTTCTTGTACCGTGTTAAGGAAATAATCAAGGTAAATATTATTGATTATCCCCTAATAATTAAAAGGAAGAGATCAAGGAAATGAATAAATCAAGACAACCAGTAAATTATTTCAATAATCTAATTAAAGAAGATCAAGTATTTTCTACAATTTGTTTTATTCTATTTTCTTGTGTGTCTGGTTGTATGTCTATATAAACTCTACATGAGTTGAATGTAAAAATATAATAAAATTATTGCATAATATCTTTCTCTCCTATTTTAAATTTCTTTTTGGTATTAGAGTAGGTCAATCATATCTTGTTTTAAATATTATTTTCTTCCTTTTTGGTAGGTGATTTTATGTCATCCATCCAACCATTTTTTTCAATCCTCTTTATTGTCAACCAAATTTTTTATTTACAATACTTTTTTAATGATACATCAACTCATGATAAGAAGAAATATAAAGATCATATTAATGACCTAATGACATCCAAAAAGAAAAATTAGAGGTGAAAGATGATAAAGCCCTTTAAAAGAATTGAGATATCACATGAAGAGAAAGACAGAAAAGAAAAGAAAAAGAATTACTTAGTGCAAGTTGATAAGTTCTTGCACAAGAGATAATGTGTTAAAAAAGAAACAACCTATATATATAAAAAAAAAGAGTTCTTCCTAAAAAAGAAGAAGGAAAATGCTCAAGAAGCCATGATAAAAAGAAGACATCATTCTAATGAAGGGTGAGCCAAAATAGAATAGCCACTGGAAAAATAAAATCTGGATAAAAGATGTTTGCCTAGAGAAACATGGCAGTAGCCATAAGAGAAGGAAAAAAAAGGGCCAAGAATAGCCATGTTTATAAAAATACAATTTTTAACGATAAAGCTACAATGACAATAGAAATGTTATATGTCAAACTCATGAAAATTAAAATTATCATAAGTTTAAGGGGGCAGTTTAAAGAAATAATAAGGTAAATATTCTTGATTATTTCCTTATCAATAAATGAAAAAGATCAAGGATTTGAATAACTCAAGGTAATGAATAAATTATTTCAATCATCTAATCAATGGAGATGATCAAACATCTTTTATAATTTGTTTTGTTCTTTTTTCATATATGTTTTGTTACATGGCTATATAAACTCTACATGAGTTAAATGTAAACAAATAATAAAATTATCAAATAATATATCTTTTATATTCTAAGTTTATTCTTGGTATCAAAATAAGTTGATCATATTGTTTTTAAAATATTAGCTTTGTCCTTTTAAACGAGCATATTTAATTCATGTGAATGACTACTTTGAAACACTTCGTTTTCAATGCCCTCCTTGTTAACCAAATAGTGTTTTTTACTATTTTTTTTCAATGACACATCAACTCATGATGATAAGGATAAATCTCACGATCATATGGATGAAAAAATGATATCAAAATAATAAAACCAAATAGTTTTTTTACTATTTTTTTCAATGACACATCAACTCATGATGATAAGGATAAATCTCACGATCATATGGATGAAAAAATGATATCAAAATAATAAATAAAAAAAAACAAAGGTGTAAGATGGTAAAGCCTTACAAGAGAATTGAAATCTTGCATCAATAGAATGACAGGAAAAAAAAACAAGAGATACTTAGTGCACAAGAGATAAGATGTTACAAAAGAGATCACCCACAAAGAAAAAAAGAAAGAGAGAGTTCTTTCTAAAGAATGAGATGAAAAATAGCTAAGGAGCTGTGATAAGAAGAAGGTATCAGTCTAGTGAATAGAGAGCTAAAATAGAATGGTCACTTGAAAAACAAAATCTTGAAAAGAAATTTTTGACTAGAGAAATGTGACAACAACCATAACAAAAGAAAGCCTATTTAGAAAAATACAATTTTTAAAGATAAATAGATAAGGCTATAATGGCAATAAAAGTGGTGCATGTGAAACTCGTGATAATTAAGATTATCATGAGTTTGAGAGAGTGTTAAAGAATAATCAAGGCAAATATTCTTGATTATTTTCTAATCAATAATAGAAAGAGATCAAGGAATTAAATAACTTAAGGTAATCTATAATTATTTCAATCATCTAATCAAAAGAGATGATCAAGCATATTATTTAAAATTAAATAAAAAAATCAAAGTTACAAAAATGGTCAATATTTGTTGGGATTAGAAGGGCAAGCACACATTATGGTTATCTTTTTTTATTTATGAAAAAAAATGAGAGGACAACATGTAGTGCCCCTATTTTTTTAAATAGATTGAATAACACCTCATTCATTTTAGACTTAAAAATATATATTTTTTAACTTTTCTTTCACTTGAAAATACCCTAGAAACATCATTGTAACGCAAATAAACACATTGTACAACTCCAAAACACTTTATAATCACTCAGGAAAAAAAATCAAACCAAATAAAAAACTTTACAAGTCCTAATTTATGTTTTCCAGCATGGTCAAAAGGTAATACAAAACGAAATAAAAAACTTTACAAGTCCTGATTTACGTTTTCCAGCATGGTCAAAGGTTAATACCATCTCTATTAAATTTGTCATGTAAAGACAAGCCTTAACACCAAGATCGACCATTTTATAGTTAAAATGTGATGGGTCAAATACTTTCTCTCTCGTGTCCTTTTTTCAATAACTTTATGTCTCCTCTCTTCACATGTAAGGACTAAAATGCGGCAAAAGTGAAATTTAGGGATGAAATATACGAATGTAAAATAATAAGGATAAAATTTGTATAATTGAAAACTTGAGGGATCAAATTGAATAATTTTCATACCATTGAGAAGTTAAAAAAAAAACCCTCTTATTATGTTAATTTTGGTTCTTTTTCTTTTCATAAGTTATTATTAATATAATTCAAATTTTTATTTCATAACAATAATATTTAATGTAACTCTAGAATAACCTTTGAGATATGGCATATGTTAGAACATGCAAAATGTAACAAATCCTAATATATAAAAGAATGTCAACATAATTTGCGATAATAAAATTAAAATTAAATAAATTTTAATACTGAAAATTAAAAAAAAGTTTTTAGAAGAAAGAGATTAGTCATAAATAATGGAATTAAAAGGCAAATGTCTCTTTTGTTTTAATATATAGTGTTAATAAATTCTTTTTAATGATTTTATTCTATTGATGTTTTTCTTAATTAGTGGTAGGATTGAAATTACTATTCTATTAAGGATATAGTAATTAATAAAAATAAAAATAAATATATAATTTTATATATAGTTATGGATTTTTAAATATCGGGTTTGAGCATAGGGATTGAACGTCAAGGGTTCACCATTATCGCAACGTCAAGGGTTCACTATTCCATGAGGGTTTTTATTTTTTATCTTTAAAAGTTGCTGACTTTGGATGGCTGTTCACTATTCCATGAGGGTCATTTTAGTTGTTAAGAGATCTCGAAAAGAGCCTTTTTGCACGTTGCCAATCCTCGTCAAGGTGCCGAGTGCCATATATTTTATGGTCAATTCTAAGTAGGTGTCCTTAATAAATAAATAAGAAAACAGTTTCATTAATAAAAAATAAAAATAAAAACCATGGGCTTATACCAACAATATATCACAAGGCCATACCACTTCACCATGTACGCAAGCACGGTGCCAATGGATTCTTCAAAATTAGTGCTTCTACTTTCGTTCTCTTACATCCTTCTACACCAACCTTCCCTTACCGCTGCTCAGCCGAACTTCTTCATTAATTATAACTGTAACTACAGCAACGCCGGCAACTACACAACTAATAGCACGTACCAAAGAAACCTCAACAGCCTTCTGTCCTCCCTAGCATCCGACACTCAAATTGACTACGGATTTTACAATCTATCCGTTGGCGAATTTCCTGACCGAGTAAATGCAATTGCAATATGCAGCGGAGACGTTGCGGTTGATGTTTGTCGAAGTTGCGTTAATAACTCTACTCATAAGATCTTAGAGGTTTGTCCTAACAAGATGGGGGCATTTGTAGTTTACGCTCTCTGTATGATACGATACTCAAACACATCTATATTCGGTGTTGTGAATGACCAACCATTTATCTACCAGGCGAATGGACAGAATGTTTTGGATGTAACTCTATTTAATCAGGCATTCCAAACATTATTTGCCAGACTTCGAGACAAAGCTGAATCAGGGAACTCTTTAAAGAAGTTCGCAACTGGAAACCAAAGTGCTGGAGTTGAAACAGTATATGCTATTGTTCAATGCACGCCCGACTTATCTGAGGGGCAGTGCTCCAGTTGCCTAATTGGGGTTTTTCGGATGATTACAAACTGTTGTGATGGGAACGTACAAGGGAAGATTGGAGCTAAACTCATAACACCAAGCTGCAATTTGAGGTGGGAGATTGGACAGTTTTTTAATGGTACACCTGAGATATTACCATCACCTCCACCACCACAAATATCATCACCTACATCTCTTCCTGCACCAGCACAAGGTAGGCCTTGGATTGTTATTAACTCCCTCCTGCACTTTGATTTTGATGTTTTGATTTAGTAATTTTATAGTTTAATGATCCTTAAATCATTCAATTTTAATTAGGTATGGCAAAAAAAGAAAAAAGAAAAGTAGGAGTGCTTGTACCATGTTTAATTAATTAATATTAACAGTAGAGTAAATTACAATAATAACCTTCTTGAGATATTATAAAATTATTGAGATCATCAAGAAAAAAGCCATTTTCATATATAAAAACATATTACAGAAGCTTTATCCAAAATGCATTTGAAAAGATATTTAAATTGAAAAATTAAACAATTTAGAGAAAGAATATAAAAAATGGGACTTGGTTATTTTATTAGTACATCAGCAATATTAATTTCAGCCATTTCTTATTTCTTATTTTTATATTTTTATCTACTTTTGGATTTTTTTTTATTTAACTATTTTTTTAAAACAGCAATTAAAGATATTTTGGATATAGTCAAGGTGTTTGTCAAATATTCAAAATTTTAAATGTTTTCTATAATTTTATAATAGGATTTATTGTAATTTAGCCTTAAATATCTGTTTATTATTTTTTATGGTTTAGATTATGGAACATGATAGGATTTGAATATATTCTTTTAAAAGAAATAAAAATTAGCTGATTGTTAAGCTTTTGCGAGTCATGGGGACAACTTTGCTTTGGGTCATAAGGCCTCAATCATTGGGACTGTCCACATTCAGAACTCACAAGTCTCGATTCAAGTTCTTAAAAATTGTAGGGCCACATTGGTTTATGCAGGAAAGAAGAGCAACACAGCTCGGATCATTGTCATTAATAATGTTGTCCCAGCTGTCGGTGCTGTGATACTCGTCATCTGCATCTGCCTATTCATAAGCACACGAAAGCAAAGGGAAAAGGAAAGGATCGAAAGTAAGTAGTAATTTGGATGCCTGAAGATAGTATTTGGTTGTTGAATTTTATTGAAATAGACGATGAGAGGGGCTCTTATTTTTTTATTTTAAAAATAAATACATTTTTTTATTTTTTTATCTATTCTTTTTATCCCGTGACACTAACTAAATACAATTTACGTTACTTCCTTAATTTCCAATGCAATTATGTTTCCGTGCATGCTAACTTGTTCAACTTTTGAAGCTGGGGACGAAATAGAAAGTGCAGAATCATTGCAATTCGCATTCAGCACCATTCGAGATGCAACAGAGGACTTTCCGGAGAAAAATAAGCTGGGACAAGGTGGATTTGGTGCTGTTTACA
>Ga0325411_1002131_pt1 | contig 22261 bp, 22 predicted proteins | sample PopdelMetagenome_13_FD_206181 | JGI IMG/M metagenome (GOLD analysis project Ga0325411, IMG submission 206181) | Populus deltoides microbial communities from Bellville, Georgia, United States - Xylem-PdIQD-R4 | ecosystem: Host-associated > Plants > Phyllosphere > Stem > Wood/Secondary xylem... | reverse complement strand
AGTTTGATATCAAAACTGGAGTTGTGGTATATGAACTTGTGAAGCAACTGAGTTTAATAATTGTGGCGGATCTACGTTATTAATCTTAGGGAGAACATTCAATCAAATCAAACATAGACTGCGGACAGTTATGTTTTCTTGATTAATCAACTTATCTAGTTCTTAAGGCTGCCATTGAATTAAATTACTAGTGCGGACACTGTGGTTGTTTGATGGTTAGGGCTAGTTATACGGCGGATCCGTTAACTAACCAATGTTAAGAAGAGATAAATATTCAGAATATAAATTGATTTTTCGTTTCCATGATAAGTTCTGATTTCTGTAGGTGGATGTGTGCTTGTGACCAAGGTTTGTTCTCTTGATAATTTTCTGAAGTTCATTTGATAGTTTTCTGTTTTCATTTGCTTTAGCCTAGATAACGTCCAAACCCCCCCCCCAAATTGCATATCATCTAGCATAAAAATCTGACTTGAACTTCCTCATGGGATCGACCCCTTGCTTGCTCTATACTATCTTGTGTGTTGTGTTTGAAGCTAGGGTAATTAATTTGTGCGACCGCGACATCGCAATAAATTTTGGCGCCGTTGTCGGGGAAGTAATTTTAGTTGATTCTTGTACTATTATTTTTATTTGCTGTGATTGTTATTTCTTTTTCTGAAAAAAAAACAGAATTTTTGCTTGCTGCGGTACTGTTCAAAACAGATTTTTTAGTGGAATTAGGTATCGGCCTTTTGTTTCTTGAAGGGAAACAACGTTCTAAACAAGACTAGTGCCCACTAGCCCCACCCTATTGAGGCCAAATTCCACTGTTTTCTAGGGTTTTTAGGCAGTTTTTGTTTTCTACCGTAGGATTTTCGTACAATTTGCATTGTTTTCGATCTCGTGTGGTTGGTTTCTATTGAGTTTTCTTGATGATTTATGCCAGTAACCCGTTTGACTAATTAAAGTCAAGTGTAGTTGGATCTCGAAATAGAAAAACTTTATGCAGGTTACGAAAGGAAGCTCGCCTTAACACCATGGCTGTTGCACAACAACAAACACTCAAGGAGCTTGCTGCTCCTAACATGAAAAATCAGCCATTGTGCATAAACATCGATAATAATGTAAACTTTGAGCTCAAATATGGTTTTATACATTTGCTACCAACTTTTAATGGTCTTGCAGGAGAAGATCCTTATACTCATCTCAAGGAATTCCATATGGTTTGCATTGGCATGAAACCGAATGGAGTTGACAAAGAACAAGTTAAGTTGAAAGCTTTCCCTTTCTCTTTAAAAGGGGCAGCAAAGGCATGGTTTTTCTCTATTCTCATAGGTTCCATTGGAACTTGGAATGCCATGAAGAAGATTTTCCTTGAAAAGTATTTCCCAGCATCTCGAGTTGCCAACATAAGGAAAGAAATATGTGGGATTCAACAATCTCATTGAGAGACTTTCCGAGTATTGGGAAAGATTTGAGCAACTATGCATTCAATGCCCTCATCATCAAATACCCGATCAGCTGCTCATTCAATATTTCTATGAAGGATTGATGCCTACTGACCGTAGTATCATTGATGCTGCAAGTGGAGGGGCATTAGTAGATAAGACACCCGAGGCTGCACGCCAATTGATCTCAAACATGGCAGCCAACTCGAAACATTTTGGCACTCGTGGAGACTTCGCAAACAAACGAGTAAATGAGGTAAGTATTGCTAACCTTGAGAATAAAGTTAATGATCTTACTTCTCTTGTGCGTTCTTTGGTTTGTGAAAATGTACAGCAGGTGAAAGTTTGTAGCATATGTTCCTTACAAAGACATACCTCAGATATGTGCCCAACAATGCAAGAAGGTTACATTGAACAGGTTCATATAGTTGATGGAGGATTCAACAGACAGTCCCAGCGTAAATATGATCCCTTTTCTAACACGTACAATCCCGTATGGAGAGATCATCCAAACTTATGTTATGGGAACCCACCTCAATAAGGCAATCAAGACCGATAGTTCCATCTTCATGGATTTCAATCCCAACAGAATTATCAAGCGAGACAGCCCCCTTCATTCACAAACTCTATTGTTATGGGGTCATCATCCAATGATGATCTTCGTGAGATGATGAAAACTTTGGCTTCTAACACTGTGACCTTGCAACAAAATGTCATGTCTTTTCAACAGGAAACAAGGTCAAATATTCACAACTTGGAGAAGCTAATGGGGCAAGTAGCTTTAAGTGTGGGGAAATTGGAAGCACAAATGAATGGAAAATTGCCCTCCCAAGCATTGAATCTAATAGAGAATGTTAGTGTGTTCATGCTACGAAGTGGGAAAGAACTTGAAGAGAAAAGGTCAAAACAAATTGAGATGGAGGAGGAAGAAGAGATAGAAACCGAATTGAGTACAAAGAAGGAACATCCTCCTCCTCTACAAACTGAAACATCGACCAACACTCCAAAGGTAACTCCTCACTTAATGAATTCCAGTTTTAAAACAATTCCACCCTTTCCTGTGAATTCTTGTAGGTCAAAGAAAGAGGACAAAGAAAAAGAGATTTTAGAGGTTTTAAAGAAAGTATAACTCAACATTCCTTTGCTTGATGTTATCAAGCAAATTCCTAAGTATGCCAAATTCTTGAAGGAGTTGTGTACCACCAAGAGAGCTTTTAAATTGAAAGGTCATTAAATGGTAAGTATGGGTGAAGTAGTATCTGCTGTTGTTCAAAAGAATATACCTTTGAAGCAAAAAGACCCAGGTGCGTTTACTATCCCATGTGTTATTGGTAATGCTAGTTTCAAAAGGGCCTTGTGTGATTTAGGTGCATCTATTAGTGTTATGCATAAACATGTTTATGATTCTCTTAGTCTTGAGCCTTTGAATAAAACTAGCATTGTAATACAACTTGCGGATCGTAGTTTTGTTTACCCACTTGGTGTGATGGAAGATGTCCTAGTCAAGATTGATAGTTTGGTCATTCCATGCGATTTTTATATTCTTGATATGGAACATGATTCTTGTGATTCATCAAACAACACTCCTATATTATTTGGGAGACCATTCTTGAAAACTGCCAATACAAAGATTGATTGTGGTAAGGATACTTTGTCTATGAAAGTAGGAGATAAAAAGATTGAATTTAATTTTCATAATGCAATGAAATATCCTTATAGCAATGTTTATTCTATCACATGCTATGACCAAGTTGATAAGTGTGTGCAGCAAGTTTTTGATTTTGATTGTGAGGATGGATTAAGCTTAGCTTTGAGCTATGACTATGATTTTACCAAGATATAAAAGATGGAGAGGCATGTATGTGTTCCCCGAAATGTGCATGACTCAGCATTGGATTTGCAAGCTTTGCAAATTATCCTCCATGATGCAGGAGTCATAGCCATAGCAGAGAAGATTGGTCTTCCAACAAGAAAGCTCCAAAAAGATACTTCGCTTCACCTAGTTATGGGTCAAACCAAAACTAGAAAACTTCTGCTTACCTGATTGGAGACCAAACACAATGTCACCATACTCTGACACAACATCAAGCAATTCTTCATTGGAAAGACGCGGGGGTGCAACATCCTTTTCAACTCTGCCAACAAAGAAATCATTTCTGTTCTATCTGTACCTGTGATTCGGAGGCAAGAAACAACGATGACAGTAAAAAAAAGAAGCTTTACCCCCGTTTGTTAGCATGAATGCTTTGTTGTTCTCCATACAGTATGGACATACTAGCTTTTCATGCGTGCTCCAACCAGAAACCATTCCATAAGCTGGGAAATAATTAATAGTCCACATCAAAACCGCTCTCATAACAAAATTCTGTTTCCTTGAGATGTCAAAAGTCAAAGCTCCAGAGGACCACAACTGCGTTAACTCATTAATCAACGTATGAAAACAAACATCTATATTCTGCCCCGGATTGCTCGGACCTGGTATGACCAAGATAAAACATGAACTCCAGCCTCATACACATCCCCGGTGGCAAGTTATAAACCGTTAGTATGACCGGCCAACAAGAATAAAGAGCAGCAAATGACCCGAATGGGCTGAATCTATCTGTACACAACCCAAGATGCACGTTCCTTGATTCAGCTAAAAAGTGAGGATGTACACTGTTAAAGTGTTTCTAGGCTTCACCGTTAGAAGGATGCACCATCACTCCATCAACCGCATGATGTGATTGGTGCCATGTCATGTGCTCAGCAGTCCTTGGTGACATGAATAACCTCTGCAGTCTAGGTGTGATTGAGAAGTATCTAAGCTTTTTATATGACACGAGAGTCTTCCCTCTACCAGTTCTAGGTTTATAACGGGAATGCCCACATGTCATGCACTCAGTCAGCTCAGCATTTTCAAGGTAGTATAACATGCAGAAGTTAGGGCATATGTCAATTTTCTGGTATCCTAAACTGAGGGGTTTCATCATGGACTTGGCGGCATAGAAGTTCTCTTTCAGCCTGTTCCCTTCAAGTAAAATGCTTCTCGTCTATTCGATAATCTTGTTATAACCGGCCTCACTCAACCCGTGATCTGACTTGATGGTGAACACCTGTGCTACGACCGATAATTTACTGTGGTTCGTGCAGCCATCCCATAATGGTTCGTTAGAATCTTTCAATAGATCAAAAAACCTTGTTGCATCTGCATTAGGTTCTTCTTCTACGATTGAACATTCCCTGACATTACCTTCACTCATTCTCATTGCATCAATAACCATATTCCTGTAAGGATTACTGTTCTCATTTCCAACTTTATGTATGTTGTTAGCACTAGAAGTTGACCCAACCACCCGTTCTTCCATGCTCTCATTAGGAACAAATAGTTCTCTGTATGCATACCACCATAGGTAATCCTCCATGAACCCTTTGGTTAGAAGATGCATCGTTAAGACATCTTGATGCAGAAACTTTAAATTTTTACACTTTCTGCATGGACACCTAATACCGCCATCAGTAAAATTTCTCGAGATAGATGTTGCGAAATTAATAAAACCTTGAACACCGTTACAATAATCCATCCTTCGCAATCCTTGGGGTGAGTCCCGATACATCCATCAACGATCATCCATGACTTTTATTGAACCTCTATAAAACATAACAAAAATATTGGTTTTTCCCGACATTATCCAACAAACTAAAAAAACACTTATGTTAAATATTTATTATCAATTATCAACTATCAACGTTCATACATAAAAATATATATATATATATATATATATATATATATATATATATATATATATATATAAATTTACGGAAATCACAACTTCACAATAGAATTGATAACAATTAAAATAGACCCGTTAAACAAGCTATTATTTATTTCATCACAACACATTTAATTCGGTGTAATTAAAAAAAATTTCAACAATTTACAAACAAATATAATTTGACAAAATCTAAAACAAACTATAACAACTACAAAATTATACATTCATAATACAAGTTTCTTTTACAAATAACAATCAAACAAGTAGATACATTAACAAAATATATATACTAAAAAAAAAAATTCACATTTAAATGTTAAAACTAAAAAGGATAGATTTACTTACAAAAAATGATAAAATCCACAAGAACAGATATTGTGACCACGTACAAAAGTATAAGAAACTTGAATGCTTGTGTTAAGAAGAGTGGAGAGTTGGGATGGGTGGTTGACTGCAGTTTGGGAGGGGAGAGGTGGGATGATAAAGAAGAAGGGGAAGAAGAAGGAGAAATAGAGGAAGAGAGTGTCGGTAGAGTAGGTATATAATGGCTTTTACCAACGGAACGTATCTGTCGGTGATTCCGACGGTGAAAGTGCCACGTTATTGTACGGCTATCTCGATTGAATTCCTCGGTCATTCAATCGGTAAAATCGTTTGAAAAAAATCCACGTCACCACACCGTTGCAACTTTCCAAACAAATTGTATAGGCCGTCAACGATATGATCATTATATACCGACGAACGTATTCCGTCGATATGTACTGACCGTATCGCCGACAGACTTTATCTGTCGGTCTATACCGATAAATTTTGAGATGGAATTATTTCCATCGGTAAGAATTACCGATGAAAAAATTTCGTCGGTAATTTCGTTAGTTTTCGCCGATTTTTTGGTAGTGACCTCTAAGGGTGATCATTTTTGATTCGGTTTGATTTTTATAAAAAAAGTAACTAAACCGAATTTTTTTTACAAAAAACCAAAACCAAACCTAAACTGGTTCAAACCGACCGGTTTTGGTTTGATTTTTTGGACAAAAACCGGTTCAAAGCGGTTTAGCTCTGTTTTTTCGATTTGGCTTAGTTTGGCTCGGTTTTGGCTCGGTTTGGTTTGGTTTTTTTTCGGTTCGGTTCCGTTCGGTTTTTTTGGTTTCAGACTTATAAAACCGAAACCGAACCGGTCAATTTTTTTAAAATTTTAATCTATTTAATTGGTTTTTTTTCACGGTTTGGTTTTTTCAGTTATTTTTTTCAGTTTTCTCGGTTTAATCGGTTTTTGAGTTATTTTACTCACCCGTATCAACCTCCATTTATGTTTTAATAGACATAGACAGGGAGGAAAAAGGGTTTGATATGTTTAAGCAATTTTTTTTTCTTTTTATTTTTTTAAAAAATGGCAAGTGTAGGAAGAAATGAAACGTAGGTAAAAAATCCTTTGTTTTTTTTTTTTTTTTTCACAAAAGAAAACGTGGAAAGCTAAAAGCAGATTGCTGCATGCGGAGAGCAAAGTATGAAAAAGAAACGGCAAAAAAGGCACACATAAGACAAGGTGAAGAAAGGGCACGCTTAAAAAGCTTAGCCAACCGAAGCCAAGAGAAGAGAGAGCGAATTCCAACTAAAAGCCTCCAAAATCAAGCCAAGTTGCAGCCGAGAGAGAATCGGCTTCCATCCTTTTTAGAGTTTTTGATAATGTTAATAATAAATTGTGCTTGTCTTACTGTACATTTTTTCATTATTAAAACAATCAAGATTAATGTTTCAAATAAAAACAACTTGTTGTAAATAAAAAGCTAAATTACAAAGAATTTTTAATTTCTTAAATAATAAAGAAATCTAACTCTTAAATATAAAAGTTAGAAAAACAAAGCCATGAAATTTATGCAAGATTTAGAGTCTATTTTAAATCAATATTAGTTTAACTTATGAAAAAAATAGAGCAAAACTCTATTTATGTGAGTTCATGTATTACTAGAAATAATTTGAAAATTGTTTGTTTAATTATGAGTTGAAGTATAAATTTACAATTTTTTTTTATATATGTTATTACATTAACATGCTTCTAAAATATAATTCATAGATTAATGTGTTAATTTCAATAGCTAGAATAAGATTTTTTATACAATTTTTTGATTTGGTTTGGTCAAGATGTAACTATTCAATTTGAATAAGAGGTACAATAACTGCATTAATATATTTTCTAGAATACTTAAGTTATAAGTTCAATCATGCCACTACTTTTTGTCTCCCATTTTTTATAATTTCTATTACGAGATCCATTGGTTATTATTAAATTGATTGAGTATAAATTGGTCAATACATTTCTTTTTACATAGTGAAATGATTTTGTTACCCTTAAAAACAAATAAATATATAGCTTTTGTCGAGGAGTGTTTTTGTCTTTTGATTTTTTTTTCATACCAAAATGATGTGAATGCCTTTCAAAATAAAAAAATATTAAACTTGCGAAGAGGGGTTTTTTCATCTTTTTTAGAACAGTAAAAAAGATATATTTGAAATTATAATAAAAAAATAACATTGATGTGAAAGGATATTTTCATCTTTTCATTTTGGTTTTTATATATTTTTGAATTTCAATTAGGAGTTGCTTCGTAATTTAGTAAATATTTGAAGTAATGAAAAAAATTGTTGAATATATGTGCGCGTGGACTCCCCTAACGCCTTTTTGAAAGCACATGAGAGGTTGTCCATTGCCAATACCCTGACTTTCACAATGATGTTTTAATCCTTTAATATGTCCAGTAGCTGGTGGCCATTTTTTTTTCCTTCTCTCTCTACCTTGAATTTCATGCTTGACTCTTTAAAATTTCATGGCAACCCTTTTATTGTTTTCTCATCCCGACTTGGTCTCTATTTTTTTTTTTTATTTCTATTTGTTTTATTTTAAATGATCTATTAAATTATATTTTTTTCAATTTCATCCTCCTTTTGTTTTTTTATGTGTTAGATTTGATTTCTATTCTTTTGATTGTTACATATTTTCTTAAGGATGGTTTTAAATTGAATTTATTTTGCAATTTCATCCTTTTATTTGATTTTAGATTAGGCTACCACACACATGATCAAAGCACTTTGATATTAGGTAGAATTGAGCCTAATCTTATACTAAAACTACTAAAAATACAATAAAAGGACTTTTACAGAAAAAGTGTGAAAGATTCTAATATAAACATCATTTTCATCCACTTAAAAGGTTGTTTTAGATCACAAACAACTCCAGAGGAAGATTCATATGGAAATTTATAGGAAAGTGGAAAATGACACTATAAAAATGATAAGAAAGTTTAAATGAAATTACCAACCATGATCTGAAAAAGGAAAGGCAAGGGACAAAGACATAACAATAAGCGGTATATCAATAAAGTTGTCCAATAAAATAGGCTAACAATTAAAGAATTAAAATGAAGAAAATGAGTAATACAATAATAGCTTAAAGACATAGCATGCAAGCAATAATAAAAAAACAACCTTGATTATTTAGAAGGAATAGAAAATGGATATTTCTTTTAAAAGAATCAAGAAAGTCACTCTAACTAAGGAAAAAAATTAACCTATTGCAAACATGTTAATAGTTGAACAAGGAAACAAACCTAAGGATAACATTACCATCTTGTTAACAAAACAAACTATCATTTTAGAGCATAAATTGGCATAAACTGATTTCTTCATGGAATTAAATGCACAACTGAAATAAGAAAATGACCCTGTGGATGATGTCTTACTTGATGAAGATACAGTGGAAGAAGGAACAAACATCCTTCCTAGTTGACTAAAGATGGTAATGATGCATAACTCAAGAAAGGAATGGATGATGATGATTATGATGCCCTCTTAAAACATTCAAAATAGCTTTATAATTTTAAAGGTAAAAAACCATAAGTTTATGAACATAGCATGCATAGAAAAACAATATACAAACTACCTTAAACATATAGTTTAATATACTTATTTGTTGAATAACTTAGAATATAAAGAAATGTAGATTAAGTTGCTATCAAGGATTGTATCGTTTGTCTTTAGTCACTCAATCAATGCAAGTGAATTGATTACAATTAGTTGGAAATGTGAATTTCAATAACACTACCTTGATTAATTACATTACTAATAAAAGTCCATAAACCATGAAAACAAACTCAAAATATCTATACAAAAAACTGAATCTAAGCTCTGGAATAACTAAAGAAAACAAAGCAAATAAATGCTGGAAAGAAGGTAGAAGATGTATTGTTTAGTATTGTAGAGCATCTCTGTTTCAATCCCTTATTATACTGATGTTTGAAACCAAAACTAATGCAAAATTAATTATGGTAATTACTAAAATTAAGTCTCATTGTTTTGCTTTAATTATCTAGTATAACAAGAAAACTTTACTTTTTTTTTCCTTAAAAACAATTTTTTCTTTGGAAAAAAAATTATTCAAGAAGTGAAAGGTTACGGTTCAAAATATTTATTCATGGGCTAGCTAAACAAACTAGGTTGGCAAAACATAATTTTGTGTGGGCTATAAAAATATCTTACACCAAATCCAAGTCTAAGCCCAAAATAAACAAGAAAATAATTCTTTATAAACCAAAAAATTATTTTACAATGAAACTAGGTTTGGCCTCGGAGCTAATGCCCTAGTCGAGTTGAGTGTGGATTAAGCTCAAAGCCTAGTTCACCTATGCCATCTTCTCTTTAAAAGCTTTAGTGCTCTAAGAGCTAATTTTTAACTTTTTAACTTTTTACTATATAAGATACAAGAAAGTATTATATATCAACAAATGATTCTTTGATATCAATTTTTGATTAACTCACAATTTGTTTTAGTTATGTTAATATTTCATGTTAGAAAATTCATGTTGGAGAATATTTTCAATAAAGTTTTAACTTTAAAAATGAATAGATTCTACTTTTAATTTGACAAAAAATATGTGTATTAACATTTTTTTTAAAAATTTTGACAGCTAGAAGCTGTGAAGCAAGGAAATTCAAGTTATTCTAGAAGTTGATTTTTAATCGATCATGATAGACTCGTGCATGCAATTATCCTTAACAGTTCTCAACCAAGATGTACTTGGAGAGTTGAGAAGAAGTGGGAGGCTTAACCTATTAGTTAGCCAATCCTTTTTCATTTATATCTGTAGGGCAATATACAATAGTAAATGTAGAGATTACAACACTAGAATAATGCTTATAATATTTCCTATATATACACTCTATAATATGCCATCTCAAGATGAGGGTGGAGGAACGACCTGAAACTTGAAGCGAAAAATAGTAAAAGAAGCAGTAAAAGTGGCTTAGTGAAAACATATTACAAGTTAATCCTAGGAGGAGATAAAACAAATTTGAATCTCTTTCTTCACAACCCTATCTCGTATAAAATGATAATCAACCTCAACATATTTTGTACAAGCATGAAAGATAGGATTCACAGATAAATAAGAAGCACCAAGATTATCACACCAAATGGTATGAACAAAAATAGAAGGGATCTATAGATCTGTCAATATATACTGAAGCTATATAACCTCAGTAGTGCTATTTGCTAAAGTTTTATACTCAGTTTCAGTAGAGGAGTGAGCAACTGTATGTTGCATACCTAATTTCCACGAAATTAGCGTCCGACAAAAAAAAAACAAGGTAACCACCCATATATTTATGATCATCAATACTACCCGCCCAATCTACATCCGTAAAGCCATGTAATGCAAAAGACAAAATGCGAGTGATATGTAAGCCATAGGTTGCCATACACTGAAAATAATGTAAAATGCGTTTCAGGGCAACCCAATGAGAATCTGTAGGAGCATGCATAAACTGATAAACTATGTTAACAACAAAGCAAATATCTAGTCTCGTAAAGTTGAGATATTGAAGAGGACCCATAGTTTGAGAAAACTGTATAAGATAAAAAAAAAATAAGGGATTTGGCAATATGTTAACTTTGGAGCTAGATATAGGAGTATCAATAGGTTTGCAAGAAGGCATACCAGCCTAAGTGAGAATGTCAAGAATATACTTATGCTATCATAACATCAAACCCATATTGATGGACTGAACCTCAATACATAAAAAATAATGAACAACACCTAAGTCACGAAGTTTGAACTCTAAGCTCAACAACTGTGTTAGGCGGTCAAGTATAGTAAAGTTCCTACCTGTAAGTAGAATATCATCAAGATAAACCAAAAGATATAAGATATCAGCACCAACAGGCAAAATAAATAATGAGGTGTCAACCTTGGAGGCATGAAAGCTAGTAGAGAGCAGAAAATCACTCAAATGAGTGTACCAAGGCTGCAGAGTCTGTTTTAAACCATATAACGACTTATGCAATCGGCATACATGAGAAGGAAGGGTAGAGTCAACAAAACCTAGGGGTTGTTTCATGTAGACCTTTTCATTAAGAACACTATTGAGGAAAGCATTATGGATATCAAGTTGATGTATCTTCTAATTATATGAAACCACAATGAAGAAGAATAATTTGACGGTTGACTGTTTGATAACAGGATTGAAAGTTTCAGAGTAATCAATGCCTTCTTGCTGAGTAAAACCTCTAGCAATTAGACGCGCCTTATACCATTCAATGCTGCCATCAACATGACGCTTTATTTTGTACGCCCATTGATTACCAACAACATTCATCAAAGGATGATAAGGAATCAAGGACCATGTGTCGTTAGAACACAAGGCTTGAATTTTCTCGTGCATAGCACCATGCCAAGCCTCATACCTGTTAGCATCATAAAAAACAATGGGTTTATAGGTAAGAGGAGACAATACCCGACATATTGGAATAATAGAGGTAGTTGCAAACGTTGTTAGCAAGATGATTTTAAGCAACCGAGGACGGAGGACCACAGGATGCTGACGAATGACAAGTTGATGGGGAAAAGAACTTGAACCCATGAGCTGCAGGAGAGGATATGAGGAGAGATCGATATAAAGTTGCAGGTCAGCAGGAGAGTCTATCGAAGGACTGAATTGCACAACAACAGAGAGTGGAGAACTTGCGATAAATTCAGGCTTCTCTATAGTATCAGAATTGGAAGCATGCAACTATGAAAAAGAAGAAGTTGTTCCTGCACAATGATCATTATAAAAACAAATAGATGGTGATAGAGGGGCATGACTGGGTGGCGATGAGATGGTGGTAGACATGGTGGGCGAGTAATGGAGCGGAATGGGTGCGGTTGGTGGCTGGTTAGAGTTGCTGGTTTGGTGAATTGGTGGGGTAGTAGGGTGAAAATTTAGGGTAGGATTCAAGGTGGGGAGATGTGTATGTTGGGAGGAGGTGAATGGTTTTTGTGTTATCTGTTCAAAATTTGCAAAAGAAAACACATCTTCATGAAAACGAACATGACGAGTGACATAAATATATTGAGATGTTAAATCAAGAAAATGATAACCAAGATGAGAGGAACTATATCTTGGGAACACACATGGAGATGAACTAAAATACAACTTTTGAGCATGATATGGACAAAAAAAAAAAAACACCTAAAAGTATGGAGAAAATCATAATTAGGAGTACGATGAAACAAACACTCAAACAGAGATTTATTTTGGAGAACAAGAGTAGGCATGCGATTAATAAGATATATTGATGATTCAAACACATAGTTCTAAAATCTTAATGGAGCACTACATTTTCTTAGGAGCGTAAGACCAGTTTTGACAATGTGCTGAAGGCAACACTCAACTGTGCAATTTTGTTCATTGGTATGAGGATAAATTAACTTGTGATGAATACCAATAGTCTAAAAGAACCTATTTAACTTATGATATTCACCACCCCAATTAGTTTCAACAGATTTAATTCTACGTGAAAACTGACGCTCAACAAGTGTTTGAAAAGGATAAAATATAGAAAACACATATGATTTTGCCACAATAGGATAAAACTATATGTGTTTGATATGCACATCGATAAAGATACTAAAATAATAAAAATCATCAAAAGAAAACATAGGAGCAGGGCCCCAAACATCACTAAACATTAAATCAAGTGGGGTAGTAGTTTTGTGACCCATAGGTTCCAATGACATAGCAACGACTTGCTTAACGGACAGAACTTGACATTGAGTAAGAGAGTGTCTAGAAGTACAAACTATTTTATTTTTGGAAACTAAAAAATTTAAAATGCAGGAAGCAAGATGACCCAATTGACGATGCCACATATTAGTAGTTGCAAAGATGTAAGAAGACCAAAAATCTTGAGGAATGGACGTTGCAGAAGACTTAAACAAAACATAGAGACCATCATTATTCTGACTAGAAAGGAGCATTTTCTTGGTGATGATATCCTTTACATAAAACACAGATACTGAAATTCAAAATAAACATTATTATAACGATAAAATTTCTCAATAAAAAGTAGTGATTTGGTAATATGAGGCATATGAAGAATGGTAGATAATTTAAAAATACATTTTGGGGAATGTAACGTGGAATGTCCAATATAGGATATGGGAAGGCCCTTACCGTCACCAACATGCAAATGGTCATTACCAAGATAGGATGTAAAATCGGTTAGAGTTGCAAGATTAGGTGTAATATGTTGGTTCGCACCGTTGTTTGGGAATCAAGTGCTGCCAGAAACGTTACCAACAGCAAAGTGGCAGAGGGTTGCTGACCACTGCCCCAAAGTTATGCACAATATGGAGCTGTGTTACCAACAACAAGCTATGCACAATTGACACTTTACATTTTGCTTAAAAAACCGGTGAGAGGACCACTGTCCAGACCTAGAGGAGTGCCTGTTCTGCTGATAATTGCTCTGCCTCCAATCAGCAAGAGTAGAGGAATGAAAGCTAGTCAAACCTGTTTTGGTGGTTGTGGCAATTGCTGGTGGGACGCCAGTTGCCATGAGAATGACCCCTGTTACGACTAAAATTAGGGCTATGTTGAGATATGGCAAGTTGAACAGAAGGCATTGGCAGTAGAGGTGACTGAGGCAACGAAGGTGAGCTTGTATCCATGGTTTGAAGGGAGGTTTTGTGTAGAAATTCATGGGTAAGGAGATAACTATGAAGGTTGGCATATGACAATAGTTATGCCTTGGTCATAAGGCTGGCTACTAAGTCTTTAAACTCACTATGAACCACAAAACACATAGATATTGAAGTTTTCAAGAGTGATAAGCCGACCAACAGCAATCAATTCATCAAATAACAATTTTGCTTGTTGCATATACATAGTAACCGAAGCATCACCTTGTCGAAGATTTTGAAAGGACCTATAAAGTTGTATAATGTGAGAATTAGACGGAGACATGAGAACTTTTTCAAGGGTGCGCCAAACACAATGCGAGGTATGACAATCGACCATAAGGTGTAACACATCCATGGTGAGAGAGAAGAGCAATGCGCTCAAAATAAGTTGATTCTATTGCTTCCAATAAAGAAAAGAGAGGCTGATTGTCGAAGAGGAACCAACAGGACTGTCATAAATATGAGAGGGGGGACACGACATTGAGCTATCAACAAAGTGAAAAACTCCCCGACCAAGAAGGTATGACTTCATCTGCATTTGCTAATAAAGATAATTTGTGTTTGTAAGTTTCAACGAAACAACTTGTTGAGTGTTAGACAAAACAACTATAGCTGGAGTTGATGTCTCCATAATGTGAAGAGGAATAACAAAAACATGAGAAGAAGAGTCATCGTTTTGTTCTGCAAGTGGAGGAGGCTGCTACTATGGGAGGGCACCATTGGCAGCAGCCTGTGGCAGCCTGTGAGTGGCCAACTAGGCTACAATGTCGGTTTGGTGGAGGGAGAAGTCGGTAGCAACATCAAAGTCCATTTGGGAGAGCAAGAGAGGAGTTATTATGTCAAAAGGCTTTGATACTAAGTTAAGAAGAAGTAAGAGGTTTAACCTATTAGTTTCTATTTATATGTGTAGGGCAATATAAAATAATAAAGATAGAAATTACAATACTAGAATAGTGGCTATAATATTTCAAATATATACATTCTATAATACGATGCTTCATATTTAGGTTTGGATTATTAGGAATTTGACATAATATAGCAGACAATGATCACTATAGTAAGTGAAGTACAACAGCTACAACAAGGTAAATTTCAGGAAATGGGATTATGGCATGGAAACTAGCTCATTTGTTACCCATATAGTCTCAATTCTCAAGTAGGTTAAAGTTTCATTGCACTATTGTTTTTGAAATAGCTGTGGATTTGCAAATATGGGGACATTATGTCATTATCTCAACTGTGGGAGCCTAACATTTGTTGATGACTTGTATTAACCATAAAGATTGTGATTACTGTAGAAGAGCAATTCGAAGATGTTCACTTTTAAACGAGGACACATGATTTTCTCTAATAATTTTGATGAGTCAGTATGCTAATCCAAATGCCTGAATAGGCATATAAATGAAATGTCAGCCATGGATTATCTTGGCAAATCATTTTGATTCGATTTGATAAATTAACAAGTTCTTCTGATATATTAACTATAGAGCTTCGTAGGTTCACTTTCACCACCACGTTCATGGTTCATATTTTAGGGTTTCGAACTACACTTCTGTTTTGGGTCCTTGTAGTTGTCTCTTCACTAGTGCAGTGTAGACCCCATCCTTGCTAAGGAGCTCTTCATGAGTGCCCCTCTCCACTATCTGACCATCAGAAACAACTGCCACAATGTCCGCACTTTGAACAGTTGATAACCTGTGGGCTATAACTAGAACAGTCCTTCCCTTCATTAGAGAATCCATGGCATCCTGCAAAATTTCCACCATGAGATAACTTGTAAAAAAATCATGTGAGAAATAAATGGCATCAAGATTTTGGAAAAAAAAATCTAGGAAACTAAAACGAAGACTGTTTAGGTTGTCATGCAAACTGACCTGCACTAGATATTCACTTTCAGCATCCAAAGCACTAGTCGCTTCATCAAGGAGGAGGATCCTTGGGTTCATCAGTATGGCTCTAGCAATTGCTACCCTCTGTTTCTGACCACCTGAAAGTCTTAGCCCACGTTCTCCTACGAAAGTTTGATATTTATCTGGGAATTTTGAAATGAAATCATGTGCATTGGCCATTTTCTGCAATATCGACGTTACGTTAGCTAAAGCTGAAAGTTAAAGTTAGAGGAATTGTGTAGCAAGTTAGAAGAGGTAGAAAACTTACCGCTGCATTTTCTATATCCATGCTACTGACTTTACCCTCACACCCATAGGCTATATTCTGCTCTATAGAGCAGTTGAAAAGAACAGGCTCCTGGCTCACTATACTGATCTGTACACATACAATAAAGGGTTGTGTCTATTATGGATAAAAAATCTCTAGACCATAAAAGAACCAAGTTATGAAACAAAAAACTAATCAAGCATATCTAAAATTTATACGAGCATCTCATGTCAGGGAGAAACAAAGAATATATATCACTTTCGTTTTCCCTATCTGACATGAAAAGGGAAAATGAAAATTACCTTCCTGTGTAGATGTTCGTGTGATATTTCTACTAGAGGAACTCCATTTAAGAGAACCTTTCCCTTGATTGGGTCATAAAACCTTTCAATCAAGTTTGCTATTGTGGTCTGCAACATGCAAAATAATATAAGCATAAGAGGCATGTGACGTTCAACTTTATGTTTCAAACCTCAAACTTAGTCTGTAAGCACTCCAATTGGAATTTTCTGTATAAATACTGAAGCAGCATAAGAACTCAGTATATTTCTTAAAAGAATAGAAAAAAGGAAAGGAATGGTACTTTTCCTCCACCACTCGGGCCAACAAGAGCAACTTTTGAGCCAGGCTGCAGTTTCAATGTTATTCCCTGTAATTGAAAGAACGTATCCAGTTCTATCATCAGGATATGGCATGAACACATAGTAACATCTAAGAGGTAGTTAATGGAAGCTAATTTACCTGGAGAACCATATCGTTTGGACGGGATGGATAGGCAAACCATACATCATCTAATTCCACATCACCAACTTGTTCACTAGAATAGAAGGAAAACCAATATTTATCACTTGAGAAATTCCTTTTCTTTTTCAAATCACAAGATGCCTGGATTTTATAATTTTTGTTTTTTTCATGTGATATTTTTTTTTCCACACAAACCAGCAAGATGAGGACGATCTTGATTGAAAATATACTTGATTAGATGATGATTAAGTAATTTCATGGTAACTTCTGAAATTCATAATTTCATATTCAATTGGTTCCTAAAAAGCAAGAATGATGGATGGGCAAAATGATTCTTAGTCCAGACTCCACAGATATGTAATGGCCTGATTGGCACTCTCAAAATAGGATTGCTGTTCAACATATTCCATGGTTAACTCATGGAATCATTCACAGGCATATCAGAGGAACGAGAATCTCAGGACTAACCTTAAAGGACACTTATTTCCTGACTTCGGCATGGAAGAAACACGATCAAGAAGCTGAAAAACCCTCCTGCTGGCTCCCGCAGCTTTCATTGCTATGGTGTATAATCCTGACAAGCCGGATATAGAGCCACCAACTGCAAGTAAAATTAGACCATTAAACTGGAGCTCGGAGATTTCGATATTGATAATGTGAAACCATCAAAACCAATTGCCCAAATTAGGTAATAGTTACCTGTGAGGCTGTAGAGAATGAAGGATGTAAGAGCACCAGTGGTCATAGATCCTGTGATTGTCAAGTTAGCTCCATATATCACTACTACGATCACTGAGAGGGTTGATGCAGCATTCAGACCTCCAAAGAAGAGCCCAACCATTTTCTGTACCAGTAAGCAGGTAGATCAGAAGATCCATGTAAACAAGGACATGATGATCTATTTATTATTATTATTTTGTTGTTGGAAGGGGGCTTGTAGAGTGTATGTTCAGGTGAGTTTGAAGAGTAGATCAAAAAAGACAAAGGAGCTTACAGCTTGCTTAAGTCCAAGCTTCAATGTCTCATCAACTTTCTCAGAATAGCGTGAACTCTCATAACCTTCTTGTGCAAAAGATCTGACTGTTCGTATAGCGCCGAAAGATTCCTAAGCACCAATGATACAGTTCACATGTGTTTTCCAACAGGATGCCAAATATAATATGTAACTTATAGCACAAAAACCACATATTGAGAGGATATCATCCTTGCTCAAGATTTCACAGTAGACAGTTTCTAGTAGCATTTCAGTAAAGTAATATGCAAAGAGACCCTTTGCATTGTAATCACAATAAATTTTCGCACCAAAAAGGAAAAAGAACGAAGGAAAAGTTATCATGCTAAAACTTTCCTATATATCATTTATGTGACCTAATCTTCCTTCAAGATCTTAGCATTTACTCCCACTATGAATGACCTTTTAGCATAATTTTACATCAATTTACATGTTCAGCATTTGCAGGGAAAAGCATTTAACTGGTCATTGCAGGGTATTCCATCGGGATCACAGTATCATATTTGTAGAGTACTTAATTACACATGTAGGTACACTAATGAAAAAAATTTAAAAGGAAAGGTACTTTAGCAGTGAAAAAGCCTCTATATCACCATGTTTATACCATCTCACTCATCATTTAGCAATTCTTAAATCTTATGAAAATCCAGACTTTCGCTTGAAGAAATATTGATCAATGGATTACGTAATCCCTCATCAATTTTCTATGTTCAACAGGTGATAATCACAATTTTAATTGAAAAAAATATACCTCAGCAATTGAAGCAGAAGCAGCAGCTGCAGCTTGAGTCTTGTGAGAAATTTCACGAAGGAAGCGGCCAAATTGACTCACAGCAACAGAAATAGCCGGCACAACCACCAAAGCCAACACTAAGAGTAAATGAATAAAAAAGCCCGTGATGAGCACCATGGACTCTTGAATAGTGACGTTCGCATACCACCAGTCCAATAATTAAATGCTTACAAGTTAACTTCCACGATGTCGCAAGCATGAAGCCAAGACCAATAAGTGCTGTTGATACATTTCTTAGGGCCTCAGAAAGATTTGAGGTTGCAGCATTTTTTATGATCTGTGTATCTTCAGATAACCTGCTCAGTAGCTCTCCTGTTCTAGTCACATCAAAGAAGGCTATCTCCTGCAAAATTCACCAACCATTAACTGTAGCCAATAGAGCATGGTGAGTTAGAGAGAACACTGTAAAGAACTCCTACCGTAGTAATCTTTTTACCTGGTTAATAAGGTGACTAAATAAATTCTTTCTCAACCGGGCAACAACCCTTTCACTAGTGGAAGAAATCAACCATGTTCTGAGTGCTGTGCAAACCGAACTAGATGAAGAAACAGTCGATTGAGATTAATAAACCCCTTGAAAATCCACAAAAATCATCATGAATTCTATCACGTAACAGATGAAACAATTAGAGCCAGACCACCAATGCATTAAGACAATATCTGTCTATAATATGACAAGGAAGCAGAATTAAGCAGGTTGTCTATCTGGGAAGCAACCGGACGAGGTAAGCCTTTTACTATTATAAAGCAAAAGACTAAAAAAAGGCAAGGATAACACCACCAGCCATACCCAACTATGACAACGAGAAAGATTTCTAGTATGGTGCTGTTGACAGCACGTAAACCTTCAGCTTTCTGTTCAGGTGTTTCTGTATCTCCTGACACAATGTCTATTATCTTCCCACCAAATTTAGGCTGCAGAAATAACAACCCAAAGGTTATCATAACCCAACAAACAATAACGCCTGAATATCAGAGAAATTCATTGTAAACTCAATAAAGAATCTAGAATCGCAAGTTAAAGATACGCACAATCAGTATATTTGATGTGGATGCAATCAGGAGAGCTAGCGTAGCAATTATCAGCTTTCCTGCATCAGGCTTTGCCTATATGACAAGACAAGCTTATCAAGATCAACAACATTTGTATAGCCATAATATTATTCTTCCAGCCAGAAACACCACGTTAGCACTTACAAGTGAAAATACCCGACCAAATCCCACATTTGCAGCCTGAAGATTTCATAAATAGAGTTGGCAGCATGTTAGCAATCAACCACTAGGACATGAATTCAAAGAAGCTAACAGGAAATGCACTTACTGGCACTGCATCTCCATGCTCAAGGTCTGGGAACTGATTGTTTTCAGATGCACTATTATTCCCCTTTCTTCCTCCCTTCAATTATAAAGCATAAGAATTCAAGGGAAAAAAAAACATAGCGACGAAATGCGAGTAAGCTATGGAAATATTTAAATTCTGAACAATTTCTTGGAAACAAACAGCTAAAGAGGACAAGTGATGAAAACTGAAACCAAAAATAACAAACACTTGTTGTTAAGCAGGAGAAATGACCCAGATACAGTTTTTGTTAGATTATATAGATGGAAACATGATCAAGATGAATTTAAGTATAGAAAGGTTCAAAGCGAAGTCAATTCTTGAACATTATAAGGAGAACTACAATGAGCAGAAATGGTATCATGTACTCCGTAGCTGAAGATTGCATACAAAAAGAAAACACAAAATAAAGGAAGCCTACTCCTTGACCAAGAAGAGGTGTTCTTTCACCACCACCACCACCATTCACTCCTCCAAACCTGTCCATCAAGGGTGACTCAAAGACTGTTATATATGTATGATATGATATGATAAAAAAAAGAAGTCTCTTCTGCAATCAGTGTAATTTTTTTTTCTTGATTTATAAGCTTAGCATCAGCTAGGACTAGGAGGAGTTGGGTTCATGGGACAAAGGTCTTGGTCTTTCTTATAAATTTATAAAGCAGTCACCATCATTCAAAGTTTTGTTAATTTCCCTTGCTTAACAAGTTCGTCCCTTTTATTGGTTCTGTTAGGAAGTCGCGGTTAAAATATATTCCAAATTGACAAAAATAAATAAATAAATTATCTAAAGACAAAATCATTTTGAAATAGTATACTTGGCAATTATCACGAATGTATTTTTTCTAATAAAAAATAATTATTACCAAGACTCTTCTGCAATCAGTATAAATTTTTTTCTTGAATTGGAAGCTTAGCATCAGGAGGAGATGGGTTCACGGGACAAGTTCTTAAGGAAAGGTCTTGGTCTTTCTTATAAAGTAAACTTAAGTTGTGAATGGCTCAAGAATTCAACTCAAGCTCGGGAATGTGTTTGGATTTGCTGTCGTAATTTTATATGTATTTACCGCTTGTTTTTTATTTTAAAAATACTTTTAAAAAAAATACTTTTTTATTTGTTTTAAATTAATATTTGTTTAGTGTTTTTAGATTATCTTATTACAATGATGTCAAAAATAATTTTTAAAAAATAAAAATATTATTTTAATATATTTAAAAAATATATTTTAAAAAATAAATACTATTATAATCTCAAATAAATTATTACAGACAAAACCAATGTTCTATACCTATTTTGAAATAGTATACTTAGATCAATTGTCTGAGTTGCAAGTAGGTTTAATTTTTTTAACATAAAAAAATAATCTAATTATTACTAATGTGTTTTCTAATAAAAAATAATTATAAACTTAAAATATGATATATATTGAATATATTTTTTTATAAATATTGATAAAATAATATATTGGATGATATTTTTTTAAAAAAAATATTAAGATTGTGACATATAAAACCGACCTGAGTTAAAATGTTAATTTTACAATTTGGCTTATGAGATCATGATAATCCTAAAAAAAAATACATCAAAATAAATTATAAAAATTAATTTCTAATATCTTATTAATTTCTAAAAAATGGCAAGTGCAGGAAGAAATGAAACGTAGGTAAAAAATCTTTTGTTTTTTTTTTTTTCCTCAAAAGAAAACGTGGAAAGCTAAAAGCAGCTTGCTGCATGCGGAGAGCAAAGAATGGTACACATAAGACAAGGTGTATCAGAGTAAAGAAAGGGCAGACATAAAAAGCTTAGCCAGCCGAAGCCAAGAGAAGAGAAAGCGAATTCCAACTAAAAAGCCTCCAAAATCAAGCCAAGTTGCATCCTAGGAAGAGAAGAGGCGTGAAGTCCACGGCACATTGACACCAATTTTCCCACCCTTTTTAGAGTCTTTGTTAATGTTAATGTTAATATTAAATTGTTCTTGTCTTCCTGTATATTTTTTCATTATTAAAACAATCATGATATTGTTTCAAATAAAAA
>Ga0325411_1002129_pt1 | contig 22271 bp, 11 predicted proteins | sample PopdelMetagenome_13_FD_206181 | JGI IMG/M metagenome (GOLD analysis project Ga0325411, IMG submission 206181) | Populus deltoides microbial communities from Bellville, Georgia, United States - Xylem-PdIQD-R4 | ecosystem: Host-associated > Plants > Phyllosphere > Stem > Wood/Secondary xylem... | reverse complement strand
ATTTACATTATACACAAACATAATTTTTAAACTTGAATGATAAGATGTATTTAATTTTTCTTCCTAAAACCATGACTTTTTTTGTTCCTCACTAAAAATCATTTCAAATTTTCTTCATTTCAATAGAAATCAAAACTTTGAACAAATTAAAATAGTCAGAAGGAATAACCATAAGAGGTGGTTTTCCTCACTCTCATAGAAGCCAACTGGTTTTGTTTCTAAGATTAGGTTTTATTGATTTAGCACGCAAATGCAGAGCAAGTATTAGAATATGTTGTCTGATTTTATGGAATGGCCATGATCCGCACTTGTTGATTTGCTTGAGAGAGTTTTTCTTAATGCAGGCACGGACACTACGTGGATGGCCACCGCAATGGACCATGGCGTGAAGGAGCCTCATCTTCAACTAGATCGAACAACTTTCTTGACTTCATATACCCAAAAACAGCAAAAACCATCTGTCTATTATCCAGTTGGAGCTAGCTTGGCTTCATTAAATAAATTACTTTTTTTCTTTTTTCACTAGATAAGGAAGTCTAGATTGCCGTTTGCATCATAATTGAATAATTAATTGTCGTTTGCATCACATGGACACGGCAAAGCCGAGTCCTCCTCCCCCTCCAACCCCAGCCGCTTCCTTGCTGTTGCTGACGCTTTACCTTCCTCGCCGTTCACTTTTTCCCCAACCGCCGCTGCTACTCCTCCCTTCACCGTCCGTGGAGGCATTGTTTATAGGTAGATTAATAAATAAAGAAGATGATTTGCACAAGATGCCATGTCTGCTTCGCCGTAGTGTGAGTTTCATGGTTCCTGAGATGGGGTGGGATGCAATGGTACGGGCAGACCCATAATGTTCAAACCTGAGAGATTTCCCTGCTATGGTTTTTTCAATTTATTTTGGTTTTTTTTTTTAAAAAAAAATTCAATGTCAAAGTTATAATATCTAGTACAAGAACTTTTCAGTAATTAATTTTTTATTTATATCGACTAAGATATAAAATGTTATAACATATAAACTATAGAATATAAATTATAGTTTCTTAAAAAATGAAGATTAAATAAAAAATGACTTAATTACAATATAATCAATCTAATTCTCCTATATTTTTTTTAAAGCGTTGCAGTTCACAAATATTTTTGTGAGAATTAAAAGTAGAAAAGACAAATAAAAGATGTGTGATAATTTCAATTCCAATTGATCGATACGCCATCAGGTGGTTGGCAAGTGTTTTCAAATGCCATTACAGGCATGATTGATTTTGTATTTTTAAATTTTTTTGAAAAACTTTAAAAATATTTTTTTAATTTTAAATTAATAATTTTTTATATTTTTAAATTATTTTAATATATTAATATTAAAAATAATTTTTTTAAATAAAAAATAACCATTATCACACTCTTAAATACTCTTTTCCATAATCAAAATCAAGTAATCCTTCGGGTTAAAAGACCACTGGATAAAGATTGATTAATGATGGTTAACCATAATTAATTACTTAAATAATTAAAATACAAATCCACCGTCTAAAGGGTGCATGTGAACCCATGACCCACCATTTCATAAATCCGGAAGCAAATATCTAATTTATAAATTGGACGCCTCTCATGCACTGGGAACATTCCCAATTTCATTCTTCTTTTTTTATTATAAGAAAAAAACTTTCTCAATTTCACGATGAAATATTTGGACCGATCTATATTTAGTCTAGGAGAGAAAAAAAGAAAAAAAAAAGAAAAAAGAAAAAAGAAAAGGGGAAGGTGGTTGGAAGGTAAACCTTCACTTTCCACACATCCCCACCTCAGCAAACAAGCTTTAACCTTAGTTGCTCACTATAGACAAGTATCCGTGAACCGAAACACGTAAAGATTCAATGTCTTTTCGATTCTACCCACCATTTATCTAACTCCAAGAAATTAACAATAATAAAAATACAAATCCGCCATTCTTGGAAGTGGGAAATGGAAATATGATGCGATTCATCAAGCCTTCATGTATAGGAGGAGCATCGACCGATCAAGGGGCCAGGATCTCTTCTCCTTGCCATTAGTCTCGTAGGTGTTCAAATTACAGGGGCCAAGATCTTTTCTCCTTGCCAGTAGTCTCGTTTGTGTTCAAATTAGAAGTATGATTGGGGTTTTAGTTCTACACTTCTCCCTGCAAAAGTAAAGTTAAATTATTGCTGAAAATAAAGAATTCACGTGACGAAAGCTGGTATTTTCTTTCCCTTTCTCTTTCTTACAGGTTTGTAGCTGTATGCCTGTATTCACTGTCTGATCTCTTTCCTCTTTTTTGATTTCCATCTTTTCTGTTTTTGTCTTGACGTACTCATTCACATAATTATAAACAAACAACAATCCACCGTCTCTCTCTCTCTCTCTCTCTCTCACTTGATTCACTGGCACGGCCTCTATTAAACCAGAGGCGTCGCCCAAGTCTCCTCTCTATTAAGTATTAACTCCCTGCAATTGCATGCCCCTTCCTGTCCTCAAAATCTTCAGACATCGAAAGAAATGAAGCCATTGAAGATGCAATCATTTACTATCTCTCTTTTTAGTATTCTCCTTCTGGGTGTTTGCCACGTGTCCCGGGCAACACTAGCGTCGAACAAGGAGAAAAAAGCAACTTACATAGTTCACATGTCCAAACCCGAGATGCCGGCGAGTTTTGAACACCACACTCACTGGTACGAATCCTCACTCAAATCGGTCTCTGACTCAGCCCAAATGCTCTACACCTACGAGAATGCAATCCATGGGTTTTCCACTCGGTTAACACTGGCAGAAGCAAAGTTACTCGAGAGCCAACCCGGGATTCTCTCTGTAATGCTTGAGTTGAGATACGAGTTGCACACAACTCGTACACCAGAGTTCCTTGGACTCGACAAAAGCGCTGATTTGTTACCCCAGTCTGACTCAGTCAGTGAAGTGATCATTGGTGTGTTGGATACAGGTGTTTGGCCAGAGAGCAAGAGCTTTCTTGATACCGGCTTTGGTCCTGTTCCAAGTTCCTGGAAAGGCGAGTGTGAATCGGGCACCAACTTCACGACAAAAAACTGTAACCGCAAATTAATCGGTGCAAGATTCTTTGCTAGAGGCTATGAGGCCACGTTAGGCCCAGTTGATGAATCAAAAGAATCAAAATCGCCAAGAGATGACGACGGCCATGGTACTCACACCTCTTCTACGGCAGGTGGATCGTCTGTGGCAGATGCAAGCCTATTTGGATACGCAGCTGGAACAGCGCGTGGGATGGCTGCCCGTGCAAGGGTGGCTGTCTATAAAGTGTGCTGGGTTGGTGGTTGTTTCAGTTCTGATATTTTAGCGGCCATGGATAAAGCCATTGATGATGGTGTTAATGTTCTTTCCATGTCACTTGGCGGAAGCATGTCTTATTATTATAGAGATAGTGTTGCGATTGGAGCTTTTGCAGCTATGGAGAAGGGGATTTTTGTCTCTTGCTCAGCTGGGAATGCAGGTCCAAGCTCGTATAGTTTGTCCAATGTTGCTCCTTGGATAACTACTGTTGGGGCTGGCACTTTGGATCGTGACTTCCCTGCTTTTGTTAGTCTTGGTAATGGGAAAAATTACTCAGGTGTTTCTCTTTATAAGGGGGATGCAATATTACCAGGAAAGCTTTTGCCATTTGTTTATGCTGGTAATGCTAGTAATGCAACAAATGGTAATTTGTGCATGATGGGTACTTTGATCCCTGAACAAGTTGCGGGTAAAATAGTGCTGTGTGATCGTGGAGTGAATCCTAGAGTGCAAAAAGGAGCTGTAGTCAAAGCAGCTGGTGGCATAGGCATGGTTTTGTCAAATACTGACGCCAATGGTGAAGAATTGGTTGCTGATGCTCACTTACTACCAGCTACAGCAGTTGGTCAAAAAGGTGGAGATGAAATCAAGAATTATTTGTTTTCAGATCCAAAACCAACGGCGACTATTCTTTTTGAAGGCACCAAAGTTGGGATTCAACCATCTCCAGTTGTTGCAGCATTTAGCTCAAGAGGGCCAAATTCGATCACACCGGACATCTTGAAGCCGGACATGATTGCACCAGGTGTCAACATCTTGGCGGGTTGGGTGGGTTCGGCTGGTCCTACTGGACTGGCTACCGATGGCAGGCGGGTGGAGTTCAACATCATCTCAGGAACCTCAATGTCCTGCCCACATGTGAGCGGCCTCGCTGCATTGATCAAAGCCGCTCATCCTGACTGGAGCCCAGCAGCTATCAAATCAGCACTAATGACCACAGCTTATGTAACTTACAAGAACGGCAACAAATTGCAAGATGTTGCTACTGGAAAGGATTCTACGCCGTTTGATCATGGGGCCGGGCATGTAGATCCGGTTTCGGCACTCAACCCAGGGCTTGTTTATGATCTCACGGCAGATGACTACTTGAATTTCCTGTGTGCGTTGAACTACTCTGCAACAGAAATCACCAGCCTTGCAAGAAGAAAATTCACATGCGATGCCTCCAAGAAATATAGTGTGACCGATCTCAACTACCCTTCTTTTGCAGTCAATTTTGGCAGCGGTGGTGCTGATGTGGTAATTAAGCACTCACGAACACTTACCAATGTGGGCGCGCCAGGGACATACAAGGTGCTGATATCATTGCAATCTCCAGGTGTGAAGGTGGCAGTCGAGCCAGAAACATTGAGTTTCCGTCAAGCGAATGAGAAGAAATCTTACACAGTTACTTTTACTGGGAGCTCAATGCCTGCCGATACTAATAGCTTCGGCCGGATAGAATGGTCTAACGGGAAACAAATTGTTGGCAGTCCAATAGCAGTTAGTTGGACTTAGCAACATAATATGGCATGTCATTAAGAGAAACAAAATCCGGTACCGCTCGAAGAGTAGAGTACAATTGCAATGCTTGTTAGTTTTTTGTGCTCCGAATGTTAGTTTTTGTGCTCCGAATGTTATGTTTTCGTAGTCCCAGCAAATAAGGGAAGGCTGGGCCTGGTGCTTGATGTTCTTATTTGAGAAGGAAAGCAAGAGGAAAGGAAAACGTACAAAGGCAGATGGCGTTTTCATCTCAATGTACAATTTGTGGCTATCACAATGTGTATGCTGGATAGCTATTTATTGAAAAAAACAACATTATATCAAGAACTCCTATCCTTTAATATTTATTTTGCTACGTGAATTTCTAAATTTTACATAGCTTATATATTATGGCATTAGTATTTAGATGAACAAACAAGAAGATTTTGACTTTTCTTTGTCAATTCACTGGCAAAGAAATATATTTTTTTTCCCATCAAAATATAAATACGAATTAAAAATAAAAAAACAAAACTAGACAGGAAAACAGCAAGTCAAGTTTGCAGCATGTACAAGTTAATGAGAAGAAACAAAGGGAAACTAGCAAAGAAATATTTGGTCTCATGGATGGTTACCATTTTGTCTGTCAACCTAGAAAGGAGGTCCAATACTTGTTCCAATTTCAACAACTTTTTATTATTCTTTTTCTTCAATTATTCTACACATTATTTTGCATAAGAATATACAAGATGTGTTTGGTATGCTTCCTAGAGTGTACAATACAAATAAAAATAGATTAAATTGGACTAGATTGGATAGTAGATAAGCTTGTACTAGACTAATTGTGTTGATCGATTTGATAATGTCATTGGTATAATAACATAATTGTCTCGCTATGATTACCAATTTGTTAATCGATCCATGTAATTTCGAGTAGAGGCCGATAATAATCTTGCATAGCAAACAGAGTGTGAAGTTTTTAATATAGTAAAAAGTCAAAAGGTTAAAGAGTAATACCAAAAAAATCTAAAAAATAGATAAAAACAAAAGAAAATAAGTATTTCAAAAATCTTGTAAAGAAAGAATGTTGTAAAGGAAAGTTGTAAATTGCAATAAACAAAAAAATAATAAATTGCATAAAGCTGTAAAGAAATTGTATATATTGGACTGACCATCGTTTTTAGTTACTAGATGACCTATTTGAAAAAAATAAGACTAATAGTTATTCACTATCAAACAAGAAAAATAAAACTAAAATTGATCATTAGTTAAATTCACCAAGCTAAGGAAGAGTCCAAGTTGACCTAGAAAGATAGAAAACAATTGACTAATGGAACTAAAAGTCATGATTAATCAAGAAAAACTAAGTGACAATAAATATAAAATTTTACATGATTGAATAAAAAATCAAGTCCTATATAGAATAAGAGTCCTTAGTGGATTAAATTGGAAAGTATTACAAATTAAGGAGACACACATGGAATTGAAGTTGTAGTAAAATTCATAATATAAATTCCTTATATATTATAAATAATTTATTAGGATTATAATTTGAAGTTTATGCAAAACTCAAACTTTGTAACAATATAAAAAAGTCCTCCAACCTTATCCCCCCACTCTCAATTGATTTTGATTAATCTTAGTTTTATTTCCTCATTCCAATAATCATAAACTTATTTAAGTTTTTATCTATTCTAGCCACCACCTCCCATGGTTGACCACCATCATTTCAATTGCTAGAAACTTGCTTTGTTTACCTTTTTCTCTACAAGTTATAACAAAATAAGTTTTTGACTCTACTTTCTTAAAAAATAATAATTTAATTTGTTATTTATAGGATTTGAATATATTTGACATGATTTAATGGGTTTTTGTGTAATAATTAGGTTTAAGTGAAGTTAAGCTAAGTTAGGGGATTTGTTATTTAATTATTTAAGTGTGAATTTTGTGGTTAGTATTGTTAATGTGATATTTTTAATTGATTTTGTTGTATTTCTATGGTTTAAAGATAATCAGGTGTAGGTTAAAATAAAGATAGTAATTTGGTGTTTTTCGAGTTTACTGATTTTATTGTTAGTTTTATTTTAAAATTAAAGTTAGGAATTTGAGAAGGGGGTTTTGATTTATTAGTTGTGAAATTAGTGAGGTTATTGTTGTTAATATGAGGTTGTGAAATTGATTTGAGAAATTTATAGGTTTAGATTGCATAAAAGTAATTTTCGAGATACCTACTGTTTTGATGGTTTAATTGTAAAATTAGTTAAAATGCTAAGAAGTTTTAGAAATTGGTAATTAATTTTCATGGGTTGTTTAATTTGAAAATTTATAAATTTAGGTTATGTGGAAATAGTAGTTTTTGAAATTTTATTTATTTATTATTATGTACAATTTGTAACTTGCAATTGTACATTTAGATTTCAAAGTTTTTAAAGGCAAGTTTATTATATGTAAAACACTCAAAGTTCCTTATAAATATATAATCTTGCTAGACAAATACAATAAATAACAAGTGGCTAAGAAGGTTATTTTAATGTGCTTTGAACCTAAAAATAATTGATCTATATAAATTAACATACATGAAATGACATGAATACATTAAAATAATGGCATAAAATAGCTAATGTTAGAAAATTATCATGCTAATGTGAATTCAATTTTGCCTAAAAGAATTATAAATTCTCAAGCATGTATGAATTGTGAATGCTTTCTTTTCAGGTGTTGTATATTAAGAATAAAGAAGGCTATTTTATTCCCATGCATTGTGTTAATTGTTTCCTTTTAGATATATTGTTTTAAAAGAGAAAAAGTTTTAAGTCTAATAAAAGGATACTGCTTCATCAAGTAGTAATGTCAGTGATCATAATTGTGCTATTAATTTAGGTGTCAATCATGAAAAGACACCTGAAGAACATGTTACTAACCAAGGCTTGTCCAATATGGGTAGTAAAGTTTAAATTCATTCTTGTAGAGACTTTATGTTAGGAAAACTTATTACAAATGGAAGACCGATCACATTATGTAAATCAAGTTTTTTCTCATTATTAAAGTTATTTATTTCTATTAGGTTAGTCTAAGTGTTATATTAAATAAAAAAGACTTTAATGAATTGATTTTCAGATTTACCAATATTAAAGTTGTCTATTTGATCAGATCTATAATTAAATCATCATTCGAAGAACCATTATTTTCATGGAGTCAACTTCAATATCATCCTGATTGAATAAATATGGTAAAAGCTTGGTGGAGAAAGTTTAAGGTTAGAAGCAATGTGACTTTCCCATACTTGCCTAACCACCCCCTCATTTTTCACATCCCGTAATATACATTTTTTTTCTTATAAACAATTTGTACATTAATTAGTTTAAAATTTAAAAATTTTTATATATACTTTGAGTTAATATATAAATTTTTAAATTTTAAACTAATTAATGTACAAATTGTTTATAAGAAAAAAATATATATTACGGGATTTGAAAAATGAGGGGGTGGTTAGGCAAGTATGGGAAAGTCACATCGCAATTAGGTAAATATCAAGCAAAAAAATATTATATTATTGTAAAAATATAATCTTTTATCTCCTTACCTTGTTTTTGTTTAGTGAATTTCATGTAAGAGATTGCATGATTTTTGGTATGATGCCCACATATATGTAATGAATAGAGTTGAGTCTGATGATGTAGGGTTATGGAGAAATTTTAGATTGAGGCATGTCATTTAGGGTAATTAGGCTAAGTTTCAAGAATTTTTGGAATTAGATAGTTTTAAAAGGCACCTACGATTTGGTTTTAAAAACAAAAGAACTCATGGTTCAATGAGCAAGCACACTAGACGAGTGCTTCCTTTTGTGAACCATGAAAAGAATTTGGTAAGAGCTCATTATTGCATTTTTAGTTATTTTTCTTTAATTTTTATTTTATTCTTTATTTGTTAGACTTTTTTACAAACTATTTATTTTGCAGGAAAAATAATTTGGACGCAAACCTATTCCAATGAAGTTATATAATAAAACTCATATAAGGAAGGGGGATAGGGGGAAATAGATTAAAATATTTATTGATAGTATAGAGGAAGCATTTGTTGTAAGTATTTGTGGATAGTTATAATTGTCTTACTAATATTTATTTGCATCATTAATATTTAATTTTGGATTTTGACCTTTTTTTTAGGATTCATATAACATTGACATGGTTATATAATATAGAGAAGATAGTTCCATCCATCCTCCTCATAGCCCTTAATTATGGTTGGAGGTTGGAGTAACTATGGATCCTATATAAATCAAGTTTATGGTATGCCTATGGTATCAGCTCGAGATATAAAGGTAAGTCATAGTGTTTCAATGTTAGGCACACAACATTTCAACCCAAGCTAGACATAGTAGTAAGTCATTAAGAAGATGATTTAAGATAGGGTTTAAGAATAATTAACTATTGAGTCACCCCAATATAAGAGCAAAAACAAGGTTAGAACTAAGAGAATAAATAAGACCAGAAATCAAACAAGAAAGTAATAGACAATGGGAGTAAGAACATGCATATTTGGCTTTACATTTTCCTCTCCCTCCATCTTTTTAGTAATTTTAACTTTTTGTTTATAAAGTTTTTATGAAATTGCAAAGGGTGTGTATTTATATATTGTATGTTTTTGTTTATGAACTTGAATGACTTGTTGTATGATTATTTGTAGATCCAATAATTGTTAGGTGGTTGATGGTGGTTCTTGAAATTATTAGGTGGTTTATGATCATGTATGAAATATCTTGCTTAACTAGCCTAGTGACCAATGCATTTATAAACCTTAGACATATATGCTTATCTTGTGTAGCATGAAGAGTATTGTTGTAATTGCAAATACCTACATGTAGAATGGAGTTGTGCTATTGGTGGGGATTATGGTGTTTGCTATGCATAGTGGAGAAGTTGATGATTCCTATTTTTTAAAAAACAACAATTAGCTTAAAAATATGGTGTCTGCTTTGCATAGAAAAATATGGTGTATGCATAAAGAATTTGTGTTGCATAGTCCAGGGAACTAAAAAATGCATAGATGAGATTGTAGTGTGTGTCTGTTGTCATCACTTGTTTTTAACCCTTATATTTTTTAAAAACAAATGAAAAAAGAATACCAAAAAATACATTTTCAACATGATTTGGCCAATTTTTGGCAATTTTTAATTTTTTGCTATTTCACATTTTGTTTTCATATTTATAATATTTTTAAAAAATAAAAAATAAAAAGAAGAAGAAGAAAATTGATCAAACAAGATTTTTTTTCTTCAATGAGTCAAATGTATTGGGAAAATATTAATAAAGATTAGTTTATAAAATTTGAATTTTAGAAAGAAAAAAAAAGGAGATTTTTGTTCGGAAAAATAGGGAAATTTTAGAAGACTTTAGAAGGTGTTGGAAAACACAAGAAAACTATGAAAGAGTGTGGAAGAGATTAGAATCCAAACGTGAAAGGAATATTTTGCTTAGTATAAATAAATCCACCCTCACTCATAAATAAAAGGGGGAGACAGAAAAAAAAACCCCACACGCACAAATAATGACCCCCACAAAAAAATTTATCCCTACTCACATTTAACAAAACTCTTTCCTAAAAGTCACTAAAACCAAGGAAAAAGAGAAACTATGACTACACAAAACCTCTCTCATTCCTTCAAAAAAAAAAAAAAAAACCAAAACTTGTCACTCTCTCTCTCCCCTTAAAAAAACAAAAACAAACCAGTCTCTCTCTAAAAAAAAGAGGAGAAAACCATGACTCTCTCCCACATAAGCATTTAAAATTGCCAGCCAACACCAAGTAGTAAAACAACAACTAAATGATCACCATGGTAACACCTCATGTAAACCGAACAAAGAAAGAAAGAAGATAAAATAAAAAGAAAAATTAGAGGCATAATAAAAAAAGGAGGCTGGACATTCAAATTGGTTGATCTCTTACTGCTAGTACTAGAAGATAGAGAAAGAACTGGTGTATCAAATAAGTTAGACCATGCACCCACTAGACATTGTCAGCGCGTGTAATCATATGCAGTTGTATGGATATCCCCTACCCCATGCAGCCGACATGCCAACACTGTTCTAGATTCCAACAAGTCATTCCTGATCCTAACAACATCTAGCAAACTCTTGAAGGTTGATATTAACCAAGCTAGCTTTGAACAATTTTTTATATATGTTGAGATGTTTTAGATAATAAAATATGGATTATTGTGATTTAAATGTTTTTTTTAAGGTTGTTAAATGTTTATGGGTTGCTTATTGGTGATATATAAAATTAATGTTGAATGGGTGTTAAAATTGATTTATTTGGCTTATGTTTGTTTTGGTTGTGGATTAATTTTGGATGTGTAATTTGTGGGTCATCCTATCTATGGCAAATACTCCTCATTTGGGTATTGTCATAGGATGTGATTAAGGATTTTGATAACCAATGGTTGATTATATGAATAACGTTGATGTTCATTATTTTTGTTATTATGGATTATTGAGAATCTTGGATGATTGATGTGATTTTGGCTATTAATATTGTGTTGGTTGATAAATAATCATACTTATGGAAAATACATCTCATTTGGGTATTGGTATAGAGTGTGATTGATGTTTGATGGTGACTATGTGTTAGATGGACAATACTTCCTATGAAAAATAAATATTTGGGTATATTTTCACAGGGTGTGATTATGGTTTGATGTATAATGGTGGGTTGGTCTAGGTGAGATTTTTATTTATGACTTTCAAACAAATATTTGAAATATTTTTATGATGAGATGTTAAATGCTTTGGATAATTGTAGGAAAATTGTTTGTATAGATGTTTGGTTGATATTGATATATGATAAAATAGTAATTGGTTTGGTTTATATCTAATTAATTGAAGATTATATATTTTTCTAAATGGTGTTATTAATCACTTCCTGATGGCAAATGCACCATAAGTGGGCATTGTCTTAGAGTGTGATTAATAGGTAATAAAATTCATAAGATTAAAAAGGACATAATCAATTTCTAATCATTTTATCATTTAACGATTCTATCTATTACAAATATACTATTATTAAGCATTGTCATAAGATATGATTGATGGATAATAAAATCACTTAATACATCACTTTAAAACATTTTCAAGTCATCTGTCTATGACTAATGTACCATCATTGGACAATGTTACTGAGTGAGATGGTTACTAAATGCTATTAAAATATTTTTTTGAAGAAAAGAATTGTTTCCTCGTAATTTTATAATGTTTGCCAATCCTAATTATGACAAATGTACCATTATTGGGCAATGTCATGAGATGCAATAAAAAAATATTTCAAGATGCTATTTCTTATTATAAAAACAACAATAATAAAATTTTGTTTTCAACATTTTATGAATCTAAATCAGTGTGTTTAAGGGTGCCCTGATAATATCCTTTAGTGCTACTCTTTCAGTCATCCAGTCAATCTCTTTCTATAAGCAACATTACTTATGGTGACAATATTTTTGTTTTAAAAAATTATAAACATTTATAAAATATTAACATTAATTTAATAAAAAACACATATATATTAGATTGGGTAAACTCATAGTATGTAAACACATTAGACACATTTTTCATTAAAAACAAATAATAATGTACTTTATTTTAGGTAGGATGTATAGAATGATAACTATCTTTCATATTACATAACTAACCTCTTACCTAGAATATTTGAAGATCAATTAGGGTTTTTAGTTAACATAAAATTAGATGGAGATTTTTTTAATCTTTTTTACATATAGTTATTCTCGATGTTGTACAATTCTTAAAACTAGAAAATACATGGAAGTGTGTGTTAAGACATAGATCATCGTACTTAAGGAGTGTTTGGGGTGCAAACTGTGTTTTTAAAAATTTTGAATTTTGTTTTTTGCTTAAAATGAAATTTTTTTATGTTTTCATATTGTTTTGATATGTTAATATCAAAAATAATTTTTAAAAAATAAAAAAAATTTATTTTAATGTATTTCTAAGTAAAAAATACTTTAAACCACCATAGTTACAATAATTTCAAACAAGCATTTAGGAAAAAAAAAAGAGAGAGAGAGAGAAGAGAGAGAGTCTAAATGGGTGACTTTTTTTAACTTCTTTTACCAACATGCATTAAATATTTATTTTAAAAGCCACGTCACATATTATAAAGCATTTCACTTATCTTAATCTAGTGCATACAATTTTATCTTGTTTTTTTTAATATATTTAGATAGCGTGAAGTAAACGGAGATTTGTGCAATTTATATTACATGAAAATTAAAAATAAAACGAAATGGCAGCAAACGTCAAATGGTGTTATAATCTCGTGTTTGAAGTGCTTTCTTCAAGGTCGTAGACTTGTACTGAAATTGTAATTTGAAGCAAGATTTGGGTCGATCTAAATTACTTTTAAGGAACTTAGTTCATCGGCGCTAATTTGGGTAAAATTTAGTTTAACTCTTGCAAATTCATGTGAATGTTCCACTTGAATATAGTTTAAAATTTTTAATTTAATCTTTTAATTTTTCAAAATTTCAATATCAGCCATCAATATTTTCATTCATAATTATAAAATCTAACTTGATCCAATAAATTAATTAAATATCTGAATAACTTGAGATTATAATCGAGTTTTAAATAGACAAAACTCGAACTTGTAATTAGTCTAGTAAAACGTGGATGATTTATTAGGTCAACATGAAACTTGGATGGCGTGGCATTGCGTAACCCTGGTGAGATCTAATTTTTTATACATATATTTTTAAAATAAATCCCAAAAAATATAAAATTAATTTATAAATATCTAGCCTCATATATTATTTAATAGCCTATATTTACAAATAATATTTTTTAATTTTTTAATGTGAGATTACTATATATTTAACATTCTTTCCACATGGAATGAAATGTTTTTTATTTTTTTGATGTGGGATAATTGTAAATAATTTATTTTCACATAGAATATTTTTTAATTTTTTGACGTGGGATAATTATATATAGCATAAATTCATATTGTTTATCTCTTAATTTTATTTTTCAAACATTTATTTTTTATTTTTTAAAGTTAACCCGAATCATGTTATGTTACAGAGTACCTGACTCTTTTGCGTACCGGCTGACCTGGGCCATATTAAATAACCATGCTTCCAATACAAGAATACAGGGTTGGCTGTTTGCCAGGCAGCATTATATTTAAAGAAAATCATATTCAAATCTCTCATAAGCGCTCAACAGGGTGACACATAATTGCAAGTTGATTTATATGCACGTTGAAATTGCAAAATACAAAGTCTTTTGACTGTTTCCAAATATAAGGATCGTAGTGGTACGAGCAAGCTATAATAAACAAAGGTAATCCACACCAGAAAACCAAGTAGCATACTCGCGTATTTGCAGTTAACACGTAGAGCTCACAGCACATATAGTGTAGACACGTACAATACACTTGTCAAACCCACAGCAAGTGAGAAAACGGGATATAAGGTGATGTGGTGTCCCATGCATCAGATGAAACATCAAAAGTTAGAGATCAGGGAAGAAAATGGAGAAGAAGGAAGAGAAAAAGCATGAGCAGCAGATGGAGAAAAGGCCAGAGAGTTCTCATGACGACAAGAAGGTAAACTCAGAGGGTCTCCCAGTTGAGGACAGTCCTTACGTGAATTACGGAGACTTGGAGGATTACAAGCGTAAAGCGTATGGGACTGAAGGTCATCTTGAGCCGAAGACTGGCCGTGGCGCTGGTGCCAGTACAGATGCGCCAACTATTTCTGGCGGAGCTCTCTCCTCTTGAGACTTCTCCTACGGCAACTAACACATTTAATGGTGTTATAGTCCCTTAAAAACAATATGATGTTTTTATATATCTATATTAAATAAAGAAAGAGCACTTCGTTAATTTCCTTTAATTTCTTTATACGAGCGGTTATATAATAACTTCTTGTTTATTAACAAATCGATGTCTTGTGTTTGGTTGTTCGTCGCAATATCATAGTAAGTGGCACTTCAAACATGTATGTTATAGGCTTCAATTAGTTGGGTTAAATCTTAATCTTTTACGAGTGTTTGTGCTTGTTTAAACAGCGCTACAATGGCAGTCCTAAAAAAGAAGAAGAAGTTCGATAGGATATGAAATAGAATTATAACCAGAGATGAGTAGTACAATCATTTCCATCACCAAAAAAGAAGAAGAAAAAAAAAACAATTAACAAAGAGGTATGGTTGAGATGAATATATTACTTGAAAGTTGGAGATGCCATCTCCAGCAGCTGTTCTTCAGCCTTTCACACCTCTTTCTTAACTTCATACTCCAAGTTTCCATGTTGTTTCTCTCTACAATGGTCTGAATCTCAAAACTAATTGAAGCAAGAGGCCTAAAATCAGGTTTATCGAACTTAAATTGTTGAAGTTGAATATCTACTAGGATTTAGGCTTAATAAGATTTAGAGTTTATAAGAATTTTAATATTAGCTAAAGGAGGAATTTTAATTAATATAGGAATATTTGATGAAGAAGGATTTGTAATAAACTAATTTATTACAATCCTTGTTTAATTAAGATGTTAGATTCCTTATTAGATTTGGATTCTTTTTCAATAGTTTAATTCCTTAATTAGCTAGGACCTGAGGTCTATAAATAGGCTTGTAATCTTAAGTGTTATATACAAGTTGAGAGAGATATAGAAAAGAGTTAGAAAGGTGTATCTTTTGAGAAAATTTTTAATAAAATATTATTCATCTCATTCTTTTTCTTGTTCTTTAGCTTTGTTCTTATGTTTGTTTTTATAAATTAGCTACCACACCCTATCTTTCTTTTCTAACAAGTGGTATCAGAGCTTAAGTTTGATTATTTATCATGACCAATTCAAACCTTCCACTTCAATGTCCTAGGTTGACAAATGACTACTATCAAACTTGGTGTATTCGAGTTAAAGCTTGGCTAGGTTTCCAAGATGTATAGGAGATGGTTGAAAAAGGCTTTTAGGAGCCTATAGATGGAGTGACATTGACTTCAACACAAATGGAGGTCGTGCAAAAGGCACAAAGGAAGGATTAACTAGCACTAACAATCATGCACCAATATCTGGATGACATCACTTTTAAGATAGTGGCCAACACAACCATCGTCAAGCAAGCATGAGAAGTTTTGAAAGAGTCAAACCAAGGAGCTGACAATGTGAGAAAGGTACGTCTACAAAAACTGCGTGGTGACTTTGAAAAGTTACATATGCTTGAATCAGAGAATATTTCAGAATATTTTGCAAGAGTATTGACCATATACAATCAAATGAAGAGATATGAGAAGAAGATGGAAAAGACATGTATGGTAGAGAAGATCCTACGATCGTTGTAAAAGAACCATTATGTGGTGGTCCCGATAAAGGAGTCATAAAATATGGATTTTCTTTCAATACAAGGTTTCATGGGGAAATTACAAGCCCATGAGGAAAGAATCAATGAGATTTAAGAGGATATGGGTGCACAAACACTGTTTTCAAAGCAAGATGGTTTTGGATATTCCTAAGGAGGAAGAAAAAGATTTGAAAGAGGAGGCTGAGGCAGCCCTAATAGATCAAACAGTCGACCGAATAAAGGGATCTGGTCGACTAGTTCAATTAGCAGTAACAATCCGAGATCCAGATTTGACAACAAGTTTGACAAATCAAAAGTTAAATGCTATAATTATGTAAAGATATGTCATTACACTAGGGATTGCTGGAATCCAAACAAGATGGTTGAAGATAATGTAAATCTTATGATAGAAGAAGAGAAGGAAGCCACTATGCTACTAGTGTATAATGAAAATATGCAAGATAAAGATAACATGTGGTACCTAAACAATGGAGCCAATAACCACATGTGTGGAGACAAAGACAAGTTCATGGAGCTTGATGAAGCAATTAAATAAATGTCACATTTGCAGATCATTTAAAGTTGCCATCAAAGGAAAAAAGGTACTATTTTGATTAAATTGAAAGATGGAAGTCATCAATTTATTGGTGATGTCTATTATATACCATCAGTGAAAAATAACACATTGAGTTTAGGACAATTACTAGAGAAGAGGTATGAGATTAAGATGAAAGATTGTATTTTTACATTACTTGACACTAAAGGAGATATAATTGCAAATGTAGCCATGATAAAGAATAGAATGTTCTTGCTAAATATAGAGACGGACGTGCCTAAATGCCTAAATGCATGTGTGAAATATGAAACTTGGCTTTGGCATATGAGACTTGGGCATGTTAACTTTGATAGCTTGAAGATGATGGCACAAAAGGAGATGTTGAAGGGTCTACCATTCATTATATATCCAAATCAGTTGTGTGAAGGATGTTTAGTGGGCAAGCAATTTTGCAAGAGTTTTTTTAAGGAGTCTACATCAAGAGCAAATCAACTTCTAGCTATAAGAAATACATGCCAATGTTTGTGGTCCTATCAAACAATGTTTGTTTGGTAAAAACTTCTATTTTCTACTTTTTATTGATGATTATAGTAGAAAGACTTGGGTATACTTCTTAAAATAAAAGTCTAATATGTTTAGTTTTTTTAAGAAGTTTAAAGTATTAGTTGAAAAGGAAAGTGGTTATTCTATAAAATCACTTAGAACAAATAGGGGGTGGATTTTTTTCTAATGATTTTAATGATTTTTGTGAAGATCATGGTATAAGAGACTTTTAAAGATGCCTAGATCCCCATAACAAAATGGCGTGGTGGAGAGAAAGAATAGAAGCATCCTCAACGAGAAGTATGCTCAAAACCAAGAAAATGCTTAAAGAGTTCTAGGCTGAAGCTGTTCTCTAGATTATGCTATCTACTTGTCAAATAGATGTCCTGCTAAAAGCTTGAATGACATGACTCCACAAGAAGCATGAAGTGGAAGAAAACCAAATGTCTCTCACTTGAAAGTTTTTAGAAGCATTGGTTATGTGCATGTAGATGATCAAGTAAGAACCAAGCTAGATGATAGAAGCAAAAAGATAATCTTTGTGGGCTATGACTAAAAGTCTAATGGATACACGCTTTACAACCCTAATGAAGAAAAGATAGTGATTAGTAGAGATACTGAGTTTAATGAAGAAGGAGCATGAGATTGGAAGGTTAATGATGGTAAGAAATATGACTTCTTATCAATTCTTGATAAAGAGGAGGAAAGATATGAAGATCATTAAGAACCTATAGTCACACCTCCACAAACACCAATGAGCTCAACTTCTTCTTCCTTTTCTAATGAAAGCTCAAGTAGTGGAACTCCATCAAGTCCACTAAGAAAGACGAGGAGCCATAATGACTTATATGAGGTAACTAATTCTATTGATGATGTAACACTATATTGTCATCTTGCTACATGTGAGATTATAGTGCTTGAAGAAACAATAAAGGATGTAAAATAGAGAATTGGTATGGATGAGAATATTGCATCAATTAAGATGAATGACATATAGAGATTGGTTCCTAGATTAAATGAAAAGAAACCAATAGGTGTCAAATGAATCTACATAGAAAAAAAAAAGAATCCTAAAGAAGAAGTTGAGAGATACAAGGCACAGTTAGTGACAAAAGGTTATAGTCAAAAGCATAAGATTGACTATGAAGAGGTTTTTGCTCCTGTTCCTAGATTGGAGACCATTCGATTAATCATTGTCACCACTACCCAATATAAATAGAAAATCTATCAAATGAATGTCAAATCAACCTTTCTTAATGGTTTTATTGAAGAAAAGATCTACATTGAGTAAACTATGAGTTGTGAAGTAAGGGACATGAAAACAAGATTTTAAAGTTAAATAAAGTCTTGTATGGATTAAAGCAACCCCTAATAGCTTGGTATAGTCGTATTGATGGCTATTTCCTGAAGAATAGATTTGTTAAGTACTCCCATGAATCTGCTATCTATGTAAAGATCAAAGAGAGTGGTGATACACTTATTGTATGTTTGTATGTGGTGACTTAATCTTTCCAGAAAATAATCCAAAGATGTTTGGAGACTTCAAGCAAGCAATGATCAAAGAGTTTGAGATGATGGATATTGATCTCATGTCCTACTACTTAGAGATTGAGATCAAACAAGGAAAAGATAGAATCTTTGTGAAAGAGAAGTTTGTAAGTGAGATTTTCAAGAAATTCAAAATAGAGGTTTATGAAAAAGTGAACACTCGAGTTGAGTGTGGAGTGAAGATGTCAAAGAATGATGAAGGGGAGAAGATAAACTCTACAACATTTAAGAGCTTAGTTGGGAGTTTAAGATATTTAACATGCATTTTCCGAATATTCTTTATGGAGTAGGACTTGTGAGTAGGTTTATGGAGACACTAACTATAACTCACTTCAAAGCCTTGAAGTGAATTCTACGATACATCAAAGGTACCATTGATTTTAGCTTGTTCTATAATTATTCTAATAGCTTTGATCTTGTTGGTTATAGTGATAGTGATTGGACTAGAGATATGGATGATTGAAAAAACACTCCATGTTTGGTTTTCTACGTGGGAGACACAACTTTCACATGGAGTTCAAAGAAGCAATCTATTGTTACATTATCTACTTGTGAAGCTGAATATGTAGCTACCATAACATGTGTTTATCATTCCATATGGATAAGAAGATTATTGAAGGAGTTGCGAATGCTACAAGAAAAGCCCACAAAGATTTATGTGGACAACTCATCAGCCATTACATTAGCTTAAAATCCAGTTTTTCATGTCAGAAGTAAAGCACATTGACAGAAGATTTTATTATTTAAGAGATTGCATTGCAAACAAGAAAATTGAAGTCAAGTATGTGAAGACTCAAAACCAAGTTGTGGATATTTTCATAAAGCCACTCAAATATGATATTTTTACAAAGATGAGAGTTATGAAGAACGATGACAGTTGATATTGAGGAGGAGTGTTGAAGTTTAATATCAACTAGAATTTATGCTAATATGATTTAGAGTTTATAAGAGTTTTAATATTAGCTAAAGGAAAAATCCTATTTAATATAGGAATCCTTGATGAAAAAGGATTTGTAATAAACTATCCTTGTTTAATTAGAATGTTAGATTTCTTATTAGATTAAGATTTCTTTTGAATAATTTAATTCATTAATTATCTAGGACTTGAGGCCTATAAATAGGCTTGTAATCTTAAGCATTATACATAAGTTGAGAGAGATATAGAAAATAGCTAGAACGATGTATCTTTTGAGAAAACTTTTAATAAAATATCATTCATCTCATTATTTTTCTTGTTCTTTAGCTTTGTTCTTATATTTGTTCTTTTAAATTAGCTACCACATCCTATCCTTCTTTTCCAACATAAAGTAATCAGGGTTTAGAATCTCTTGAGGTTTGTATATACTGTCATAATTTGGTTATCAATTAGAGGAGTATGAAATCCTCTCTTATAAGTAGGATTTCTCTTCATTGATATTTTCCATTAACCACAGCCCTGTGCTTTGTCACACTTAGGATTGTTAATTTTTGGTGCCTTCCTTTCATCATCCTCTTCGTTACCATAATTGCTTGGAAGCATCAAGACCATCAATTTCCCTAACTTCGTCATCCAACCATGAAATCCATCCAGTAACTAGCCAAACCAAGATGCAAATGATAAATTTTTTTTTAAGGAAAACTCACTAATCAATTATGCTAATTAGGGTTTGGGAAAAAATAAATTTATGATTTTAGGAGAAAAGAAGTAGATCAAGTAAAAATAAGTTTGATAGTTGTTTATTATTGTTAATAGATATATTTATAAGGGTAAAGAGTTACTAACCGTTAATAGTTATTCTCAAGATATAACTCTTCCTCGTTTTCTCTTCTATTACCTTATTAATATAATTAATATTAATATGGATTGGGTTACACCATCATGGGTGACCCAAATCCAATTTTTTTCTTCATCTCTCACTCATACATAATGTGATCAACTCTCTCATTAATTCTATAATATTCATACTTAGCAAATAGGTTTCTGTGTGACCATGCATACTTCTATACATTTATTGCAATAAATGGTACCCTTGATCATTTATCATATTTTTTTATCTCTCACAATCTCATTCTTGAATAATTATGTCTTATCATATATATAAACATAATTGATTGATCAATGAATACAAGCCAATTTAATAATACCAAAATGATCTTCATATCTTCTCGATTTCCTTAACTTCTACTTAACTTGCTTTTCTAGTAATGTCCTTGTATATAAATCATTCATAATTTTATGGAACCATAAGAAATAACTCTACAACTTCCATGTTTTGTGTTTTTAGAGATACTAACTGCATCAAGGAATAAATTGGGCATAAAGTCGCTTCAACTATACTGCAAATGTGTTGGAACGTTCTTTGGCATGCAAATCTATTATGATGTGATTTATTTTTGGAAGCTTTCAAATTTGGTGCATGAATGCCATTTGAAGACATCAATTTCCTTGTTATACTAGGACTCTATTTTATTATGTAATAATTTTATTTACTATTCAGATTTGATGGTTATTATTAGAGGATAACATTGAGAGTATTTTTAGAAGATTTTATAGGCTTCCAAAGAGAAAAAATAACATGTAAAAGAGGTGATTGAGATCATATTAGACTTGGCTCTTCTCTCTTCCCTCTTCTCTTTTTCTCCTTTGAGTTTTCATCATGGTACTATGTAACTAAATTTTTATTTGGTCAAAGAAAATAGAAGCCTCAGAATTAATAACAAAGTAAGATCTAATTTGTTCTCGTTGTTGAGTTTATGCTTTGAGTATTGAATGTTCTTTGGTGTCTATTTTTGTAATTGTCTCGTTTAATTATCAATAGGGTTGTAACCCAATTTTTTACTTCCTTTTCAAAATATTAATAAATAAATAAAAAACGTTGAAAATAATAATAAAAATAATATATTTTTGATGCATTCATGTAATTTTCAACATCATTTTTGAAAGAATCCAAAATTTTTAAATTTGCTTTCACCGAATTTAATTATTAACACTTTCATTTCAAAAATTCTAATTAATTTTTCTCATTGAGTTGATGTTATCATTGCCTTTTTAAGGAAAAAAAATCAAAATTAAAAAAAAATGGAAAAAATAAAAAAAATAAAAACAAAATGAATGAGGGGACTAAAAGCGTAAAGGAAAAAAAAAGGACCAAAGTGACTTTAAGTTATTTGTTCACCAAGTTGTCTAAAGATCAAGCAATTGAAAGGAAATGAAAAAAATCTTTGGCTTGTACATATTGAAAAAATTTAGCAAGACAGAGGCAGAGAGGCTATAAAAACATTAACCTAGGAGGACCTATAAAATACACAAGTGAAAAAAAAAAAAGCTACTCTCTCACACATAAAAAAAACCCTAACTGACAACCATACAAAAAGATCATCCCCCATTTATAACATCCCCCATTCTAGGATAAAAACAACAATCTCATGTCAACCGAAAATAGAGTGTATATATATATATATATATATATATATATATATATATATATTTATGTTTTTCGTATTAAAATCTACCAAAAT
>Ga0325411_1002127_pt1 | contig 22273 bp, 26 predicted proteins | sample PopdelMetagenome_13_FD_206181 | JGI IMG/M metagenome (GOLD analysis project Ga0325411, IMG submission 206181) | Populus deltoides microbial communities from Bellville, Georgia, United States - Xylem-PdIQD-R4 | ecosystem: Host-associated > Plants > Phyllosphere > Stem > Wood/Secondary xylem... | reverse complement strand
GGTACCAAATCCAAGACATGTCCAAAACGCACGCGTTTTGAATGATGATTGCAGGCAAGATGTTCGAAAAAAAGCGAGACAAACCATCATTTTTTTAACCATAACTTGGCCCTCTTATCATGACGCTTGTCCTTCTTGTTCCTCTTAAATACCTTAGTAGCCGGCCATTAACTCCAAGAATCTCGTGCTTTGTTTTCTCTCCTTTGCCCGCATCAAATCTCACAAGCATTTTCCATTACAAAAGGTTTTCATTTTCACCTCCCCACTCTTTATACCAACCATGTCGTGATCTGTGCATTCCTTTTCCATGCCACCATATTCTCTTTGTTTTTTTTCTTCTCTTTTACACTAAGAATATTGTTCTTAAAAAACATCTTTCTAGAATTTTTTAAATTATAACTCAGATTGATACGCTGATACATGGAACCCGTAATAATTAAGAACACACTTTTTTTTCCCCCCCTATTACATGGTCCATGCTGTGAGTGGTTTTCTTGTTAACTTGGCATGCAAAATTCTTCACATTTAGAACACACTAACACACACTTCAAAACTCTTAAACCTTACACTTCTATGTGTTTTTCCTAGCTGTAAAGAGGCCCACAGTTTCTCTTGCTGCCCGCACGACCACATTTGAAACCCCTAAGCTAAGACCTCTCTTGACTCGCCCTCTCTCCCCTTGTGTTTTTGCCCTCTCTCTTTCTCTTTCCCTTTCCCTTTTTAACACCGTGAAGGTGAAGTCATTATAAGCATGTTTCTGTTTCTGTGCTTATTTGCCTTAAATTCCTTTTCTTTTGTATCCAATTGAGGATTTTGCTTGTTTGAGAAGGAAAAGCAGCGCGAAGAAAAAGAGAAGGGGCTTTGTTTCTCTCTTAGCTTGGCTATGGCTCCTGCAGGGAAAGTTACTGGTTTTCACAGAGAGGGTAATGGCTGGTATGTTTCTTCACCATATCTCTTTTAATCTCTCAAGCCCATATTTTAAATTTATTTTCTTGGGTTTTTGACAGTTTTCTGTATTGGGTGTGTTCGGTTTGAGTTTATTTGTCATCGGGTTTGTTCTAAAGCTGTGATTGTGTGTAGTTACCAGAATTATATATTGGAATTTGAATTATGAGTTCTTTTCCTTTGTTAAAATCATGCCTTCTATTGTAATTCACGGGCTTTTGAAGAAAAAAGGAATTTTTTTTTTAAAAAAATTGATTGTGTGTGTGATTGACTGATAATATGATTTCTTGGTGGGTTTTGCAGGTTCTGCAATGCAGGGTTGCCAAGTGATATCACTGTTGTTGTGGATGGTATAAAGTTTCATCTTCATAAGGTAGGTTGATATTCACCTACTTGAAGGGGTTGAGAGCTCCAGTCACTGATTCATCGTCCTTTTGTTGTTTTGTGTACCTGCCTTCTAATATTTTTGAATTCTTTATCTATGGTTTATGTAAAATTGTGGATAGTTTATACCCTTTTCCTGGTTGAATTTTTGACCTAAATATGTTTGATGCCGATCACGATTAGAGTGTTTGGCATGGTTTATAGTGGTGGTGCTCAGGAGTGTAGTGCAGTTTCTGGGATATTACTGGATATTGTAAATCACTTGCTTTTAGTTGGATCATCATTTTCCTTGAGACCTTACTCCAGTATGCTTTTCATCCAGGAAACAAAATACCTTTCATAAAAAAACCCAAAACCATTTATATTGCTGCAGGATGCAGAAAATCTGCTAGCTAATACTTTAACCTGTGAACAGAGTGCCTATTGTGGCACAAGAAACTTGAAGGTTTAGTTTACATCTTTTTAAACATCTGGTTTGATTTTTCTTGAAAAAATAAAATGACAGCATTTTTCACCGCACCTTTATGAATTTAATATCTTACCAAATCATCTAGTGCTTTCTATGCTTGACTTGATCAAATTGTACTGTATTACTTATTTGTGCAAAGACTTCCTTAATGGGGAGCTGATGGTATTAGTCAAATTGGATTTTGGAAATATTGATAACATCTTATTGTCCAGTTTCCATTGGTGTCAAAATGTGGGAAGATAGCACGAATATGTGAAGAATCCTCTGAAAAGGCACTCGTCACAGTATTAGAGGAATTCCCTGGTGGTCCAGACACTTTCTTGATTGCAGTAAAGTTTTGCTATGGCTTACGGATGGAATTGACACCTAGAAACATAGTAATGGTGTATTGTGCAGCAGACTATCTTCAAATGATGGATGAGTATGGAGAAGATAATTTGCTTTCCAAGTCTGAGAACTTCTTCCACAAGAATGTACTTCACAACTGGAAAGACTGTATATTGGCTCTTCAAAGTTCTGATCCTGTTATTGCAAGGGCTGAAAAGCTCCAGATTATAAGAAAATGTTTGAGTGCTCTATCCATGATGGTATGCACAGATCCTAGTTTGTTTGGATGGCCCATGATGATGTATGGTAGCTTACAGAGCCCTGGTGGTAGCATCCTGTGGAATGGTATAAACACCGGGGCAAGAATCCGAAGTGCAGAATCTGACTGGTGGTTTGAGGACATCTCATACCTTAGTGTAGGTTTGTTTGAAAGATTGATAAATACAATGGAAACCAGAGGCATAAGACCTGAAATTCTTGTGGGTGCAATTATGTATTATGGCAGGAAGTACTTACCGGGCCTGGGCAGGTGGAAGAGTGGACAAAGTGGGAAAACTAGAACAGTTGCCAGTTTTAGCTTGACACCTGCTGTTGTTGATCAAAAGGTTTTGATAGAAACCATCGAGAAACTTCTCCCAGAGAAGAAGGGGAAATCCTTTTGCTGTTTTTTATTGGGACTTCTTCGAGTGGCACTGATACTGGGTGTCAGTCAAATGTGCAAGGACTCTTTAGAGAGGAGAATAGGGATGCAACTGGAAGTGGCGACCCTAGATAGTCTTCTTATTCCTGCGTATTCAGATTCTGATACTTTGTATGATGTTGACTGCGTAGAAAGGATCATTCATCATTTCATGTCTTCAGAATCAAGGACTACATCATTTTCTCCACCATCATTGGACCCAGAAACATCTCCGGCATCTGAACCACTAAGAAAGGTTGCAAAACTGATAGATAACTACATCGCAGAGGTTGCTTCTGATGTAAATTTGAAACCTAGAAAGATACGCTTTCTTGCAGAGGCCCTTCCGGAATCTTCAAGGCCATTGCATGACGGGCTTTACAGAGCACTAGATATATACTTCAAGGTTTGAAATTATTGGATTTGCTTCTGAAATACAACCTTCTTAGTTTAGAAGGTTTCTGATTACTTGTGGCATTTTGCAGGCACACCCTTGGCTATCAGAGAAGGAGAAGGAAGAACTTTGCAACACCATTGACTACCAGAAGCTCTCCATTGATGCCTGTGCCCATGCTTCCCAGAATGCAAGGTTACCGCTTAGAGTGGTTCTTCAAGTCTTGTTCTTTGAGCAGATGCAATTGAGAACTGCCCTTGCTGGCTGTCTAAATGTCCTGGACACTGAAAGTGCCCCTGCTGGTCCAGTGACCGTTCCTAGTGAAATGGCAGGCCAGATTGTGCAGAGAGATGGGTGGATAACAGTTGTGCGAGAGAACCAGGTTTTAAAGGGAGATATGGAAAGTATGAGGTCTAGAGTTGGGGAACTTGAAGAAGAATTTAATAAAATAAAACAGGAGATGAAGAAAGTGACCAAATCACATAGCTCTCTTAGTTCCCCTCGCTTGGTTGCCAGGAAAATTGGGTGCAAGCTTATCCCACGATCCACAGATGCCCAGCCTGATCCTGTTGACAGTGCTGGACCCACTCCCAGAGCATCTGTTGAACAAGCACGCCGCTCCCACCATTCGAGGCACAGGAAGAGTTTCTCTTTGTTTTGAGAGTAACACAAGGACACTGAAGACTGATTTGATGCATAGAAGGTGTGCTAGTTCTACAAGGCAGGGCAAAGAGGATCACAGTTTCGTATCACAGAATTGGTTTCAAATTGTATGGAAAATGGAATGCAATTTCTCCTCATCCTCGTTGAAGTGTACTTCTTTCGAAAATATCTGACCATCTGGAAAGGGAAATCTATTAGACTTCTCGAACCACAGGATTATGGAAAGTCCTATAGTGCTTTTTAAAAGCAATATGCTCCAATCCAAATCTGGACTCGTAGAGAAATGTTACGCCAGATTTAGAATGGAGCTGTCATACATCATGTATTTATCATAGAGGAAAAGTGTAGTTACTTTTTGTTTGTGGTTTTTCTGGCACCTTTTTACGGCCCATACGTGTATAGCTCTGTGAATTGTTTTTTAAGATTGCCAAACGTTGGAAATATATCATAAAACTCATGTTGCATGTTTGAACTTCCATCTCAGCCTGACTAATTTCTGTATTCTTTATGTTTGATGTTCCAATTTGTATGTTTTCAAGTCTACGCATTGGATAATTTTGACGATGATTCGGCTCTCTAAAATGCGTAGTATACATCAACTAGTACAAGCTGCAGTTTTCTTCCTGGAACCCAAGGCTTGCAGTTCTAAAGCCTCCGGTTGCTTTAGGGGAAAAACAGAACTAAGTCTAATGCATGTGGAATCTGTCTGCAAAGCCTTTCGGCATTCCTTTTGAAGATACAGGTGAAAACGAGCAAAGCAAGCAGCATTTTTTGGATTTGCTTCTAACATCCTAATGGGGTGTTCGAGATGTTACGTTGATGGAACCTTTATGGGTTTTGGCGCGAAGATAGTCTTGTTAGGGTGCCAATTTTCATGCCCATGAAGGCAAAATGTAGCTAAGATTCAGGATCCTAAGAAACTTATATGCCTGAAGTGGAGTACTGTTGCAAAAGAATAAGCCAGGGGAGTGCTAAGCTATCCTCAAAACGTGCCATGAATCAAGAAAAGATGAATGGCCCAAAAACACTTCAAGGAGACCTGGAAATGATAAAATTAATTCCAGAAGGAAGAAAGAAACTTTGGGGCGAGAGGAAAGAAACTTCAAGAATTATTTATGTTTTAAATTAAACACTTTGTATTTTCCTTTCCATCAACGTCGCTTTGGCCGAGTGGTTAAGGCGTGTGCCTGCTAAGTACATGGGGTTTCCCCGCGAGAGTTCGAATCTCTCAGGCGACGTTTCGTTATTTGTTTTGAACAAATTTCGAAAGAGTCCTTCAATTTTGGATCTTTTTCTACAATAAAATTGATGGAAAAAAAAAAAAAAAACTTGAGAGTTGAGACTAAACTTTTGATGACTCAATTGATTAAAAAAACATTGTTTGAGTACTTAATCGTGATAATCTACATAATCAAGGGACTTTCCCCAAAACGTCCTCTCCAATCTCTGTGCTCTCGACCGCATCCAATCCCCCAAACCAGTGTTCTCACTCGACACTTCACCCGAACTCCTAAACCTAGCAACTCCTCCTTTAAGTCCCAACATACTACAAAATAAAAACCAAACAGATGACAGACTTGCCTTTTTGACTCGCCGGACAACCACAGATCAAATCGGAGTCAAGAATCTGTTGTCTCCGTCGAGACAACAGTAACTAAGCTCTATTTAATAGTATTACTTAAAAAAATCATTTTTCGATAAGAAAAAAATAATGTCAGTTTCTTCGCTGTACTGTAAACTCTCCCCTCTCTCCAACTCCTTTGCTTCTAACGACGTCGCTCCGATCACCAATCTCACCGTCAAGATTTTCAGTTCCGTCAAAAACCACCGCAACGATTTCCATTCTCATCCAATAAAATTAGTCTGCTCTTTCAACAATACCACTCACTCTGTTAAATGCTCCTTTTCTGATTCTACCTCCGGTACCGTTACTAACGGTAATTTGAACGATGATCCCGGGGTTTTGGATATTGCTTCTGAGTTGAGAACTGATGGCGGCGATAATGGTTGTGGAGGTTCTTCTGGTAGTGGTGGTGGAGGAGGAGGAGGTGGAGGAGACGGTGGTGATAGTGAGGAGGAGAAGGAGTTTGGACCGATAATGAAATTCGAGGAAGTAATGAAGGAAATAGAGGCACGTGGAGTTGAGCTTCCTGCTGATATGATGGAAGCTGCTAAATCTATCGGGATTCGCAAAATGTTTCTCCTTCGTTACCTCGATTTGCAGGTCTTTTTTTAATGATTTTATAAAGTTATTGATTTTCGTTTTAAAATTTAATAGAATAAATATAATAATTGTTTGATTTTGGTGGTACTGTAAATCTGTTATTGCAGGGATCAGCTTGGCCACTAGGTGTTTTAATGAAGTACTGTACTATGCTGCGTAATCGAATGCTTGCTGATCCTTCTTTTCTTTTCAAAGTTGGAACAGAGGTTTGTTTCTGGTAATCTTTTATATATATATATATATATATATATATATATATATATATATATAGAGAGAGAGAGAGAGAGAGAGAGAGAGAGAGAGAGAGAGAGAGAGAGAGTTGTATATGCGGGGTTATTTGAATTTGAAGTATTCATAATTTCATATTATGCATTGAAATTAATATTCTTGTTAATGATTTGTGTTGCAGATAGTTATCGATTCGTGTTGTGCAACGTTTGCGGAGGTCCAGAAGAGGGGAAAGGATTTCTGGTCAGAGTTTGAGTTGTATGCGGCGGATCTTTTGGTTGGGATTGTGGTCGACATTGCTTTGGTTGGATTGCTAGCTCCTTATGCTCGTATTGGGAAGCCGGCTGTTTCAGGTGGGTTGTTTGGGAGCATACAGCAGGCATGTGCGGCTCTTCCTAGCAGGTTATATCTTCTTCCTTGAATATTAAACTTGAGTAGTGTTGCTTTATGATTTGAACTTTAGGCGCCATATTGCCTAGAATATTGAAATGTTTTTTTTTTTTTAATGCTCTAATCAGCTGAGATACTCTAGCCATTTTTATAAACTCAACGTCATTGGTTAGAACCTTGCCGTGCTGCTTGACTAGTGAGGGAAATGGTCATTTGTTAGTAAAATTCATATAGGGCTTTATTGGCCATGCCACTTTGGCTGGACGAGAACTTGATGGTTAGGTCTTCATTTAGCTATCGTAGGATTTGACCTTCTTGAATGTTTACTTCAATGACAATATATGCCGGAATCATGTAGCACTTGGAGAGTTGCGTTTGACCACTTGATACAAAATTAAAGTAACTGTTACTATATAAATGCAATGAGAAACATTTCCATTCAAGGGTACCATGTTGTACCCTGTTGATTCCCTTTTCCATTCACATTCTCTTATTGCAGATTCTCAATTTTGAGAATATACCGTTGGTTTCTTGCTTCCTTCACAAAGCCTCTTATTTTTTTTTGCAGTGTTTTTGAAGCTGAAAGGCCAGGATGCAAATTCTCTGTGAAACAGCGCACTGCTACCTACTTTTACAAGGTACCACATGTGATTCAAATATAGCTGCATGTTCAGAAAACCTCAAAACTGACACCCCAAAGGGAGGGTGCATTTTAGTTGTTATTGGTATCTTATTTCACAGCTCTTGTTTTAGGAACTGTGTTGGAATGCATGTTTCATATTTAGTCCTTGGTTTTCTATGCTTCTAGTGGTACTTTTACCATTACTTTCTTCTGCTTCTGATGTACTTTATTGGAAAATTCTGTATTCAGGGTGTATTATACGGTTCAGTTGGGTTTGGGTGTGGACTTATTGGCCAAGGCATTGCTAATCTAATAATGACTGCCAAACGGTACTCCTTTTATCTTCATGATTTCTCTCTCGTTCTATTTCATTGTTGTTCCTAAATGAATGGGCTTTGTGATGTTATGAATATATCCTCGAGTCTTTTTTCTTATACATAATGTATCCTTGAGTCTGACTTTTAAATCATTTAAGAATGCCATATCAAGCAATTTGGCTGGTTCTGTTTTTCTATTGAAGTTTGATTTATATTCATAAAGATGTTACTCTCTCTATTTCAAGATGTTTGGGTTGCCTTAAGATTGTCAGTTGTACTCTGCAGTTGGTCTGGCAAATGGGCCATTAAGCATTAGTTTCTCTCATATTTATTTTTCATTAACAGTTGAATTGTATATTATTCTGTTTTGTCTACTGAGTATACCAGGGAAATTGAACAATAAGAGTGCATGGTTTCCCATATTAGAGGAAAATCTACTGAGTAACGCATGGCCCTGTTGCAGCTGAGCAGCTGGAAAATATATGTCTGAGAAATTTGTATTGAAAACGATACCTTTGCGTTTGCATTTACCTGTTCTATCTTGTAAAAAAAAAAAAACCTTCTACTTGTTTTCTTTAAGAAGCTGAAGCTGCATAAGAGTTTTATTTTTATTTGTCTTGCTAAAAAATACAATGCTCTATGACAGTGGTGGTTTTTTTACTAAAGGTGATACTTGTTCTTTTGGAGATGAAGTGCTAATTGCTTTGTTTTGTTTTTCTCTATCATCAGAAGCATAAAGAAATCAGATGAGGACATTCCTGTTCCACCTCTTGTGCAAAGTGCGGTTCTTTGGGGTATGTTTTATATAATTTTTTCCAACTTCTGGTTTCTAATTCGGTAGCAATGGCAACTTATCAGTGCAAACTTTGTTGGCCGGTCTTTTTTGCTATTGGTTTCCGAACTAGCTGAACTGAGGTTTTAGTAGATACTGCAACATTGAAAATTCCATTTCATTTTTAGTCTCTTTTGCAGCAGTAATTTCATTTATTCATTAGGATCACGTAAGTAATTTGCTTTCAATTTTTATTCTGGCTAGACCTTATGTTCTCCCATCGGTATTTTGATGATATATTTATATGATTCTTCTTCGTCTTCTTTTTAATTATCCATCGATGCCTTGCTGTTTATGGTTTTTGCCTTGTCAGGTGTGTTTCTTGCTTTATCTTCCAACACTCGTTACCAAATCATTAATGGACTGGAGCACCTGGTTGAAGCATCACCTGCGGCAAAACAGGTCCCACCTGTTGCCATGGCTTTCACTGTTGGTGTGCGATTTGCCAACAATATTTATGGTGGTATGCAGTTCGTAGATTGGGCAAAATTGAGTGGGGTGCAATAGTTGAAGTCGTCTCATACACTTTCTTCTTCCTGTTATGAAATGAGTACGAAAGTTCCCGATTCCTCAAGGTGACCGTGTCTTTGCTCGACGGGTGACCAGAAAGGCACCTGAATTTAAGGTTTTCTTACCTCCCGAAGCCATTGATGGACCCATGCCTTTCCATTCATCACCTTGAAGCAGAGTAATGACATCTATCATGGGATCAACAGAAACCTTTTCCTTTATGCTTTGGCTTGTCAGCATGACAACCGTAACACGCGGTTGGTAGGATATTAACATAGTTAACTATATACAATTATACATTTAAGGTTTCATTTGAAATTTTTTTAGTGTCAAATAATATTTTAAAATACAATCTCGATCACATTTTTAAACAGAATTTAAAAACTTAATTCAAATACAGGAAAAGCAATTTATGTATTAAGGTCGGTCCATTTCCCTAAACCAAAAAAAAAATAAAAATTCCATGGTTTATACAAATTTTCCTCCACTAAATTAAGCACAGCAGCAAAAAGTGGCACAACTAATAACTTGTGGGAAAACGAGGAACTCCAACTAATTAGGTTGGACTGGACCAGACCAATACAATTGTTTTTGTTTATTTTAATAAACAGTTAGAGCTCAAATTCATCTCCTCCAACAAAAATTAATGTTCCTGTAGAATTAAGGTAAACGAGCCTCCTAATTAAACAAAATAATAAAAAAACATCATTTTGTAGAACGACATAGTTTTAACAATGAAAAAAAGATGAAAGAGGAGAGATAAATTAATAAAAGATGCATCTCAAGCTTGAATTGTTGATTAAGATCGTAAAATGAAAGCGGTTTGTTTAATATCTCATCTTGTTATCTAAAATTGCAAAAAAAAAAAAAAAAACTAATATATTAAATTTGGGAACTTGATTTCCATGCTTGAAAACCGCTTCAAGGATAAATAATTCTCAAGAAAATAAAAATATTTGCAATATGTGGATAGCGAGATGAGAATGAAACCAAAGTAAAAGAATTAAACCATATCCAATTAATATTTTTTTTTTAAAATTCCATTAATTTTCCAACTATTATCTCAAAACATGGATTAGCGGTAGTTTCCATCTAAAATTTAATTAATTTAAATTTAAATTAGTTTAAATTTAAAATAATAAATAAAAACTTGGTTAAAAATTTGGTTAATTTAATTAAAAATCTAGATTAATCTAATAAATTATCAAAATTTAGTTATTAATCCGTTAACTTTATGAATTTTTTTTTATTAAAATAATATATATATTTTAAATTTACCGAGCTTACCTCAGGTTGGATTTTAAGAGGTTAAATTAAATGAAATTAAATTACAGTAAATAAAAGTCGTCTCCCGCAGCACCCCGACGGCTTTTACAAATTTCCTCAGTCCACCCTCTCTCTCTCTCTCTCTATAGAAAAAAAGAAAGAAAAAGAAAAACACGAAAAATAAATTCTTCATTTCTGTTTCTCCCTCCCTCCCTCCCACCCTTTCTCTCTCTACAAATCATCCCGTCAAATCTTCCTCTCTACCTCACCATTTATGCATCAAATTCACACTCAGATCTCCATTTCTTCAAGATCTCATTATCTTAGATCTAACCTCCATTCTTATTTTCAAGAGAAAGACGATTTTGTAGTGGAAAACTGGTGATTAATTTAATTATAATCGATTGATTAATAAATCAGCCCTCTCTAATTGTTGGATCTGAGAGGGAAATGGCGTTATCAGGCATGAGAGGACTCTCTGTCTTTATAAGCGATATTCGAAATTGTCAAAACAAAGAGCAAGAAAGACTTCGCGTTGATAAAGAGCTTGGCAATATCCGTACTCGCTTCAAAAACGAAAAGGTTAGGGTTTTCTTTCATTCTTCTTTTTATATGTAATTTAATCACTTTTTAGAAATAGAGCATGTTAATTTAGCACTGATTGCTTCAATTTCTTATTTATTAGATCATCATGTAATTATAAGAATTGTTTTTCTTTCTTCTTTTTTTAATAATCTGTGTTTTTTCTCTTAGTGAAGTTTGAAATATTTCAAGTTTAACTGAGCTAATGCAAGTATATGGGGATAAGAGTAAGACTCAGCTGAAACCGTTGATTGAGTGGACCCTACTGAGGGGTCTTGCAAATCTAATGGTTGAGATTTCTCGGGAAGTGAATGCGGGATTTGTTTTTTGTAAGATTAGCATTTCTCATAGCATAAGTATTTATGGCTGCGAAAGCGAAGAGTTAGTGTCGAGTGAGCTCATGCTAGTGAATGACATTAAGATTGAGCTTCTTTGATGTTTTTGTTATCGAGATACTATCTTTCTTTCTAGGTAATAGGCTAGAGCCTTTTAAGGTAGTGTGTCTGAATGTTTACTCTTCTGTAGATGTGTACTGGCGATGCATCTGAAAGGACATTTCTTTTTTATTGCATTGAAATGCATATGATCGAATGATGAGCTCAATAATACCTAGGATAGGTAAGGCTTGTGTGGAGAATGTTCGTATGTAAGAAGGGAAACACAAGTAAGTCAGTAGCCTATCATCTCAGATGTAAGAACTCTGTCAATGTTGTTCCAATGTACCATATGCAAACTTGTGGTGCTGTAGGGTGTTGGTGTAGCTGATTTTAGATTTCAATCAAACTTTAAGGCTGATTACTCATATTTTGGTTTTGAGCAATTCCGTGGAAACAAGAAATGCATAGACCATGATATGCTGGGTGTTTGTCTATGAAAGTGGATACCATGATATGCTGGCACTCGACTACAAGTTTAGATTATTGTTTTGGCAACCCATTAATTTCAAGATGAAGTGCTTTCATTAGAACAAGAATCCTATTCAAATTTGTGGGTCGCTGTCTTGGAGATTGCACTCAGATCTTTGAATTTCTTTGCTGGTGGGTGGGAGGCTAAAAAGTTGCATTCAAGCCTCATAAATTTTGTTTGTAAAGCCATGGGAGAAAATGATTACATGAACCTGGCTCACCATTCTAGACTATGGAACAACCAATTGTAGAATGAAATATCATTCTATCTATCCACACCATCAACTTTAAAATAAACAAGCTATAACCTTGATTATAAAAAAAACAAAATATTTATTAAGAGGTGAGAGAAAAATGATTTGAGTTTTCTAATTCGCAAAATAGGATGATATATAATTCTACAATTGGTTGGTCCATGATCTCAAGTGGTTCACCTAATAATTTCTCGGGAAGAGAGGTTTATTTTCTTACTAGAGGGTTTAGGCTCATTCACTAGGACAGAATTTTTAGCAAGGATTCTGCTCACATTCTTAGAGACTGTATTTTTGCTGCATCTTGTGCCTTGGTCGACATAATCTCGATGTTCGTTCATAATATCTACCTGAAATTTCAATTCAATTTTATTAAAGTGCCACACCATCAGAAAAATACAATCTCAAGGGATAACAGGAATGTTTTTACCTAGCTCATGTAAGAATCTATGCAGGTGTTAATTCTCGCTTGTATTTGTATCAGACAACACTTGCAGTATTTTATACATTGAGAGAGCTGTTATGTATGGGCATTTTTGTTTCTTTTGACAGGGCTTGACTCCTTATGAAAAGAAGAAATATGTTTGGAAAATGCTTTACATTTACATGCTAGGCTACGATGTAGATTTTGGTCACATGGAAGCTGTTTCCTTAATATCTGCACCAAAGTACCCTGAAAAGCAGGTAATTGTTTTTGCATTTCACAATTTCTAATGGTTATCAGCTTGTATAAGTTGAATTATTGAAAACAATGGTTATTCTGCCTTGTTTCTCCATAATCCAAAGGATGTACTCCAATCAATAGGAACCACTAACATGGTGATAAAAGCTGAAAGCCATATAATTATAACAACTAAATTTTGTATAATGACTAGTGGAGGCCTTCAAGATTGTTGGAGATGATATTTTTTATTCATTTTCTTAAATAAATGTCAAGTCTTTCTCCAAAGCTATACTTTCCATGATGTGATCAGTTTAAGTTCAAATGTACTTGTGTTCCTGTTTTCTTTATATTATGAATCGACTTTGGTGTTCAATTGATTTTCACCTTTCTGTGAATGCCTGCAGGTTGGATACATAGTGACATCATCTTTGCTAAATGAGAACCATGATTTTCTCAGATTAGCAATAAATACAGTGCGCAATGATATTATTGGTCGGAATGAAACTTTTCAGTGCCTGGCTTTGACTATGGTATGGTAACAGAAGACCTTTTTCTTGTTTCTAGACTACAAGATCATATTATTAAGATGTTTCAGAAAAGTACCTTTATCTGTTCTTTTGTTTTCTCATTAGTGTCTATCCCTCTTTCCTTTCTCTGCCTCGCGCTACAACATGTATTTGATTTCACAACTCTTAGACTCACTCATGTGAACTATGATATCTCTCTGATCTTTGTAGGTTGGAAATATTGGTGGTAGAGAATTTGCTGAATCATTGGCACCAGACGTTCAAAAGTTACTAGTAAGGGACAGCAAAAAAATTGCGAGCTTGACTGGCATATTTTGAAAGCTGACACTCCCCCCATTTTTTGTTTTAGATTTCTAGTAGCTGCAGACCACTTGTGAGAAAGAAGGCTGCATTATGTTTGCTGCGCTTGTACAGAAAAAATCCAGATGTTGTCAATGTAGATGGCTGGTATGCTTTTGCAAATTAGCCATTAGACTATTATCCAAATTACCTTTTATCTCTGCCAAATCAAATTCGCTCCTTTTCCAAATGCCTCAGGTCAGATCGGATGGCACAGCTGTTAGATGAACGTGATCTTGGTGTTTTGACGTCTTGTATGAGTCTTCTTGTTGCTTTAGTGTCAAATAACCATGAAGCATATTGGAGTTGTGTACCGAAATGTGTTAAGACACTGGAGCGACTTGCTAGGAACCAGGATATTCCACAAGAATACACTTATTATGGTATTCCATCTCCTTGGCTTCAGGTCAGTATTCACACACACACACACACACACACACACATATATGTATGTTTTTTCTTCTTTTTTCCTGTCTCTCTCTTTTAGAAAAAGAAAAAATGAGATCCTTAGAGAAGTTGATTACCTCTGATCTAGTCTATACAATTTTCCTCTTAAGTAGTAACTCTTAAATTTCATGAATGTTAGCTGTCAGCAATTTCTCCATTTATAGCTGACAAGTTCTTGTTAATGATATTACACAGGTTAAGACAATGAGGGCTCTTCAGTACTATCCGACTATTGAAGATCCTAATACTAGAAGATCCTTGTTTGAGGTCTGACTATTTTCAAAGGATTTAATTCGACATTTTCCTTAGAATTTGTGTTTCTAATAAAATCTAATTGGTGGTCTCAGGTCTTACAGCGGATACTAATGGGAACTGATGTTGTAAAAAATGTAAACAAGAACAACGCATCGCATGCTGTTCTCTTTGAAGCCCTTGCTCTTGTAAGTTTACTGCTCAGTTAAGCACGTTGGTGCATCAATATGTTATGTAGAACAGCTTAGATTTTGTTTGTTGATATGATGTACAGTGTTGTTATTGACAAGCGTGTGCTCGTGGTTGGTGTATTGTGGGAGCAGCAGTACCTTGTCTGATTTTGCAGAAACTAACCATAGGCACAAAACAAAGAGCATTATAGAAGTTGTTCATTTGGATGCTCAGTAAGCATCATTTTATTTATCTTGAAAAGGGAATTTGGGTGTTCAATGGGAAATTGGACAAGCTCTCAATGCAAGTATTATTACTGCTTATGTAATAACATAATTGAACATATATTTTTTGTGTTGTGTGGATACTAGCACCTCTCTCCCTCTCTTCCTCTCATGTGCATGTGATAAAAGAAAGAAAAGGATTTTGAAGGAAAGAACTGCCTTCAAGTTGATGAGCTTTGGTGCTTACATCACCATTTAAGCTCTTGGCATTGGGTGACATTTTGAGACCATCCTTCTTAATTGCCTCTCTACTCTGGTTGGAAATGCATGTGATTTGGTTCCTGCCCTCACTTTCAATAAATAGATGATTAATGAAGTAAAGTTTATAGTTATTTGAGTATTTTATAGGGACCTGGTGTTGTGTTTTATTTATTGAGATGAATGATAGATTGACAAAGGTGGGACTTGAACTTGAGGTCTCACCCTTCTCACTTTGCAAGAGTACCAATGATTTGCGAGCCTATTGGTTGTGGTTTCTGGATCTTAATTTCCTTTTTGCAGGTAATGCACCTTGATGCTGAAAAAGAGATGATGTCTCAGTGTGTTGCTCTCCTTGGCAAATTTATTGCCGTTCGTGAACCAAATATCCGTTATCTTGGCTTGGTAAGTCATAGAGATGCTGTAACTTTATTTTTTTAGCAACTCAACAAACTTACGAGAGTTGATTGATGTTGAAACTTTGGTGAGTAAATCTCTAATTACTGCTCTATAGCTGCATGATTGAGTATTACATGGCATTGCTGTTCTGCTGCAGGAGAATATGACTCGGATGTTGATGGTTACAGACGTGCATGATATCATTAAAAGACATCAGGCTCAGATCATCACCTCATTGAAAGATCCTGACATCAGGTTAAATTTGAGTGTTGCATTTTTCAAATGTTTTCTATTTTTTATGTTGTTTCTGATGCATATGAGCGCTGCACTTTTCTTCTTTGTTTCCTTTTGGGTATTTCATGTCAATGATTATAAAGACGATGGCATCTTAGCCACAGATGTGGATCAGATGCATGCGCAGTGTATTGAATATCAAATGTTTATGAGGATAAAACTATTGAATGCTCGCCCTAAATGCCAACTGCTTCTCTTTAAAGCTTAGATCAAATATATTCTTTAGACTATAGCTGACTTCAAATTTTCCCTCCAGTATCCGTCGGCGTGCTCTTGATTTGCTTTATGGTATGTGTGATGTTTCAAATGCAAAGGACATAGTGGAAGAACTGTTGCAGGTATAAATAAACACTTTGAATCTATGGACTAATATTTTGATGTGAATTTAGTTCACAGTTCCTTTGGAATTCTTTATTGATCTACGTAGGGCACTGAGAATGTGCACTGACTTTTATCTGATGTTCAGTATCTTAGCACAGCAGATTTTGCAATGCGTGAGGAGTTGTCTCTTAAAGCTGCTATTCTTGCAGAAAAGTTTTTTCCTGATTTGTCTTGGTAAGGATTTTTTGCCAGTCAGCTATAGGGAAATGTTGGGCATAGTAGCAGTGAAAGCATAATCTCTTTATCATTTGGACATAGGTTAGAGGAAATAGAATGGACAAGTGTTCAATTCAAGTCACAAACATTATTGGCATTTACCGCAAAAATGAGATGTTGAATATGATTTCGGGTGTTAAAAATACATCCTTGGAATGACAGGTCTCCCTAGTTAGCAACTGCCTTAAAGGATGTGAAATTTCTTATAATGCTTGGTTTCATATTTCTTGTATGGTGTTTATCATATTATTCTGCTTATATTAGTGGCAAACTAATAGCTCCACATTCCGTGAGACACTGCACTATCTTTCCTTGCTTCGTAATAGTTTAACTAGATGTAAGAATTTCAGTGCCAATGAAACCTATAACAGTGGTAGTAACTAAAGCTCATGGCTCAACCATTTGTCGGTTGTCATTTCCTGTTTAGCATGGCAAGATAATTTGTTTATTATTAATCAGAAACACCCAAATATCAATTATCAATGTGTATTTTATTTATTTATCTTGAACATAGGTACGTGGATGTGATCCTTCAATTGATTGACAAGGCAGGAGATTTTGTCAGCGATGATATATGGTTTCGTGTTGTGCAGTTTGTTACAAACAATGAAGACCTACAGGTAATTAAAATATCTGTGGCTTAAGCATAATGAATCTTGTTTATTATAGAGACCTCGATCTAGAAATTTTCAACTGAGACTCGAAACATTTGATCAGCCTTATGCAGCAGCAAAGGCCAGAGAGTATCTTGACAAGCCTGCCATACATGAGACAATGGTCAAGGTGTGTAGTTCTGTGCTAACACCTTTTGACACCATTACTAGCTTGTTATTACACTGATACAAGAAAGAAAGTAGGGGGTGGTGAATGGAGATGTGTGACTTTGTATTGCTATTTCTATGTGGTTGTAACAGGTCAGTGCATATCTCCTTGGAGAGTACAGCCACCTTTTGGCCAGACGGCCTGGGTGTAGTCCGAAGGAAATTTTTAGTGTCATACATGAGAAGCTTCCTACTGTATCGTAAGAACACCTAACCTTTCTCCATCTTTTTTGTCAAACTTGTGTTTTGTCTTCAGTGGTCATTTATATGAGTAATGAATGTGTCTGCAGAACTACCACCATTCCAATTCTTCTTTCCACGTATGCTAAGATCTTAATGCACACTCAACCCCCTGACCCAGAACTACAGAAACATGTCTGGGCAATATTTAGCAAGTAAGATTTACTTTGCTCCTCTCATCCTCCGTGTTAAGTTGGTATCTGTTGGTTATTCTGCAAACCTCCTTAAAACTGTTTGGTATTGTCATAGATACGAGAGTTGCATTGATGTTGAGATACAGCAACGAGCAATTGAGTATTTTGCATTAAGTAGGAAAGGTGCAGCTCTAATGGACATATTGGCTGAAATGCCTAAATTCCCTGAGCGTCAGGTAAGTGTGTTTACTCAATAATTTTTCTGAATAAAGAATCTTTCTAGGTTACCATCTGCAAGTTCATCAATGATTGTGATTAAGGGATTCAGCTGCATGCTATTGTAACTAACTGTTTCTCACTTTGAATTTCAGTCTGCATTGATTAAAAAAGCTGAGGTTGCTGAAGTAGATACTGCAGAGCAAAGTGCTATTAAATTGCGGGCGCAGCAGCATATGTCTAATGCTTTGGTTGTAACAGACCAACAACCTTCGAATGGGACCCCTCAATCTGTTGGCCAGCTTAGTCTAGTAAAGATTCCCAGCATGAGTGGCGATGTGGGTAGTTCTTGTCTAGTATTTATGAATCCTGGAGTTTTGCTTGGAAGAATGTTTAAACAATTTCTGAGTTGCACTGGGGAATCTGTTTTATGTTTATCTTGACAGGAGCATACTTCAGCAGTTCAAGAATTGTCCCAGGCAAATGGGACTTTGGCTACAGTAGATCCTCAATCTCCTTCAGCAGATCTCCTAGGTGATCTCTTGGGTCCACTGGCAATTGAGGGCCCTCCTGGAGCTGCTGTCCAATTTGAGCCAAATGCAGTTTCTGGACTGGAAGGGGTTCCAATTCCAGCGGATGATGCAGCAGCTATTGTACCTGTAGGAAAGGAAACTAATTCTGTCCAGGTATGTAGTTTGTTATTGTGTTATTGTCTATTTAGTCTAGGAAATTTAGATGTGAAAACTTGAAAGTTTTTTTCCATTTCAAACTGTTTGTGCTTTTTATTGGGTAGGCGGATGGATTTGCTTGAGTGCCTTTGAATGTATAATGCAATCCAGTTCTATCTTAGCTGCTGTGCATTGGCAGATGTAACATGACTTCTATAGCATTTTGATTCTTGCTTCTGACGAGCTGAGTTTGTTCATGATGATTGCAGCCAATTGGAAATATCAATGAAAGGTTTTATGCTTTATGCTTGAAGGATAGTGGTGTTTTATATGAGGATCCAAACATTCAGGTACAAGTTTACTTTTTCCAAACAGTTAATTTTCTTGGTTAGATGCTTAAGCCATTTCCCTTTATGCATTTAAAGTTGCCCTTACAGTTTGCAAAAGCTTCTCCAAGAACTGCCCTGATTTTAGAATCAAATATTTTGCAGATTGGTATTAAAGCGGAGTGGCGAGCTCAGCATGGACGTCTTGTCCTTTTCTTGGGAAACAAAAACACTTCTCCACTTCTTTCCGTTCGGGCTCAGATATTACCCCCTGCCCATTTAAAAATTGAACTCTCATTGGTACCTGAAACAATTCCTCCACGGGCACAGGTAAAATGCTTGTAATTGTGAACTGGCTGTTAGTCACTATAGGGCACCTTTTTTGTCGTAATTTTTCTTCAACTATAGTATTCCTTACTATTTCCTCTTGTTGTATAGGTGCAATGCCCGCTTGAAATAATGAATCTCCATCCAAGCAGGGATGTTGCTGTTCTTGACTTCTCGTACAAGTTTGGTACAAACATGGTACATTATATATGAAATGTGTTCTGCATTGCTAATCTTTGAAATAGCCAATGTCAAGCTAATTTTTAGCTGCCTTCTATGTTCATCTCTACACTTATCTAATTTTTGGACTTTTTGTAGGCCAATGTCAAGCTTCGCCTTCCAGCTGTTCTGAACAAATTTCTTCAGCCTATTACAGTGTCTGCTGATGAGTTTTTCCCTCAGTGGAGATCACTTTCAGGGCCACCACTGAAGCTTCAAGAAGTTGTATGTATATTTTGCCTTTCTGTTGCAATACAAGTATAATTTTTGTTGAGTAGAAAAATTCTTTCCCTTTCAGTTTGCTATTGTATCACCATTTCATCTGGTCTGTTTCATGGTGATGGATATAGCTGCCTTTTATGTGATGTAGTTGGTAGAGTAGTATATTGAAGTCTTGCGGCAATAGATCTTTTGACAGGCTTTCACGAAATTGATTTTTCTTCTTGTGTGCTCATGCTTGTTTGTTACACTGTTCCAGTACTGTTTTAAATGATCACAACTGCTGTTAGAGCAGTATACACTTCCTTTCTCAGTCATGATACGAAGGACATGTGATGTGATGTCAAGCCGGGCAACTTTGTATCTTAGTCCCGCTAAGATTTGGTACTGAGCTAGAGTTCATTTATTGAGGCCCACAGGTGTCCACAAGAAAGATAAATAGAAGCACTAGGAGAAAAAGAAAATGGAAAATACTTAAGACCACAGCTCTCTAACTAAATGAAAATACTCATAATTTCATTGTCATAGTGGTCTGAAACTAAATAAGAAACAGAAAATCAAATACGAAAAGGAAAAGGAAAACCATGATAGGCAAAGATTCCTAAAAAGTGTGCTCTTGACATATCTATGTAAAGAATACTAATAGACTAGGTTACAAGAAATCTCAAAACCTACAAGTCAAGTTATAATAATTTACAAATTCCTCTTCCTTGGCAGCATCAATATGTAAATGGTCAATCTCTGCCTTTAGAGGATGTAGCCTTACCTTTTCATTCATATTTTTCAAGGATGTCTAAAATCTAAACAGTCAATCTTTGAGTTTTTTGTCTCATTAATATGACCAGTTGCAAGTTCTGTTGCCATTTATTATGTTGCTATATCGTATCCCTTTCCATTGACTAACATCATCATATTGTATTATTACCCCTTTAATGACACAGGTTAGAGGTGTAAGACCATTGTCTCTCATTGACATGGCAAACATGTTTACCAGCTCTCGGCTGGCAGTTTGTCCAGGGCTTGTAAGTGACTCTCTTTCCATCTTATTCCCTCGTTTTGAGTTATATAGCAAATTGTTCACTGTTCTATTTTCTGTTTTAGGACCCAAACCCCAATAACCTGATTGCAAGTACTACCTTCTACTCAGAGAGCATCCGGCCCATGCTTTGCTTGGTAAGGATTTTTCTTTTTATTTTAGCTAAATAAATGGTTTTGTAATTCTATTGCTGTCAGACAATGAGCATTTTGTATAGTGGATTTGTTAGTGGGTATGTAACACGTGGGTTGAAACCCTTTTGTCTAGCTATAGTCCGTTACAGATTTAGAGTTGAAAATACAAAGTGAAACCTTTTCCAAACAAGTTGCTTTTTATAATCATTTATTAACTCTCCTTTTCCCTTTCACAATTAGTTCTTTCTTGTTAGTTTGCAATGCTGATATTGTTTGAATTCCAATTTTGGCATGAAAGCCCTCTGACAGTTTCTTTGAGTTCTATATTTCAGATTAGAATTGAAACAGATCCCGCTGACCGAACACAGTTGCGGATGACAGTTGCCTCAGGGGACCCAACACTAACATTTGAGTATGTATCTGATGTCCAAGCCGTGTACCACAAGTTTATCAACCCACACTTTTTAACAACTTACATTTCTCTACCTTTACCTTACACAGGCTGAAGGAGTTTATCAAAGAACAATTAGTTAGTATTCCAACAGCACCGCCTCCACCTGCACCAGCACCACCAGCTGCTCCAGTAGCTCAACCAACCAATCCTGCAGCTTTGACGGATCCTGGAGCTCTGCTGGCTGGTTTGCTGTAACATTGAGGTGATTGACATGTGAAGATTTGTTCCATATACACTTGTAAACTTGATTTATACATTTGGTCCACCCATCTGTCCTCAAGAGGTGGATCAGGAAATTCACAAGCAAGGGCTGGCGGAATCCAGGGTGAGCTAATTTCGAGCGGTTCTAGTATTCAAATTGAATTCCAGGGGATGGTCTGGATTTTGAGATTCTTTTGCACTATTGTAATGTGCTTAGTGAGTTTTTCTCTCTCTTTTTTCGCTTCCATTTCTAAATTCTATTTTGGGGTGAGGGTTTCTTTGTTTTCTTTTTTTCCTTGAAAAAATCACTCCTTTCTCTTCCCAGTTTTACTGGATTTGATTTCTGTAGCACAAAATTTGACAGCGCTGTAAGATATTTACCTGAAGTAGAAGAACCAGTTGTAATAGTTTGTATCTGATTCTCAATGCATAATCATATTTTCAGCAAGAGTTACAGGTGGAGACTTAGAGCAATCCTTTCTTTTTTTCTTCAGATTTTGCTTCACTCTTTTTTATTTTTTATTCAGAAGTTGTGTACTTCGGTATGTTTGCATCTCAAATTTGTACTCCGGTTTGCTATAATTACTGTTTGACTTAAGTATTTAACTTAAATACTGTATAACCTCGGTAAATTAAAATTCTATAAATTAATAACTCAATAAAATGATGTATTTTTTATTCTGACATGGGATGAATTTATATTTGAAGTTTTGAAAAGAAAAAAAAAAAATATATATATATATATATAGAATAATTATAATTTCTAATTAGATAATATCAGTACAAACACAATGTATACATGTATTAAGTTCAATGTTTTAGAAAAATATAAAGAATACCTGGATAAATTATTTTTTTTATTATTAATTTATCAATTAAATAACATCCTAATTAATAAATTTTCATGTTCTTACGAGCATTAATTTATTAAGCCTTAATTGTACTTGAAATCTTGAATGAATTGAAGAAAATGAACCCCAATTTCACCACATCCTTTTTACTCCTGTATAACAATTAGAAATCTGCTCACTCTGCATATCCCATTCATCATCCATGGCAGCCATTGTAACCAGATCGATAGTTGATCTTGCCATGGTAATACAAAATCCAAAATTTGC
>Ga0325411_1002125_pt1 | contig 22278 bp, 14 predicted proteins | sample PopdelMetagenome_13_FD_206181 | JGI IMG/M metagenome (GOLD analysis project Ga0325411, IMG submission 206181) | Populus deltoides microbial communities from Bellville, Georgia, United States - Xylem-PdIQD-R4 | ecosystem: Host-associated > Plants > Phyllosphere > Stem > Wood/Secondary xylem... | reverse complement strand
CTCGAACCCACTCGGATTCGTCGGTCGTTAAGAGACTCCACCCTAACTATGAGGCAAGCGCATTATTACGATAGGTGGCGCGCTGTGCTGCAAGCCAGGAAAAAAAGAAAAAGAAAAAGAAAAAGAAGCTGAGGCGACTACAAGTTTTTCTAGAAACACAAAAAAGAATCTGAAAGTTATTTAATTAACTTGATTGATTGGTTAAATAAATTTAGTTAATTTAAATAATAATATAAAAATAATAAATATATTGAAAAAAAGGTTAAAAAACCCAAGTCAATCCCATCTAGATTAACATGTTAAATCTGCGATCTAGTCATGATATCAGAATAATCTCGTTAAGAGAAAAAAATAAAACTATGAAACTCATTTACTAAACAATCAAATACTGAAAGATGAAACTGAAAAAAATTTATTAAAAAAAACTTGAATCAAATCGGGTTAACCTGCTAACCCCGTAACCAAGAACTTAAGATTAAAATAACCTTATAGAAAGAAAAACAAAAAAAATAAGAAGCATATAGACCGATTTCCAATCAATCAAATGTTGAAGGATGAAATAAAAAAAATCAATTTATAAAAAATAAAATCTTGAAGCATCTTATTTGGTAATGAAGCAAAAATTAAATGAGACCTTAATAATCCTATAAAAAGCAAACTATATAAAAAATCAAAGCTCATTTTCTAACAAATAAAATATCGAGGGGTGAAATTCAAAAAAAAATAATTAAAAAAAGTAAAAGAAAACCCGGATTGAGCCCACCCTAGTCAACATACAAAATATGTGACATAGTCATGATACTAGGGTAACACCATCAAAAGTAAATTGAATAAAATTATGAAACTCAATTATATAAAAAAAACTAATGTTTAAGAGAAAAATAAAAAAAATAATTTAAAAAAAAAGCAAAAAAATAATAATCTAAGTCAACCTGGGTTAACCCGCTAACCTCACGACCATAGTCATAGGATTAGAATAAACCCACATAAAAGAAAGTGAAAAAAAAAATACCAAGACCAATTCCTAATAAATCAAATATTGAAGGATAAAATTAATTTTTTTTTATATAAAATAACATAAAAAGACCAGAGTCTACTCGTGTTAATCTTTGAAACTCATGAACTTGGTCATGAGCCTAAGACTAACCCTATAAAGACAAACCTTAAAAAATAATGCAATAAAAAAAGATCCAAAACAAAACAAATAAAAATAAAAAGAATGAAGATCAAATTTGACATAACAATAAATAGAAATCAAATGCTAATGGATGAATTTGAAAACAAAACTCACTTAGAAAAAAGATAAAAAAAAACATCAATTAAAAGATTAATGATCAAATTTGATTTAGAAATTAAATGAAGCCAAACGAAGAGGGAAGAAATTGAAGAAAGAAATCATTAAAAAAAAGATAAAAAATAAAATAAATAACAATTAAAAGAATGATGATTAAATTGGATACAAAAAACAAACCACAGTACACCTTTATTTTTTGGAAAGGAGTAGAGAGAGAAGAAAAACATCCATCAAAACCCAACATTTGTGTCGTTGTGGACATGCACCTGACCACCAGGAAGACCATATCGAGATGCTTTCATTGCTATTATGAAATGAGGTGTTTGACCTCCATACGACTTGTCACGTGTTGCCTACCCGCTATTATACACGCCAACCATTTTTACTTTTAAAATCACACACACACACACACACACCAAATTGTTCTTAAGTCAACTTGATAATAACTAAAAAACCACTAGGAAAATACAAAAAAAAAAAAAGAAGACCTTGAACGCAAGTTAACTATTTTTGTTTTGTTTTTAAGGGTAATTTAGTCATTTTACTATGCTGACTAAATATAAAAAAACTGTGATGCGCTCATTCAATTTGAAAATGAATCAAGTCATAAGAAAAAAACCATATTATCCTTAATAAAAAATTTATTGATTTTTATTAGAATAGCAAAATGTTCATTTCAATGTTCCAATCTACGATGATCAGTGTTTTACAATACAATGAAAACATGAGCTCTTTTATATTTTTGTTAATACTATATAAATCGAGACAACCATACTCCTATAGGTTGCTAAACAAAAGTCTTAGATGAGTTTCTTTCCCGGTGTTTGAAGAGCCTCATACCAAGGATCTACCCTGCTTTTCTTTAATAGCCCAAGTGACAAATCTAGGAGCATTATTGGGCTAAAAGATTGTAATAATCCGGTTTTTTCAAAGCCAAAACAATGAGATTTTTTTCACCATATCATTCTAAAAATTGATAAACCAACTTCCACTCATTATTGTGGCACAATCCACATGCAATAACATCACTCAACATTTCATAAGGAGTAGTTCTCACAAATACACATAACATCACATTTGCATAAATACAAGTTTACATCATAATATATGTACATAATCATAAGTTTGCATGCTTAACTAATAATAGTCATTACGAGTTTAAACAAAAGTATCGAGTAATAGTTATGCATTAATATATTTTGCTCATACAAAATACACATTGATTTAAAATGAGACTAAATGATTCTTCGCAAAAGTAGGGTCCCATGCAATAGGGTTCCTAGGCACCTCGTTGGTGTGATGTCCCTGTTGCAACACAAATATTTACAAGAATTATAAATAATTAATAATAAGCAAATAAATAGTTTAAGGAAAACATTATTGTTATTTTCTGATTAACGCATAACAATCATAGTTCTTTTATTTACTTGGTACACACAAAATATAGTACACATGAACACACCAATTCTTGAAACTAACTCATAACTTCCCAATCCAGCTATCCTCTTATAACGCCCTTAGCTGAAGCTAATTATCAATCACAACCGACCATTCGCTTCGGATGCCATTAGCTAGAGCTAATCATCTATTCATCTCGGTCATCCACTCAGGATGCCATTAACTGAAGCTAATCCTTCAGATGTCATTAGTCGAAACTAATCATTTATTTATCTCGGTCATCCACTTAGGATGCCATTAGCCAAAGCTAATCACCAATCACAAAACAAATACTCCTATGACGGCTTGGTATTCATACCAACGCGATATTATGACATTCATAATAAAACATTTCATATATTAGTATTATGTAAGGGGAGGTGAAAACCATCTTCCTGTTCCTCTCGTGGGGTGTCCTTGCCCGGTCGAAGGTCCGATCCCGATCGTACCACCTAACATATCAATGATCACAAATTAACATCTTTGCATTCGCTAATCAAACATCTCATCACTATACATATCTCAAGATATACATGTTCACATTCAAGTGTTCCACATATTACAAAATCATACAATGAAATCGTTACAAGCTTTTAAGTCAATTCAGGTCTATCGCAGCAAATCAGTAGCAAAGCAGGTTTGCTGGTGGCATAAAATTTGGCAGCAAAAACTGATTCGCTGGCAATATAGAATTCGACTGTGAAACTAATTCACTGCTAAAATCACAATTCAACATCTATAACTGATTCGTTGGCAACACAGAGTTCGACAACAAAAACTGATTCGCTGCTGACACCACAATTCAACAATAAAAATTGATTCATTGACAACATATAATTTGACAGCGAAAACTAATTTGTTGATGACATAGAGTTTGGCAGCGAAAACTGATTCGCTGCTGACATAACAATTCGGCAGCGAAAACTGATTCGTTGGCAACACATAATTCGACAGCAAAAACTGGTTCGCTGTTGACACCATAATTCAATAGCGAAACCTAATTCGCTAGTGACATAGAGTTCAACAGTGAAACCTGGTTCGCTGTTGACATAAAAATTCGGCAGCAAAACTAGTTTGCTGGCGACACATAATTTGGTAGTGAAAACTGGTTCACCACTAACACCATAATCCAAAAGCAAAAACTGGTTCGCTGGCGACACAGAATGTTGTAGCGAAAACTGGTTCGCTGCTGACACCACAATTCAACAGCTAAAATTGATTTGCCGGCGACACAAAGTTTGACAACGAAAACTAATTCTTTAGGGACAACATACTTGATAGAAATCGCCAACCCATATGGGCTACTGCTAACTCAGAAATCATTAACAAAAACCGATTCGCTACCGACTCAGAAATCCTCAATGCAATACAGTTTCACGGTTGATGCTGAAATCATTAGTGTATATAGTTTATGGCTAACGCAAAATTATTAATGGAAACTGAGTCGTTGCTGACTCCGAAATCGTCAACACAACCCTTGTCGGTACCGATTCAGAAATCGGCAGCAGCGATGGAGTCATTTCTGGTTTCATTTCTTCCCTTCGGCCAAGCGTAAGGCTTACGCTAGGCTTCCCTCTACCAACGTTTCTCACCCTAGGTGGATATAAAACCTCACCGATACACACTCCATTCATCATTCAACATTAAACAACATAAACATCAAACACATGTTTATTTAGCAAGGTTTTCCACATTCATTCCTTCCAACATCGACATCTAGCACTGTTACTACCATACATTCTCATATTAACATTTGTATCATGGCCATGCCTCAACACAAGTGATAACAATTCTACAACACATAAAGATTCTATTTTATTTTTATCACAAGTATACTCACAAAAACCTATTGCAACTTATTTCTACCTCAAAATTCAAACAAGAACATCAACATCATTTCGGTTCTAGTGCACAAATTGTTCTTAGAATCCAGCAGAATCACATAAATTCAAGTATGAACATCCATATAATGCAACAGAATCACACCTCATGCATTGCATCATTTCTTCACACATTTCATGTAAGTTTTTCCATTATATATGAAAAATAAGAGCATTAGTCATCCACACGCATTCTGTTTTAGTTTGAATATGATCTTAGGAGTTCAACAATTTCATTTTCATGCATTTCATCACACAACACATTCTGTCCAGTCCTTCAGCTATGGCCGACCTTCTACCAAGTTTTTTCCATTCAAATTATTCATTTTTTTTGTTGAGTGTTCTGGAATTTGGCCCCCATTCATCATTATTTTCATGTATTCTTTAGTTCAGTTTTCCTTAGCAGTTGGCTGTACTATCAATTGAGCTAAAAGTCCACCTTCTAAACTAATACCCAATTCTGCACCCATCTCTTTTAACTCTGCCAACTGTCATTCCTTCCACATCGTTGGCTTAGTTAGAGTGACTTTATCCTTGCGATTGAGAGCATCTGTTACCACGTTTGCCTTTCCAGGGTGGTATTATATGGTGCAGTCATAATCCTTAATAAGTTCTATCCACCTTCTTTGTTACATATTCAACTCCTTTTGTGACATTAAATACTCCAAACTTTTATGATTAGTAAAGATTCGGGTTTGAGACCCATACAAATAGTGTCTCTGTATCCTTAAGGCGAATACCACAATGACTAATTCTAGGTCGTGTACCAGATAATTCACCTCATGGGTCTTTAACTGTCTTGATGCTTAGGCGATTGCCTTCCCGTGTTGCATTAAGAAATACCCCAATCCTTTCCAAGAGGCATCACTATAAACTATAAAACCTTCAGTCCCTGAGGGAAGTGTTAACACTGGAACGGTGATAAGCCTCCTCTTCAACTTTTGGAAGCTTTCCTCACATTCTTTCGACCACACCTACTTTTTATCTTTCCTAGATAACTATGTTAAAGGGGTTGCAATCAGGGAGAACCCCTCAATGAATCTCTGGTAGTATCCTGCAAGTCCTAGGAAACTACGTATTTCAGTGACCAAAGTTGGTCTTTTCCATTTCAAGACAGTTTCGACCTTCTAGGGGTCTACGAAACACCTTTGGCCAAAATGACATGTCTTACGAATGTCACCCTTTCCAGCCAAAATTCACATTTACTTAGCTTTGCATACAACTGGTGACTTCTCAAGGTTTGCAAGGCTTGCCTCAAGTGCCCTTTATCCTCCTTAAAGGAGTTCGAGTAAACCAGTATATCATTGATGAATACCATCATAAATTTACCAAGGTATGGTTGGAAAAACCAATTCATTAAGTCCATGAAGAGGGTTGGGGTACTCATCAACCTAAACAGTAGCACCAATAACTTGTAGTGCCCGTAATGGGTCTTGAATGCGGTTTTTGGTACATCTGCCTTTTTGAGCTTCATCTGATAGTACCCTGACCTCAAATCTATTTTCAAAAATGCTCTCGCTCCCTTTAGTTGATCAAATAAATCATCTATTCATAATAACAGGTACTTATTTTTCATCGTTATTTTCTTCAATTAACGGTAGTCGATACAAAGTCTATGAGTTCTATCTTTCTTTCTTATGAATAGAACTGGTGCTCCCCAAAGGTGAATTACTAGGCCGTATAAACCCCTTGTCTAACAACTCTTATAGTTGAGTTTTTAGCTTATTCAATTCTACTAGAGCCATGCAGTATGGTTGTTGCTATGGGTGAGACTCCTGGGAAAATGTCTTTAGACACTTCTACCTCTCACTCTAGGGGTAGTCCCGGTAGCTCCTCGAAAAACACGTCCAGAAATTCCTTCACCACAAGAATTTTTTTCAATTGCAGGCCTTTATTATCTGAGTTTAAGATGTATACAAGGTATCCTATATATCCTTTCCCCAGAAGTTTCTAAGTTGTTACAAACGATATTAAGGTGGTCGGGTTGAGAATTCTCTCTCCTTCAAAAACCATCATCCTACCCTTAGGTATTTAGAATGTAATAGTTTGAGCATTACAATTTATCAGGACCTTTTATTTACTAAGCCAATCCATGCCTAGAATTATGTCAAAATTATGCAATTCCAAGGGAATCAAGTCTACTTTTGTTTCATAACTAGCTAGACTAACCCCCACTCTTACATACATATTATTTGTTTGAGTTCTAATTACGAACCCCTTTTCTATTACTTCTACTCTCATCCCTAATTTGGTGAAAATTATCCTAGCAATAAATGAGTGGGTGGCACTCAGGTCAAACAACACATGCACATTAAGGTTATTCATTAGTAGCATACCTTCCTTCACATCCGATGCAACCCTGACCTATTCCTATGTCAGGTGGAAGACCCTTCCTAAGGTCCGATCATTTTATGCCCTCAGCCCCCTCAACAGGAGTTTGCCCTTCATTGAAAAGATCTCACCGACCTATTCACAGTGACTGATTGTCGATGGTTCTGACTCAGCTGCCTATGGCTCTGTACCTGTCAGTGTTCCTGTCGGGGCACTCCTTCTTATAATGACCTCTTTTGCCACAATAATGACACCCTTGCCCCAATTACTAGTAGTTTCTCCATTTATGACCTTGCCCTCTGCATACAAAGCATAGCCATAGTGAAATTGAGTAGTTCCCAGGGTGCCTTTGTCCACATTTCACACAAAGAGAATAGTCAACACTCTTGTGGTCACCGATCCCTGCTGAAGAGTTTAACCTTAAATGCAACTGTACCCCCATTATTCTCCTACTTAATTGTTGGTGGAGCAGCACTATTAAAGCCTTTTTTTTCCTGTATTGCTCAAGCACTCCGCTCTTTTCTTTCTTCAGCAGTGGTGGTCTAATGCTGGGATAATCTCCATCTCTCTTTTTACCTATACCTTTGATGCCCCTGCTGACCTTCTCCTACAGGCTTTTAGAGCTTGTGCAACCTCAATCAACTCCCTCATAGTTTTAAACCACAAAGTAATCAACCCTTGTCTTAACTCCTACCGCAAGCCATCTCTTAGTTTCTCAATCATATGTTCTTCTGTCAGAATATAGTGTGGGGCAAATAATGAGAGGTTGTGGAACTTCCTTTCATACTCTAATACTGTCATATTACCCTGTTTTAATGTTAAAAACTATTGTTTCTTCACCTTGCGATGGTATCTGAAGTAGAACTTATTCTCAAACTCTTATTTGAAGTCACTCGAGGAGTGTCTCGACTACCCGCCTCAGCTAAACCGTTTCCCACCACGTTATGGCCCGGTCGGACAATATTTGAGTAGCACAGTTCATTTACAAGCCCTCGAGTATGTTAATCTGAATCATAGTCTTCTCCACTTTACGGCTATCTACGTATTTTGTTTCCTCAAATACGGTTCGCAACCCATTTCTTATATACTCTTGACCAACCGTACAAGTAACACCATGCTGTTCGTGGTTGGGATAATCCCCATGATGGCTTATGGAACCTGTATGGCTGGGACTGTTTATGTCGTGGAGTTAGTCATGCCCTTCATCATTACTTTAACTATCTGGACGAGAAGTCTCGGGTCCATATTTGGTGAGGGTACTAATGTTGGGATTGTTGAGGTTACCTCCACTCCTCTCTACGGCCCCGCCCTTATTGAGCGTACTTCCTTTGTCTGATTTGGGGCCTCTTCATCTCTAGCTTTCGTGGTCTTCCCTTGTAAGGATTCAAATGGTCTTACCAATTGATCTTCGTCTTGCCAATCTTAGGCATTTCAGCCCCTGTTTCCTCCTTTCTATGTAGGGTGGTTTAGTAAGGGTCCCTTGCTGAGTGTGTACCATCCTGAAATTAATCATGACAACATTAATATCATTGATTGTCAAGATCCAAACCAGGTGCTTTAATACCAACTATAATAACTTGACTTTTTCAAAGCCAAAACAACATATTTTTTTTCACCATATCAATTTGAAAATTGATAAACCAACTTCCACTCATTATCATGGCACAATCCACATGCAATAACATCACTCAACATTTCATAAGGAGTAGTTCTCACACATAACATCACATTTGCATAAATACAAGTTTACATCATAATATATATACATAGTCATAAGTTTTCATACTTCACTCATAATAGTCATTACGAGTTTAAACAAAAGTATCGAGTAACAGTTATACATTAATACATTTTGCTCATATAAAATACATCGTGATTTAGAATGCGACTATATAATTCTTTGCAAACGTAGGGTCCCTTGTAATGGGGTTCCTAGACACCTTGTTGGTGTGATGTCCCTGCTGCAGCACAAATATTTACAAGAGTTATAAATAATTAATATTAAGCAAATAAATAGTTTAAGGTAAACATTATCGCTATTTTCTGTTTAAAACATAACAATCATAGTTCTTTCATTTACTTCCTACTCACAAAACATAGTACACATGAACACATCAATTCTTGAAACTAACTCATAGCTTCTCAATCTGGTTATCTTCTTAGGACACCCTTAGCCAAAGCTAATTATCAATCACAACCTGGTCATCCACTTCGGATGCCTTTAGCCAGAGCTAATCATCTATTGATCCCGTTTATTCACTCAGGATTGATGCCATTAGCAGAAGCTAATCATCAATCACAAAACAAACACTCCCATGACGGCTTGGTATTCATACTAACATGATATTATGACATTCATAGTAAAACTTTTCATAGATTAGCATTATATAAGGGGAAGGTGAAAACCACCTACCTGTTCCTTCCGCGGGGTGTCCTTGCCCAGTCAAAGGTCCGATCCCGGTAGTACCACCTAACATATCAATGATCAGGAATCAGTACGTTTGCATTCGGTAATCACACAACTCGTCACTATACATATCTCAAGATATACATGTTCATATTCAAGTGTTCCACATATGACAAAATCAAGAAAGAGCTCTCAGTTAGTCGGCAAGAGCATCTCTCTCTAAGCTTTCTCTCTCTTTTTTGAGAGTTTCTTTCCTGGCAGTACCGTCTACCTTGTATTTCTGGCGGGTTGCTTTATCTGGATGAAAATTGTTTTGTTTGTTGTGCCTATAGCTAAATAAAAAAAAGACATCGCTACTTCGATTTGCACAACAAGATTGTCCCTGCCAGCTTCCTCGTTCCTCGCCTTCTTCTTCTCGTAAAACTAGGCTCAGACTTGAAGGAGTTCGCTCGACTTTCAAGATAGTCAGCCTCCTGCCTTAATCGTGTCTCCCTCACGAACCCTTGACCCTCGTGGTTCTAGCTCTGGTGGGATTTGCCCTAATGTGGCTTCTTTTTGTCGTATTCCTCTGGGTGCTGGCCCTGAGGGGTTAGGTCCTTCTTCAGACCATGTTCTGGTTGAATCATGCTCTGACAATCCTGTCCCTGAGCCTAGTGACGACTATGACTCTGTATATTGTAGTGCTTCTGCCTAGCCTCATGTGGCTCCGCAACCCTCGATGGTTTCTGCCTCCTTGGGTGTTGTTTCACCGAACGACAAGAATCCTCAGGATTGCAATGAGGGCACTGTTGGGATGAGTGCTTCTCCTAGTAGTCTTAGTCGGGTTCTACATTCAGCCCATGTTGTTCCTTCACTAGGTACATCTCCACCCCCTGTTGATTCTGTTCATTTGCACTCTACTCTGGCTCATTACCCAGATTTCAACAATGCAGCATCGTGTCCCTTGTTGGCTGATGATCTAGGGCACACTAGAGATATTTCAAAACTGTGTATTATAGGCTATGTTAGAGGTAAATTCCTTGGCTACACAACTCTAAACAACCTCATTTCCAGTGTATGGAAATGTTCTGCTAAGTTAACTGTCCATGATTCTAGATGGTTGATATACATTTTTCATTTTGAGGCTGATAAGCTTATTGTTTCGTCTAGAGGTCCATACTCTGTTTTTGAAAGGCCATTGGTCTTAAAATTTATGACAATTTTTTTTTGATTTTGTAGCTACTGACATGTCCATGATCCCAGTTTGGGTTCGTTTTCCTAATCTCCCGCTCCAGTGTTGGTCTCCAACTTGTCTGTCCAAGATTACAAGTGTTCTTAGCAAACCGATTCAGTGTGATCTCCTCTCCTCTTCCATGTCCAGGCTCTCTTATGCCAGAGTTCTCATTAAGGTGGATTTGCTCTCCGCTTTACCAACCACCATTAACATTGTTTTGCCTAATGGAATGCCCCTTCTGCAGTTTGTTGTCTATGAATCGCTCCCTCAGTTATGCAAGCATTGCCGCTTGCTTGGCCATGCTGAATCTTTGTGTAACAGGGCAAGAAGACACAAGAAAGGGAAGTATTCCACACCTGACTCTATTCCTATGTAGGTGGGTCCAGCTGCTTCTGGTTTGGGGCCATCTGCAGAGATAGTTGCAGTGGATCATCAGCCTTTGCAGGATAATGCAATGACTTAAAGTGACCCCTGTATGGATCCTATGTGTGTTGAGGTTACTGTAGTGGTTGATAATTGGGAGGAAAGTAGGGGAGAAAGAAGGCTAAGTTTGCAGTTGGTGCTCCAGATATGCCATATCCAGTTTGTGTTTCTCCGGATGTAGTGCATCCTGCTGTGGTTGAGAACAAGAATGTTAATCGAGGTTGGAGACAATACATAACTCGTAGCAGAGCTGGGAATTAGTTGCTGACACTGCTGCTCTATCTACAGGCAAGGGTTCTAGGTTTAACCCTACAGTTGCTAGTAAGATTATGGAGAGGCTTGCAGACTCAGATCCTCCTCCCTCATTATGATCCTCACCTTTGGTTGTTGGAAGTTGTAGTTGGTTGCCTTCTCTGTAGGCTCAGTATTTTGCTTTTAATGTTTGGTTTCTGCTGTTATAATTTATACATGATCCATTTTTGAGCAGTGGTTTTCCACGCTTCTGATACCAACTATGCTGGATTATATGTCTGTGTTGTAGATGGGTTCTTCTAGTCATGTACTGATGACTATGTTGGTGTTCTAGGGAGCCTATTCCCTTTGTTTGTAAATGCATTTATATTTTAACTTGTTAGTTTCCAGTTTCGTTTCATTTTGATATATAAATTTTTTTACATTTGATAAAAAAAAAATGTTTCACATATTACACAATCATCCAATGAAATCATTACAAACATTTAAGTCAAATATGTTATGAAGGTCTGTAGCAGCAAATCGACAGTGAAAGCAGGTTCGCTGGTGGAACAGAATGCGGTCGCGAAACTAATTCGCTATTGACACCATAATTCAATAGTGAAAACTGATTCGCTGGCAACACAGAGTTTGGCAGCGAAAACTGGTTCGCTACTGGCACCATAATTTGACAGCGAAAATTGATTCGCTAGCAACATATAATTTGGCAGCAAAAATTGGTTCGATGTTGACACTACAATTTGGCAGCAAAAAATGATTCGCTAGCGACAGAAAGTTCAACAATGAAAACTGGTTCACTGCTAAGACCACAATTTGACAACGAAAAACTAATTCGTTGGCAACACAAAATTCGACAGTGAAAACTTGTTTGCTACTGACACCATAATTCAACAGCGAAAACTGATTTGCTGGCGACACATAGTTCGATAGTGACAGTGATTCGCTAGGGACAATGCACTCACCGAATCACACTCCATTCATCATTCATCATCAAACAACACAAACATCAACACATGTTCATTTAGCAAAGTTTTCCAAATTCATTCCTTCCAACATCGGCATCTAGCATTGCTATTACCATGCATTCTCATATTAACATTTGTATCGTGCCAATGCATCAACACAAGTGATAACAATTCTACAACACATAAAGATTCTATTCCATTTTTATCACAAATATAGTCACAAAATCATGTTGCAACCTATTTCCATCTTAAAATTCAAGCAAGAACATTAACATCATTTCGGTTTTAGCACGTAAATTATTCTTAAAATCTAGCAGAATCACACAAATTCAAGAATGAACATCCACATACATTTCAGTTCCAGCATAAAAAATGCTCTTAGGAATCCAGTAGAAATCACACCTCTCTCTCCTTGCATTTATTCCCTCCTTAAATGAGGTGGGGGTGTTTGGGGTGGTTTAAATATGTTCTTGTTCCCGCTTAGGTTTCTCTAAAACTGGTTTTTCTTACTCTAATCTCTCCCTTAAGGGAGGCCAGTTTGCTCCCCTAAACTTTTACTTTGCATGAGTCGGCCTGTTACTTAAATTTTTATTGGGTATTACAACCAAAGACTAAGTTTTCTGTCGAGTTTTACGCCACGATTGACATATGGATTCATTAGCACACACAACCATTGTTGACTCAAGAATCGACACCAAAAACTATGTCACTGTTGATTCAGAAATCGACAACGAAAACAAAAACTCTGTCGCTGCCCATTTAGAAATCAACATCGACGGTGGAGTTGTTTCTGACTTTGTTTTTTTATTTTTTTGTTGGGTGTTTACACCTTCGGTAGGTTAGATGGTGCTGGCAGTGGTTAACAGAGGATGTGGAATAAAAAAACAAGGAGGTCTTTTAGTCCTTGCTTTGTTTATGCTATTTTTTGGTTCCCTATTTGGATGTGAATAAAAGGATAAATTTTAAAGATTGGGTAAATCTGGATCGTTGTATTCTTAAAGAGAACCAATAAGTACCTTTAAATATTTTGAGTTTTGGTCCTACAGAATAGTTTATACTTGTTTTCAACGTTTACAAAACAAGATTATTTAGACTGATTTGTAGACTCTGGAGTTACAATATATTTGGTTTGTAGTATATATGGATAGTTCTAGAATTATTATTGCTAATTGAACATTAATTCTTGATTTATGATTTGTACTTGAGTTTGTATTAATTTATTAATTCATGAAGTTAACAAGACTTGATGTTTGTTATATTTTTTTTGTATTGTTGGATTTTTAAGTTGTTGAGTGATTGAATAAATAATTTATGTGGAGTTGATATTCTGGTTAAAACAGCATGATTAAAATGTATTTTTTTTTTATTTTTTCCAAACAAACCCTAAATGATTTTAAATTTTTTTGAAACAATTCAAGGACCATTTTAAAATTATTTATAGGTCCCTCACATGTTTTTCGACCATTTCATTTAATACTTGGGCTATAAACTTACACTGTAAGATACTAACCCGATATTAAATATACTTGCTTTTTTCTTAAAAAATGTGGAAAAATACAAAAAAAAAATAAAATTCTTTATTTAAAAAAAACAAAAAGATGTGTTTTATTTGTGTGCATACAACCAAATTCTAGAATCTTTCATGCATATTTAAAATTTTTATCATACTTTAAACACAAAAACCAATTAATGTGTATCAAAATAAGTTTATGATTATTCACTAGAATTTGACTAAAATTTGAAAAACACCACAGAAATCAATTTGATTATTTAATATTTGATATATGAATTTTACAATGTAATGCATATTCCCAGTATTATATTAAATAAATAGACAAATATAAATATTAGGAATTAATTGTAGACTTTAATATTTGAGGGTATAAATTACATTGTAAAGTATATCCCCAGGTATTAAAGATTCAAAATACAAATAAATACACTACTAAAATATGATCCTGAAAATGATTATGTTTTAGTCTGATAAGACAGAGATAGAGACCTCTTTACTAAGAAGGATCTACCTTAGATCTATAAGATAAGGATATCCTTACTAAGGAGGACCTTGCTTGAGTTTTAAACAGAACAAATATAAACATGACCTAGAGAAAAACAATCAATCAATAATGCAGCTTACGATATATAGGATGTATTAAGAATGATGCATCTTCTTCATCCACAACTAGCCCTCTTACCTAAAATGTTGTAGATCGATAGGCTTTCTTAGTTACCATAATATTAGGTGGTGACTCCATCATAATTTTATGATTAACTCTAACACATCCAAAATCCCCTCAATCCGGGAGGTAGATCCATCATTCGACGCCGTACACACCACGACAGGATGACGACTTCACTGGAGACATCTCTGATTAGAATAAGCTTATTGTTTGTTTGTTGTGTCCTATTTATTTGTTGGTCTGGGTGATTTAATTTTAGAATGCATTTCTTACAACATGTTCATGTATAAGTACATCGAATATGGATTCATGCCTTCATGCATTTTTAATTCTAAGAGTATAAACCCAATTCTAAGTTAGGTGGGGGATTATGGGCTTGCCTCATGACTTTCAGTTAGGGTTGAGATTTATAAGATATCTAACTATGATCTGAGTGTTTACTTGGTATTGACGGTTATATCATGCCCTAAACATTCCTTATAAACCATTATATTGCCTTTATGGGAGGTAGTCATTGGGCAAATCATAAATCATTTTGAGAAAAAGGTTGTAAGTCTACCCCTCATGTAATGTGACTAGAACCTACATTTAGAATGTTTTAATCCCTAATAATTCATTTTGCATTAAGAAAAACCTGATAAAAAATCTTAAACTCTACATGATTTTAACAGGCTAATCCATATTCGATGTACATGTACATGTACATGTACATTTTCATTCATATATAAGCATACATGCATACATGCTTTGAGGTTTTAAATGTCATACATGCATATGAAGGTTGAAATATAGGTTCTTGTAAAATCCAAACATGTAGAATCTACAACATTAGAATTCAACGAAGAAACATGGAAGACAAAGAATATGCCCTTTGTGATGCTCATTTTCAAGGGAATTTGGACTCCTTATGTAAAATCCTAGCTAAAATAAATAAATAAATAAATATAATAATAAAATCAATAAATCTAACCTGAAAATAAAACGGGTTAAATTAAGATTTAGAAAAATTAAAAATTTATGTCAAGAATGAAATTGAAATATAAAAATAAAAAATGATGAGACACTTGTTAACAAGGGAGAAAAATTAACTAGAATCTTTAGGGACAAATTAAGATTATATGTAAAAGAGGGGCTAAAGTGTAAATAATGAAGAAAACACATATACAAGTAATCTCTCTCTCTTTCTTTATGGCTGGTTGCAGCTGGAATACAAGAAGGGATAAATATTTGGTCTTTCTTAAAACAATATTTGAGCAAACATTAGAGAATCAAGGGATTTAGAGGGGGATTGATAGAAACACTCATTACCACACCCTTAAACACCTAAACAAAAGAGAAAAATGAAGGAAATCAAGGGGGAAAACAAAACACTATCACAACAACTAGGGAATTTATGGGGGGATTCATAAAGTTTCAACTGGTTGAGATTCGAAGACTAGATTATCATTTGATAAGGAGTTCTAAACCTAATCTAGAAACTTCATATGAAATGGATAATAATTGAGGTGGAATTAATGAAATTAATGCTAAGGTTTATGGCAAAAATTTAGGGGAAATGTAAATTGACTATAAATTGAACAAATTGGATTAGATTAGGTTGTGTTGGGTGTGAGATTAGGTAGAAATGATGAAGAAAATCATGAGGTTGTTAAGGGCCCAATGGCCGGCCAAAGAAGGACCAAATTTCATGAAGTAGATTTGTATGTAGTTAAGTGAAATTGTGGTGAACTAATGTATAATTGTGTGAAGAAAGTGATTTTGAAAGAATTTAGTTACAATTTAAAGTGTGATTGAAATATTATAGTGTTGAGAATTTAGAATTTAGGATAGATTGTTACTTTGAAAGATAGGAAATATTAGGTAATGTTTGACTTTTCATGTAAGGGAGAATTGATTAAAAAAGTCAAGAATGAATTGTGATAAAACAAGAGGCGGTAGTGCTAGACAAGGAAGAAATAATTGAAAGAGAAACATATGGATGATTGTGGCATATGAAACGTAGTGTAGTTATAAATGTTGTTAATTCATATCTTCCATGAAGTAGTTCTGATTATTTTAAATAAAATATAAGTGGGTTTGATGGACCTTGTAAGGTTGAAATTAGAGATATTGTAACATATATAAGAGAAAAATATTGGTTTGAATAATGAGAAGGTGCATGAAATATTTTGTTGTTTGTGTAATTTATGGATGAAAAACTGGACAGTTTCTTCCCTTGACTTTAATAAGAGTTTAGGGCATGAAAATGGTGATATTTGGAATTAGTTTCTTCATAGAAGTTATAGCAAGGGACATTAACTTTCCAATGAAACTGATATTGCATAATTTGAAGTTATAAAACCTCAAATTTGGACAAAAAATTGAGAGATGTCAGGGTGAGAATTATGCTAGACAATTTCACTGAGTTGCGATATTGAGTAAATTAGGTGCATTGAAGGTTGAGTTAAGTCTTCCCTTCTTTAATCTATATGTAGTCTGGCTGACGGAGAAGGTAAGTTACAATCAAAATTATATATTTTTTAATGATTATAATTGTGATGTAAACGAGAGACGATATCTTTAAATAAATAGTATAAATTGATTGGGTTTGCTTATTATTACCTTATTTAAAAGTTGTTTTGATGTGAGACTTAATCTGGTAGTGAATATAAAAAAGAAATTTGAATGTGCGCGCGCGCACATACACACATGTATGTGTGTGTGTGGAATGAGCATACAATGAAAAATAATGTGGAAAACCTGTTGATATAAGAGAGGTCATAAGAGCTGTGCAGCAGCAGGGAGGTACTCCTTGAGTTTCGATAGCATGTAGGTGTCATACACCTTAACATTTTCCTACTTAGTTTATTGTAATAGTTTATTGAAAATGTAATATTATATTGTGTTAAAATTGTGGCTAAAGGCGAAGGAATTAGTTTCCCAGTAATGAGATTGATGCCCGGTAAAGGGTGAATGAATTAGTTTTCTAGTAATGAGACTAATGACTGGTAAGAGGTGAAGGAATTAGTTTCTTGGTATTGAGACTAATGTCTGATAATGGATGGAGAATTTAGATTCCTAAAAGATGGAATAATGTCCGGTAATGGGTGATGAATTTAGGTTCCTAAAAAAGGGAATAATACCCGGTAATGGGCAATGAATTTGGATTCCTGTAAGAGGGAATAATGCCCAATGTTGGGCAATAAATGCAGATTCCTAGAAGTGGGAATAACACCTAGACATGGGCGAAGGAAAGAGTTACTTGACATTGGGTATTACCTGGAAATATTGGGTTTTGAAAAATTAATATCTAGTGAGGGGTAATTTCCAAGAATGGGATGATTATATTAAGTTGATAATAAACAAGCAATTTTTGATGTGGTGAATAAATATTGTAGGTTAAGGAATGAATTCTTCTGATTATTAACAAAAAATATTGATAATGGTGAGTTTACGATCTAAATGCATTGTTATGTCTGTTTGATAATCTACATGTTTAAAATTAATTATGAGGTACCTGATTAATTTATAAATAATAATTAATTTTAGATAATTAGGATGACTTTTTAATAATTTTGAGTGAACATGTAATAGATGCCCATTTCCTATTGTAACAGGTTCTGTAACTAAATGTTAATTGCCTTAAAGATTATGTCATTTGAATTTGATCTTTTATATAAACTTATGATGTCCTATTAGTTTCTTTTATTATGTCATAAACATTATTAATGTGATTATGTTTTACTATTTTTAGATAATTTGAGTATTTGCGCGCGTGCATGTGCTTCTCTCTCTCTCTCTCTCTCTCTCTCTATATATATATATATATATATATATATATATATATATATATATATTTCACCCTAAAAATTCTTATATTCATAAAATGCCAAGTGATGATTGCATGTAATTATGGAAGATGTTACACCTTAAAACTCAACATGGCTTGCATTACTACCCCACTTAAGCAGATGTTTAAAAACATATCTAGTGAAGGCTCATCTAATCAGCTTGTGACTTTTGCCTAAGCTTAGACTACAATCCAACCTAAAGAAGAGATAGGTGGCTAGGGTCAGGAATCCCATTGCAATATGGTATTCGTGCAATCGACAATGCTTGGACCAACCCTAATAGTTGTGGATGCATCTGCTAATGAATCTTACAAAATAAAATACTCTAAGGATGACAAGAATGATAAGATGATGACATTAGAGGCAATAGTAAGGGCAATTGAAGGTATTGACTTATACGATCCTGTCTAAGATGTCGAGATGTGCCTTGTTCCAAATGTGGTCGTGCCGAAGAAATTCCACATACTTGAATTCATAAGGTGTACTAGAATTCGATGCCTTTCCACTTATCCCAGATCCTACTGTAATATGATGGTAGAAGTTGTACATGATGAAAAATCATTAATGCACTTATTTCAAGATAGCTTGAATAAAGTTGTATTAAGCTGATATATTAGGCTGGACAACATGAGAATTTGTAGGTGGAAAGATGTTGTAGAGGCTTTCATTAAGCAATACAAATACAAAATGAAAATTTCTCCAGACAGGTTTGGTCTGTCTCTTCTAGAAAGGGGTGATAAAGAGATTATACATGAATATGCTTAACGATGGAGAGATTTGGCCGCCTAAGTACATCTCATACTTTTGGATAAAGAGATGGTCACCCTGTTTTCTAATACCCATAAAGCACCCTGTTATGAGCATGAAATGGGAAGTTCATCTAAGTAGCATGAAATGGCAATGGTTGAGTGTATTGAGCAAGGAATACGTAGTGGAAGAATCTTTGCACCCGTTGAGAAAAAGGGTTTTGAAGGTTGATAATATCGAAGGTGGGTATAAAAGAAAAAAGAATAATTTCTAAAATTTCAACATTCAAACCCCTTCTTCCCAAATAACCGATATCAACCTAAATCATATTTTTCTACTAAAAAACCCGAAATGCAAAATAACCTAATTAATAACCAAACTGAGAACCAACCTATAAGAAACTACCAAAGAACTTAAGAAAAATTGCCCTAACTACCCTTACCATTGAGTGAAATATACTAGACCTTATTAAGTGCTTGACAAATTTCTCTAACATCACTACAACCACCCTATCCTAATTGGTATAAACCAGACCTTACTTGTGAATATTATACTGACATAGTTAAACACAATATCAACACTGGCAATATATTCAAAACAAGCTTTTATAATTGACCAAAGTGGGATGGATTGAAAAAACTCCAAATATGTACAAATCTTCTGTTTGATCCTGCTACAGGTCGTGGAATTGTAAATGTACCAGAGACTAGAAGCTTGAGGACCTTGAAGGTGTCTATGGATGAGATTTGTGAAATGCTTGTAAAAGCTAGATATAGAAAGAGTAGTTATGAAAATAGGCTGATGAGTAAATATAATAAAACAAAGGTCATATGATTGATCAATGTGAAGACTTCCACAATGAAGTGATATAGATACTAATTTAAGGCATTTTAAGAATAAAAAAAAGAGCTGGAAGAAGAGAAGTTGACAATCCCACCATCTCGAGTAACTTTCCTAAGGCCTGCTTAAGTGATAAGATCTAATGATAAAGTGCTAAAGATAGTTGACCTCTGCATCAACACTTTAGAGTATGAAAATAAGAGATAGAATATGGAGATAAACGTTAAAGTGGAGGATGAGATGCTGCCTCAATTGTCTATTCACATAGTCAAGGAGATTCTTACAAGAGCTTTTATGAGGAGGCTAGCAGTTAGGGAGAAATTCCAAAATTGGAAAACTAAGCCTATTCCTTTTGTGTTTAAAAAGTAATTGTTCTTATTTAATCATATCTATTAAGATGCTTTGTCTTTCTTTTTTTTTTTTACATTTTTGATTTTGTTAGCAATCTAGCTCATGATGCCACAAACTTTATCAATGAGCCTTTATTTTAATGAGCCTTTATTTTAATGAGATCATGCATTTTTTTTGTTCAAAAAGTGTCTTGTTTCCTTTTACTTTTCTGTGCAAGTACGCACTTACATAAGCATACTTTGTACTTTTAGGAATTCTGAAAGTGAATCTTTCACCGTTCTACAAACCCACTACACTAAAAATAAATAGCCAAACTTTGATAATATAATTGCAATGGGTGATGAAGAATGAGAAGAAGAAGACTTCAAAGAGTTTACCAAGTTAGTTGCAAACTCGAAGAAAACTTAGAAACTTGCCAAGAAGGAATTAGAAGTAATAAATATAGGCACTGAACAAGATAGAAAAGAATTGAAGATTGATACTCAAAACCTTGATGACTAGTACGTTTTCTAGTGACCATAATAATTTGTGGCAACTCCTACAAATCATAATTTCATGATTAACTCCAACACATCCAAACCCCCCTCGATTTAGGAGGTAGGTTGGCCATTCAATGTCGTGTATGCCACAACAACATTGATAATTCAATGTTACCTAGTTGTGTTGTGATTCTCCCAAACCCTTATTGGAACAACCTTGTCAACCTTATCCTAGTGAAAATTTTCCTTTCATATTAAATTTGTGAAAGAGTTAGTTTATTAACATTAAAAAACTAATTGAATTAAAATAAAAAAATTATTTAAGTTTTTAGAATATACATCTCACTTAAAACAAATACCTCTTTTATGAGGTGGCATCACACTCGACGACTCTACATCGAGAGAGAATGCCTCTGTTTGAGTAGTTTATTCATGGTCGGCACTTAGAGACTTAAGGTCATCAGAAATGCTGCTAGAAGAACTAGCAAAGCTTTTATCTATATGATGCACTAATGTCTTTCCCTTGACATCTATACAAATTCAAGGATTAAAAAAAGTTATTACATTTATATTTTATAAAAAATTATGTAGCACCTCCCCTATACGAGAGACTACTCAAAATTTTATTATCTACAAGTATGCATTAATAAATAAAGCCACAAACCAATTGATTTAATTTACCACAAATGAATTCATATCTCTTTGACTAACAAAAAAAGATTCTTTTTTATCTCGAGTTTCTATATGTTACAATTGATCAATAGCCATAACGGTTGCTAATCAGATTCATTCCACCACCTCAATGATATAATCCACTAAATCACACACCATCTAATGGTAAGAAACCCAAAACAAAATTTAAATGAATCAATCCAATGCCCTACAAAACCACAACCCCACAAAAAATTAGCTGTTACGAAGAGCATCCACAACTCTCGACATTTGTTTTTCTCTTCACACTCCATCTATGCTATCATAACCTATTTTTGTATTATTCTTCAAATTCACTTTTTTTTCTAAAAAAAAATAAAATAAATACAATAATAATAGCAAGAGCTGAGAGGATTTTACATGTAGAAAAAATCAATCTGTAATTTTGGATGGAAGAGACAATATAGATTCAAGGTCAAATTAAATCATTATTGGATGAATCTACATAAAAAGTAAGCCTAAGGACATAACTAGATTTTAATATGCCAATTTGGTTTAATCATGGGTCAAAATAAAGTTTAATTATGTTTAATAATTAATTTTGATTCATTTAAAGGATTTAATTAGGTGTAAGGATTTAATTATACTATAAATAGGTTAAATTAATTTTATTAGGGGCTTAATTGGTGAAAACTTAAGTTTGGGAGCTCAATTTGAGCTTAAGTCAGAAGATTGAAATTTTAGAAGACCAAATTTAATTTTTACAAAGTCAATTGGTTCAAATAAGGCGTTAACATTTGTAACAACCCGGCTTTTCCAAGCCCAAAATAACAGTAATTTATATATATATACCTAACACACATGGTGCCGATAATCAGCGAACCTGATCCCTCACATCATCAAAATACAATCCATACAATCCACATTTCATTTAAAAGCAAATCTTATATAAACACGTAATATTATGGTTGCATGATTAGAAGTTCATATTAAAAATA
>Ga0325411_1002124_pt1 | contig 22280 bp, 14 predicted proteins | sample PopdelMetagenome_13_FD_206181 | JGI IMG/M metagenome (GOLD analysis project Ga0325411, IMG submission 206181) | Populus deltoides microbial communities from Bellville, Georgia, United States - Xylem-PdIQD-R4 | ecosystem: Host-associated > Plants > Phyllosphere > Stem > Wood/Secondary xylem... | reverse complement strand
AGTAGGAAACTAATACAATTCATGTATAGTAACATATGGACCTTATCGCAATCCTTTTTGATATGTCCTATTGTCCTAAAATTTTAACCTAATATAGAATAAGAAAAATTTCAACTTAATCTAACGATCGGATAAAACATTATTCTTACTATATATTAAAAAAAATAAGTTTCTAACTACCAAAATTAATTAGCTCATAAAGTTGATGGATCAGACCCCTCTTGTGCATAAATCAAATTGAATAAGATCTAATTTTCATTTGCTGATATTGCCTCCTTGAAATCTATATTGGCCTTTATATTATGAATAAGATCATTGAATGTATATTTGAGCTTATTTACCCTTGATCTTGTTATTGACTCAATTGGAACTTGCAATAGATTTTTTAGTATAGTCTTGACTATATCATCCTATTTATTCTAAAAATGATTCGTTTATGAATTATCATCTCCATCAAGTAAAGAAATGCCAGAAATATTGAAAGTAACACTACCATCATACTTGGTAGATATATTTTATAGGCATTATATTTAATTCTTTCAAGGAGTTAGAATGGTCCATCTTTTCTTAACATCAACTTAGATCTTCTTTGTTGAGGAAATCTCTCTTTTCAAATATGCATAAAAAATTAACCCTCTTTTACTTTTTATTAGCTTTGAATACACAATGCTTTTTTTTTTTTTTTGTATTTGTTGCCTCACATTTTCATAGAGAGCCTTTAGTACCTATGTTTTTTTATTGCCTTCAAGACTAACCCTTGCATCAATAGAAAAAAAAAATCTAAAGAAGTAAAAGGATTAAATCCACAAATAATTTTAAAAGGAAAATAATTAGTAGTAGAATGCACACTCCTACTATACAAAAATAATAAATGATGGACAATTTTTTTTAATTCTTCAAATTATTTTGAATGATAGTTTTTAATAATATAGTTATAAAATCTTATTAACTACTTTAATTTGTCCATCTATTTGCAGATGACAAGTAGTAGAAAATAATAATTTTGTTTCTAATTTCTCCCATAAAACCTCTTATAAATAGTTAAGAAATTTAATATTATGGTCAAACACAAATCTCTTAGGTTCTTATGAAGTCGAACTATCTCTCTAAATAATAAATTAGATAAGTTAGTTGCATCATTGGTTTTATGATAAAATATAAAATATATCATCTTAGAAAACATATCCATAACTATAAAAATGCAATCCCTGCCCCTTTTTGGCCTAGGCAAACCTAATATAAAATCCAAAGATATATCAACTCAAGGTTTCTTAGGCATTAGCTAAAGAGTATATAAATCATGAGATAAAACTATAGACTTAACTTGTCTACAAGTTATGCATCTATAAAAAATTCTTTGCACATCTCTTTTCATTTTAGGCAAATAAAAATGCTTATACAAAATATCTAAAGTCTTAGCAATTTCAAAGTGTCCCATTAATTTGCCCCCATGAGCTTTATGAATTAGAAATTTAAGAATAGAACAATTAGGTATACACAATCTCTTTTCTTTAAATAAATATCCAAGAAACATTTTTTTTTCATGCAAAAGTCATAATTTTTCATATCAACATATAAATATTGTTTTCGCAAAACAACCAATACATTCTTTAAATGTTTAATATGCTCCTCTAAATTATTGTTATCGATCAAAATATCATCAAAATAAACCATAAAAAAATTATCAATAAAATTATGCAAAACATGGTTCATTAATCTCATGAAGGTATTAGATGCACTAGTAAGTAAAAAAAGCATAATTAACCACTAATACAAACCATATTTAGTTTTAAAGGTATTTTTCCATTCATCTCCCTCTTTTATTGTTATCCGATGATATCCACTTTTCAAATTAATTTTAAAAAATATACAAGACCCATGCAATTCATCTTACATATTATCAAATCTAGAAATTAGGTGTCTATGCTTTGCTTAAATATTATTAATAACATGACAATTAACACATATCCTCCAAGTCCCATATTTTTTTGGTACTAATAACACTAGAATTGCACATGGACTCATGCTTTCTCTTATGTACCCTTTTGTCTTCAATTATTCCACTTTCATTTGAAATTTCTTTATCTTCTAAGGATTACTTCTATAGGCTTAACGATTAGATATAGTGTTCCAAGTACAAGATCAATTTGACCCTTAATTCCCTTAATATGTGGCAACCTATTAGGAATCTCGTCAGGAAATATGTTTTTAAAATCTTGTAATAAAGAAAAACAAACATTACAAAGACATTGATAAAGATCATTAGTGTTAAAATATGTATCCTTATATATAAGTAAAATTATAGGCATGTATAAAAACAATCATTCTTAATCTTACTCATCTTTGCATAAAAATCATCATGTTTCTTTACTTTTGTTCACCATTCCTTTCTTCTCTCTTTTTTTTCTCTCATCTCTCGTCTAAATCCCTATTAATTCTTATTTTTCCTGAATCTAACATTCTTCTTTCTTGGCTCACTTTATTTTCACTCTTTCTCACTTTCTTCACATTGTTGATCTTTTTCTTCAGCTTTGCTTTCTCTTTCTAATTTCAATTGGTCTTTATACACTTGTTTAGGAGATAAAGGTATAAGTGGGAATGTCACATCCTTATCAAAATAATATATATTTTTAAATCCATCATGCTTGACTTTTCTATCAAATTACCTAAGTCTCCATAATAATAAATGAGTAACATACTGTAAGATCCCATATTGGAGGGTGAAGAGATTGATTGTTGGCCTTATTAGTAGTGTTGGTGCTAATCTGTCATATGCATTTTGAGGCGTCAGACTCTGAAGTGGGCTTGCGTCACCAGGAACAAAACCGTGAGGGCGGTAAGGCCCAAAGGGAACAATATATGGCAAGTTTTGGTATCAGAGTCGACCTCACTAGTTGTCTGATGATGTCGTCGGGCTTCTTAAAGGGGTGGATTGTAAGATCCCACATTGGCAGGTAAGGAGATTGGTTGCTAGCCTTATTAGTAGTGCTAGTGCTAACTTGTCATATGTGTTTTGGGGCGTCAGGCTCAGAAGTGAGCTCGTGTAACCAGGAACAAAATCGTGAGAGCGGTAAGGCCCAAAGCGGACAATATATGGCAAGTTAGGCTGGGTTGTTACACATACATAGGCATAACATCACATAAATTATCATCCTTATATGTTCCAACTGAAAAGAAACTAAAACCTTTTTAGTAAATTTTACTTTTTCACAATCATTCAACCATTGAAGTTTATAAGGCTTTCCATGTTTAATATTGTTTAGATTTAATTTTTTAACATGAGTAGTATTAGCAACATTAGTACAACTCTCATTATCAATAATCACTATATTCCTTATTATTTATATGGAATTGAGTATGAAATATTTTCTGATGAAGAAACTAAAACCTTCTTAGTAACTTTTACTTTTCCACAATCATTCAACCATTCAAGTCTATAAGGATTTCCATGTTTAATAGTGTTTAGATTCAATTTTCTAACAAGTGTAGTATTAGCAACATTAGTACAACTCTCATTATTAATAATCATACTATCTTCTTGTAAATTAATGAGGGTTACTAGCTTCTTGTAATTAAAATACAAAGTTTCATTTGGTTAGCTGTATAAAATTGATTATGCATGTTTTATACTGCCTCATAAATCTGATATGATAGTTTGGCGGAATGTACCAAATGGTAGTTATTCAATGAAATCATGAAGTATAATCATTGAGAATATATATTATCCTAATGAGTTTTCTTTCTTCTCCATCTTGTGGAAGACTATTGCCCATTAAAAATTGATATTTTTTTTTGCTATTGGTTAAAAATAGATTATGTACCAAAAGATTTCTTGTATATAAAAATTTAATTGGTCATGAAAATACAGTTTGTTCTTTTCATTGTAGACATATTTAGATTATGTGGAACAAGTTTTTGAATTGGCTAGGTATTCAATGGTATATGTTAGAAAGGATTGGTTAGATATTAACCCATTAGAGTGGTATTGTGAAAGAAAAATTTCAAAGTCAATCCTTTGAGGATTAATTGTCAGATTAGGATTCAACCTTTGAATTAATTCTCCACCGTCTTACTCTATGGTTAAAGACTTTTGAATCTAAATTTATGTATACAAGTTTGGATCTTTTTAAAGGTCTAAAGGGAATTTTAAAATGGACCCACACGTAGAACTATTTTGTTTAGAACATTCTCATTTGTTTTGCTTTATTCTTTTTAATTTCCATGTCGATAATTTTTTTTCTTGTTTCATAGTTTGCCATCTCTTTAATGGCCCTGGAATCGTAATAATATATCTTTGATTACTATATATAAAAAACCCAAATATGTACTAAGGCTTTTTTATACAACCAATGCCTTTTCTTCTTGGAACAATCATCATATTAATTTGTGCATTTTAAATGGAGTCATCAGATCATTTGTTAGTATAATGCTAATTTGCATGGAAACTATGAACAAAATTTCTATCATGGTGAGGCATTCTTGTTAGTAAATATTCATTGTAGTCATCGGTTTGATACACATAATATTGATTTTATTCAAGTAAAACACATTTACTATTAATAATTTTTTATTTTTAATATTTATTTATATATGATTAATTAATTTAATTTTTGATTAATGAATCTAGAGTAAGGATAAAGTTAATGGGACAAAAATGATTTGCAAATGAAATTATAAAGTTGTTATAATTATGAGATTTCTATTGCATCAAAGCATTGTTCATAAATTCTCTTAGTCAATATTCTATTAAGATTGAACTTTAATTAGAATTGTTGAGACTGACACATATTATATTCCTTCATTTATGAAAGAAAATGGTTGCTCTCATAAGCTGAGGTATAAGAGAGAAACTTGAAATAACTCGCATGAGAATTCCATTGGAGAGATCACTTATGTTTGTGAAAATAATTCCTTTATCTATGTAATCCTTAAACTTGAGATCACTAAGCTATCTTATATAAGAAGTGTTATGCTTTGATCTTAACTACATGTTGTCCTAATCAATGATAATTAATGAGCAAATATTAGGTATAACACACATAATATCAAGATATTTGAATAATCAAGAGAAGATTCATCACCTTAGGTGATGCGATCCCTGTGGATATAAAAATACAAAAACCCACAATAAAGTAAAACACTTTCCAAGAATGCTAAGATTAGATTTAGAATTGAGCTTGAAAGAACGATAACCTATACCGAGACTATAAATAACTGAACCTTCATCCAATGTCTACAATGAGACGTGAACAAAAAGCATAAAAGACACCACGGAGCTTGTTTAATTCTTTGATAAATCAGAGTGGTTTAATAACGAACAAAAAAGTATGAGCAAAACATCACACACTCAATAATAATTTTTGAAATCAAAGTCTTTCCTAAAAAAAAACTAAAAAAAAGTTAAATAACTCAATTTATAGTAGGTAAAAAAGTCCTAAACAATGTTGAAAATAATAAAAAAGTTCTGAATAAAAAAAAAATCTTAAATCCACTAGGAAACTAATATAATTCTCGCACAATAGCATATGGACCTTATCACAATGCCTTTTTGATGTCCTATTGTCCTAAAACTTTAACATAATATAGAACAAGAAAAAATTTAGCTTGATGTAACGATCGAAAAAAAATTTATTCTTATTAAAGTTAAACTGTGTATTAGAAAAAATATAAGCCTTTAACTGCTAAAATTAATTAGATCATGAAGTAGATAGATTAACCCCCTCTTGTGCATGAATGAAATTGGATAAGATCTAATCTTCACTTGCTAATGTTGCCTCCTTGAAATCCGTATTGGCCTAAATATTTGAATAAGACCATTGAATGTATATTTGAGCTTATCTTACCTTTGATCTTATTTTGATGTAGTCTTGATTGTATCATCTTATTTATCCTAAAAAAGGATTCATTCATGAATCATCACCGACATCAAATAAGATATTAGAAACATTGAAAGTAGCAATAACACCGTACTCACTTAGTAGATCCATTTTATAGGCATTACAATTAATTATTTCAAGGAGTTAGAATAATTTATCTCTTCTCGGCATCAACTTAGATCTCATTTGTTAAGAAAATCTCTCTTTTTGCATATGCACAAAAAATAACCCTCCTTCGCTTTTTTTTAGCTTTGAATGCACATTGCTCATTCTGTTTTTGTATTTGTTGCTCTACTTTTCAAAGAGCCTTTAGTATTTTTGTTTTTCTATTGTCATCAAAACTAACCCTTTCATCAATAGGTGAATGAAATCAATCCAAAGAAGTAAAAAAATTAAAGTCATAGATAATTTCAAAAGAAAAATAATTAGTAGTAGAATACACACTCCTACTATAAGTAAATTCAATAAATGATAGATATTTTTTTTTTAATTCTTCAAATTCTTTTGAATGATAATTCTTAATAATATAGTTAAGGTCATATTAATTACTTTAATTTTTCCATCTATTTGTAGATGACAAGTAGTAGAAAATAACAATTTTCTTTCTAATTTTCCCTATAAAACCTTTTAAAAATAGCTAAGAAATTTAACATAATGGTCAAACATAATGCTCCTAAGTACTCTATAGGGTCAAACTATCTCTCTAAAGAATAAAGTTATTAAGTTAGTTGCATCATTGGTTTTATGATAAAATATAAAATATATCATTTTAGAAAACCTATCCGCAAGTATAAAAATGCAATCCCTGCCTCTTTTTGGTCTAGGCAAACATAATATAAAATCCAAAGATATATCAACTCAAGATTTCTTAGGCACTAGCAAAATAGTATATAAACCATAAGGTAAAACTATAGACATAGCTTGTCTACAAGGTATGTATCTATAAAAAAATCTTTGCACATCTCTTTTCATCTTAGGCTAATAAAAGTGTTTATACATAACATCTAGAGTCTTAGCAACTTTAAAGTGTCCCATTAATTTTTCCCCGTGAGCTTTATGAACTAGAAATTTATATATAGAAAAATTAGGTATATAAATCTCTTATCTTGAAATAAATATCCAAGAAATTGTTTTTTCATGCAAAAGTCATAACTTTTTAGATCAATATATAAACATTGTTTTCACAAAACAACCAATATATTCTTTAAATGTTTAATAGGCTCCTCTAAATTATTGTTATCAATCAAAATATTATCGAAATAAACCATAAAAAACTTACCGATAAAATTATGCAAAACATGGTTCATTAATCTCATGAAGGTATGAGGTGCATTAGTAAGTAAAAAAATATATATATATATATATATAATTAACCACTCATACAAACCATATTTAGTTTTAAAGGTACTTTTTTTCATTCATCTCCCCTTTTCATTGTTATTTAATGATATCCACTTTTCAAATCAATTTAAAAAAAAAAACATACAAGACCCATGCAATTCATCTTACATATCATCAAATCTAGGGAATTAGATGTTTATAAATATTATTAATAACACGACAATCGACACATATCCTCCAAGTCTCATATTGTTTTTTGGTACTAACAATATTATAATTGCACATGGACTCATGCTTTCTCTTATGTACCCTTTTTTCATCAATTATTTCACTTTTCTTTGAAGTTTTTTTTTATCTCCTCATGATTACTTCTATAGGCTAGATGATTAGATATAGTGCTCCAAGTACAAGATCAATTTGGCACTTAATTCCCTTAAAATATGGCAACATATTAGGATTCTCATCAGGAAAGATGTCTTTAAAATCCTGTAATAAAGAAATGCAAACATTATAAAAACATTGATAAAGGTCATTAGTGTTAAAATATATATCCTTATACATAAGTAAAATTATAGGCATGTAAAAAAAATCATTCTTAATCTTACTCCTCTTAATATAGGCATGAAATTATAAGAATATGAATGTCATAATATGATTATGCATTTCAAAGAGTTTTTGATGCAGCTACTAGGAATGAGATGCATGAAATATCTGAAATATCTAAGGAATTGTTCTGATGTAAGATGACAGAAGGTTCCTCAATGAAGATCTAAGTTTTGAAAATCATTGACTATATTGAGAAATTGGGTTAATTAGGCTTTATCATGGACATGATAATGAGTTAAGTGTTGACTTGCTCTTGCAGTCATTATACCAAAGCATTTTTCAATATATTATGAACTATCACATGAATAAGTTGGATAATATATTGCTGGAATCACTTAAAATGCTTAAAATTGTTGAAGGGGCCTTTAAGAATTGAACAAATTGTGATGTAAATGAAGTTGGAAAGAGAAATACAAGGAACAAAAAAGTTAGGAACTAAAATAGAACATTTGTTAAAACTCATCTCATAAATGTCTTAAATAGACTTCTAAATCACAAATAATGTCACTGTAAACAATGTGCGAACAATTAAATCAATTTTAGAGAATACAAATTTATAAAAGGGTTGTGTTGTTCATTTGAACTATAAAAAGATCAAATATTTAATTTTTTAAATAAATATTATATGTGGTACCATTCTTTGGAAGGAGAAAACTTGAGTAATAAAGTGGAATTCTTTTATTCAATGACACCAAGCCATGGTTCTTAACCCTCATCACCTATTAGTTTATAATATATATTAAATTTTGTTTTATTTTTAATATTGGTTTTTTAAAAAATAAATTAAATTTGATTAGTTAATATCTTAGATAGTCTAATAACAAACTAAATCCAACCAGATTTCAAATAAACCAACCAGGTCAATTAACATTGGATAATTATGGTTGAAATGCTAACAAAAAAAATGATATTTTTACTCTATAATTATTAGTAGCACTCCTATTAACTATTGTCATTAAAATCTTAAATGACACTATTAAGTTATAATAATATCAAGTGAAATTACCATAAGCACGTAAGTTTTAACATAATTGGAGTTATCAATATAAATTTATTTTTTTCTAATAAAAGATATATTTTCATTATGATAAAATATCACAAATTAAAAATTATATTTCAAAAGTACTTATACAAAACCTTAACATGGCAATTACAGTTTCCACCTATAATAAATTTTTGACAAAAACTAATATAAACAACCTTTCAAATGACAACTTGTATTTTTTATGGTCGTTAGCTAGAGCTTACTAACCATTCTATATAATTGCTTTATACAGAAACAAGCTACACTAACATATGAATTCATATTTAGTTTTTTATAATATAATTAAGTCACATGTCACCATAACTCAATCGAAAAACTAGCTGCACTATAAAACCCTTTTAGAAGAAGAATCCTAGAAAGACACAATAACCAAACTTTAACAAAAAAAAAAAACTTGACCTTACGAAGAAAACCTTAATAATAGATACAACCAAACTAAACAAAATTATTTTTTCTTATATATATCTAGATATATGTTTCTTTGGACTAAGAAAAATATCAAATATAGTAACAACCAGATTTGGGATTATTCAATAAAAAGAAAATAAAAAAAGAGAACATGAAAGGAGAAGGAAGTAGGGCATCATTTAAAGAAAATCATTAGTGGCAACCATGATTGACTTTTCTTAAAGGTTGTGTTTGTAGAGAGAGAGTACATCAACCAAATTTTGATATTACTTATCAACTAGTCATTGTATCCATGTTTATAATGAAAATTGTAATTTTGTAAAACCTTGTTACACAATTCAAATCAGTAATTTCATTTCATTTTTATTCATATATAATCTTGAATATGGTACTTGATTAATTTGACACTTATGATAATATAGAGTCAATTCTTGCTAAAAAATAACATAAATAACCTTTTATAAACTAAATATATTTTTGTATTACTGAATTAACATATACTTCCTTTTGTTTTAGTGTTCTTCTTAAGATAAATGATTAGAAGATTTTTTTTTAAATAAAATAAAGAGTATCCTTTCCATGAAAGGAATGTGTAAATATAATTGAAAATTGAAAATTAAATTACTTAAAATTAAAACTAATGTTATTTAAAAACTTTATTAATTATAATTTTATATATGAAGATTAATACACAATCATTAATGTTTTAAGATTTAAAGCCTATAAAACATAACATATGAATTTGAAGGTGCATTTACTTTTCCATGTTTGAAGTCATTGGCTTGTATCATTATTCAATGTCATCCTTGTCCTTTAAAAGTAATGGCATTTGTTTCATCCTTGTCCTTTAAAAGTAATGGCATTTGTTTCTTCTATTCATATTATTTCAATATCCTTAATTTTCTAGTATATGTAAGTTTCGTATATGTAAGTTTCTTCTATTCATGTTATTCCAATATCCTTAATTTACTAGTATGTGTAAGAATACGGAGTTACAGGCATGACATGATCAAAAGATTAATGTCTTATTCCAAGTGTAGGAGTGTCGAAGTAGTAAATAAACCGGTAAAACTGGAGTCGAACCATAGAGAGATGAACTATAATTATAAACAATAAATGAAAAGGAATTGAAGAGAACTTTTAAGATATGATATTGATGTAATTAAACAAGGATAAAACAACAGTCAAGGTTAGAGGATCCACTAATGATATTTCAAATAAGTATAGTATCAACTCTTTTTCTTACTCAACTGGAAACCACACACAAAAAAGGTTCCAATCGGATTATAAATTATTAACATGATTATATTAATTATCTTATTTGAGTAATGTCAATACTTGTAAATGTGGTCAAGTATTTATGGTAATAACTTATGTTAACAACAAATCAAATTTTTTTTATGGCATAAGTGTCGGTTATACCATACAATAGGCTATGGAAGTGCTAAGTATTTGTTGTACCAAGGGTTGTTCAACACAAATCTAGATTAATTATTTAACAAGCAAGGTATTAAGAGTGAGTAAGATAACAAATATAAAACATGTTAGTATCAAACATTAAAGTCCATGTTGAGTTTATATTATATTTATTCTTATAACATTAGTGTACCCTTTTCACCTTAACAAAATTAACTTACCTAAACATAATGAAGAAGAGAAACATAAATAAACAAAATAAAAAATAATAATGATATACATTAACTAAGTAAAGGAAATGAAATGAAAAGCATAAACAAGAGATTAATATAACATAAAATAAAACTTGAACATTAAAATACAAAGAGAGAGAGTGTGATCTTGATTTGAACACCAAGATGTCTAAATGTATGGCAAATGCCTCCTTTTATAGGATGAAATTTGAAACTATTGATTTGATGACTAATTATTGAGTGGGTGGCCACCTCTTGACTTGGTGACAACCATTATCTTCTTGTCTAAACAAAACATAATTGCTAATGTCAAAATTTGAACAAATAGTCTTCATGAAAGTTCTGGGCATTTGTCTCAGCTTTCCAACAAAATAAGAATGAGCTCATTTGAACTTCTAGAACTCGAGATATAAGCTAAATACTGAATAATGTCTGGGATGCAGGATAGATTCCGACTTCTATTTTGTTGCTACAATTTGAACTTAAAAATGGCCATTTTGAATCTTGAACTTTTCATGAATGTTTTAGGCCTATGTCTTAGCTTTCCATCCATATACACCACACCTAAATCCATGTTCTCAAGCTCCAGTTATGATTCAATAACCAAATGACGTTCCAGTTTGAATTGAACCAACATCTCTTCTTTAAGCTTAGCTCTCTCTTTGTCTTCTCAATTTCAATAATTAAACACATCAATCAATTCTTTAAATTATAAGATATGCATGCATTCAAAATGAACATTTACCATAAATTAAAGATATCTTATGTTATCAAACTTATTATTATAAAACATGCTCAATTTAGGGAATTTAATGATACCTTAAGTGCAATATGATGATATAAAACCTTAATGAAAATGCACTTTTGAGTACTAATCACCCCCCCAATCAGCTTATTACTAGTCCCTAGTAATCAAAGCATTAAAATAATTTGCGACATTCAAAAGCAAGGCATTCATCATTCAACTTCCATTAATCTATCCAAATAAACAAACTCTCATTAAATTTATATATCTGCTACATACTTCTTAAATAAAATATTAATAAACCTTCATTTTATGCTCAATATATCAACACATAGTTATGGGGCTTTGTTTGAATGAAAACACAATTTTGTTCTAATGTTTTTCTAATATTATCTTTTTTTTAATATATATATATATACATATAACTTAAAACACAATGCATCTTTAACCCATGTAACGAGCTTTCGGTTAATGACTCCTAGACCAGTTAGTTTTAGGGCATTAGGTGTTGAGACACCTCTACGAGCTTAATAACTCGGGTTGCAGATACTGATACGTAGATAGTGTAATGTTTGATTCCCTTAAGCTTTTCTCTTTAACCCATGTAACAAGCAATGGGCCAAAAGCTCCCAAGTCAGTTGATTTTAGGGTATTAGGTGTTAAAACACCCTTTCAGGCTTAATTTCTTAGGTTAGGGAGGCTACGAAACCAAACTTATCTACGTTTTTATTATTATCAATATTATTAATTTGTTTATGTTTATGTTTATGTTTATGTTTATGTTTTGTTTTTGTTTTTGCTTTTTTTTTTGCAAATTATATACTATCCATTTTCCTTAGTTGTTACCTTTAATAAAAGAACATAAATAATATAATAATCCAATGTGCAACCCACAATCATATATTAAAGTGTGTGTGTGAAAATGAAGGTTTAATAATACTTGTTAAATGAGTATATGAGTAAAATCAAGTGATAACAATGCGAGAGTTTGTAAAACTGAATATTTCAAGAAGTGTTATGATAGATCTTGATAAGAATATTTACTAAGATGCGTTTCAAAAGTCAATAAAATTCATCCTTACTCTGTTATTCTAATAACAGTTTTGTCAAATGGTTTTAAAAATAGCAAAAAACAGTTAGTAAGTTAGTTTTTTTTTAATGTCAACTACTACCCTTTCCCCCCAACCAAAACGAGACATTGTCATCAATGTTCTAAGGTAGAAAGATAGAGTATAAAAGACATCACCTGGAACAGCGAACACTGACAAACTTGAAACACACTTAAATAAATATAAGAAATAACAAAACAAAATAATATGATATTAATAAAATCAAAAGACACAAGGTTTCAAAAACGAAGGCTCAATTCTAATATAAAAGTTTTACGGCTTTCCATAGTTAATCAATTTATGCGACTTATGGAGGGATCAATTATAGGGATGAAAGACTGTAATTGATCAAGCAGTTGTTCAACAGTAGCAGCAGAGATTATGATTTGTCCTGCCGAAGATGTTAGAAATTTCTGTTCCACAACTTGATCAAGAAAAGACAACAAATTATCACAAAAACCATTAACATTTAAAAAGCCTATAGGTTTACGGTGAATGTGAAGTTGGGCCCAAGAGAAAATATGAAAGATCTCTTTCAATGTACCCAGACCACATGGTAAGGCAATGAAGGCGCCAACATGCGTAAACATTGCATTCATTCAATCAGACATTGTGAAGACCTGTAGTTTCTCTCCAATTATTTTTCTAATGATGTCCCGTTTTGCTAAAGCTTTGGGGACGACTCCCAAAACTTGACTGCCTCCTAAAAATACAGCTATTGACATATCCCCCATTAACCCAAGGTTGCCTCCCCTATACACTAAATGAATCTTTCTCTCAGCTAGTACCTAACCAAGATGATTTGCTGATTCTAAGAACTACTTTTCTTTCCTAGGACTGGATCCACCAAAAACACAAATATTTCATACTTGATGACTTGAGGAACCTGCCATGTCTACACACTTCTATATCTATTGAATGTATGGGTTGAGTAAAAATGAAGGGAAGGAAGAGAAGATTTTATAGATGAGAATTTAAAAATGCAATCATACCACCTATATGTAGGTCAGCTGGAGTCTCACTCTCTCTTTCTCTTCCTTTTTTTTTCTTTTTATTTCAGAACATGTGTATGTACAAGTAGTTGTGATTATGACTCACATCTTCCCTTGGTTTTACGCCCAAGAACGACTTAAACGCCCTCTATGGGTCAGGGATAGGCCTCCCATCTAGCTTAAAAGCTAGCAAACAAGGTCTTTTTTAGTTAAATACACAGAAAGAGAGTGATCTTGATCTGAACACCAAGATGTCTAAATATATGAAAAATGCTTCCTTTTATAGGATGAAATTTGAAACTATTGATTTGATGACTAATTATTGAGTGGGTGGCCACCTCTTGACTTGTTGACAAACATTATCTTCTTGTCTGAACAAAACATCATTGCTAATGTCAAAATTTGAACAGATATTCTTCATGAAAGTTCTGGGCATTTGTCTCAGCTTTCCAATAAAACAAGAATGAGCTCATTTGAACTTCTAGAACTCGAGATATGGGCTGAATACTGAACAATGTTTGGGCTGCAGGACAGATTCTGACTTCTTTTTTGTTACTACAATTTGAATTTAAAAACAACCATTTTGAATCTTGGACTTTTCATGAAACTATTAGGCCTATGTCTTAGCTTTCCATCCATATACACCATACCTAAATCCATGTTCTGCAGCTCCAGTTATGATCCAATAATCGAATGACGTTCCAGTTTGAATTGAACCAGCATCTCTTCTTTAAGCTTAGCTCTCTCTTTGTCTTCTTAATTTCAATACTTAAACACATCAATCAATTCTTTAAATTATGAGATATTGCTGCATTCAAAATGGACATGTACTATAAATTAAAGATATCTTATGTTATCAGACTTGTTATTATAAAACAGGCTCAAGTTAGGGAGTTTAATGATACTTTAAGTGCAATATGATGATATAAAACCTTAATGAAAATGCACTTTTGAGTACTAATCAAGGCACAATTGTTTTTAAGTAAAAAGAATTGAAATTAAATTGGTTCTTCTCCCAGTCCATATCTTTTTTCTTTTGAATCACATCTAGTTCTTGATATTTATTTACTCATAGAATTATTTTTTAAAAAATCACACTTAACAATAAAAACTCAAAAATTCCATTAAAAACTTGTTGTGAACATGAGATGATGTAGTTGTCATAATTGTTCCATAATATAAGATAAAATGTTAATAGATAATGTGATATATAATACTTATTTTTCTTAATAAATTAACAAATATCAAAATTACTTTTGGTATCTTCTAATTTCTTGACTTCTTTTTCCATTTTAGGAAATGTTTTTGTAGAAAGGGAGGGAGAGCGATAAGAAAAAAAATAACAAGAAGAAGATTCATTTCCAAGAAATGTTTATGTACATGTTAAAGATCCATATTTTTATAGCATCAAGCTCAATGGCCTTGGTGTTTTGTATGTTTAATAATGTGATGTGGATTCAAGTTTCGTAGCTCATTTATTGTCATCTTGATATAATTAAATAATGATTTTATCGTTGTTGGGGCCCCTGTTCTATTTGTAGTCTATTTTTTCACATGTATATATCTCTATTGTTTTGGAGGTACTCATATATCTATCGCTCTTTTCATCTATGTTGATACCACCATTTTGTTTACCACAAGTCATACACTTGACATTGGTAATTCTATTCTTTTACATGACATCATGATTGTTGTCTTCATGAAATAAATGATAGAAATTGTATGTTTTCCATTAGAAAATTAGAATTAGGGTAAGATAGTGTTTTAAGAAAATCATAATTTTTGGTGAACTCTATGCATGCCTTAAACTAACATCATATTTGTTAAATCTCATCCCATCAGATCTTGAAGTAAGTTATTGAAAAAAATTTACAATTATATTTTATAGCAGTAAAAATACATTCAATATGTTTTTGGATGAGTGTTGTAAGAAGGTTTTTTTTTTCTTTTTTTGTGTTTCTTTCTTTGAATAATAGCTTAATGATCTAATATATGTTTTTTTTTCTATAATATAACTTTTTTTTTGTCTTTCTTTTAATATTTATGTGAATGTAATGTTAGAAATTAATGGTTTTAGTAAAAACTATAATAAAATAAATTGATAAATAATAATGAATTTTGAAACTATACACCTCTAATGGAGTTATCTCACTAATGACAATTCAAATTTTGAATAGTAGAACTATTTTATAAAGAAGTATGTTGTTGAGCTACTTGACTTGTAGTATTATTTTAACATGTTTATAAAGGAAATGATTGCTAAAGCATGCATAAAGGATTTAGCTTTGTTTTATTATTGGTATGCATAAGTAGCATATATGTGTGTATCATTAGTGTTAAGTCTTCTACATTTCTTACCTCAATTTATATAAAATCATACTAAACATAAAAACATAACCATGGAAAACAACATCATTATTTCAAAAATGCACATGTTTTATTACCACTTGTAATAAGTCATAAACATGATTTATGTCTAACTTTGTGACTTTATAAATTGGTTGCAAAATTTATGATCGATCTTGTGGTCATATTTAAAAATTGAGGTGTTTTTTCTCTAATTTTTTAAATTAAATTTACAAAGTTTATAGAAAATTTAAAACCCAAATAATAAAATAACCCAGACAACTAAGACAAATAAATGGAGGCAAACCTTATTACCATTTATGTTACATAAAATAATCAAAAGAAACCTACCAAAATCATGGATGAAATATACCCAAGGATTCAATTTCTTGCCTTTTTCTCTTTACTGTAAAAGCCTGATAAACTTTTTTTCACATGTTCATCCAAATGTCTAAGATTCAATTATGGAAAAAAATGAAATACAAACAAATATTGTTTAAAGATAATCATAATCAAATTAATTAATTATAATAAAAAAGTTCGGAGAAAAAAATAAAGTGAAAAACAAGAGAGAAGGATATACCGAAACAATAAAAAATTAAAAATTTAAGTCAGACTTTGATGATTGATGGCAACAAGACGTGGGTGACAGTGACATCATTGTTTGTTATAGGCTTGCCCTTGGATATTGATGATAGGGTCATAAGTATTAGGACAATAGATTTGTAAAGAGAGCAAGAGTTTGAAGTCTACATATAAAACTAAACTAAGTGTAAATGAAAAAGATAACAAAATCATATGGTTGTGTAACTCTGATGGAAGCTTCTCGGTTATATTTTGTTGCTCCCTAATTAATAGTACTCTTCTATTAATGATAGAGTTTTCAAAGTTAATGTTTGGATTAAAAGGGGCCCTTTAAAAGTTCAGGTATTCCTTTGGTTGGCAATCCAGGAAAAAATGGTACAAGAGCTTTTCTCCATTACCGGAATTTGTTGGCCGCCACTCAAGCTTCATGTGTCTTTTGAAGCTCATATTCGGAAACTTCAGAGCTCATTTTTACACACTGTAACTTTTCTAGGAGTGTTTAGATGAAAGTATTGGGTTGGTGGGGTATCCAATGCTGTTTACCGAGCACACTGACTCGCTGCTATTGTAGTGGTCTGGAATTGTACAAGCCAAGTTTCATAGGATAGCTTAGAGACTAATCTCCAGCAGTACCATTTGGGGTATTTGGTTGTTAAGGAACAATATTATTTTTTTAGGAGGGAATAATAAGCTTGTTTGATTATTTCTCTACCATCTGTCATCGGGTTGTTATTTGGTTGCTTGCTCTAGATTCAAGCATCACTTATATAGGAAATGACCTCTTAAGATCTATTGATGACATAAAATTATGGTGTAATAAGAAATCTTAGTTAATCATTTTTGGTTTCTCTTCTTCTTTATGGTCTCTTTGTTTCTTTGTAGCATACCAACACTGATTTCTTTTTCTTTTTTATGTATTCTCCTCCTCAATTTCTATAAGTTTGTTCTTTTTTTTTTTTATCCTATCCATGTATATTGATTTTGTTATTGACTTTATGGCCTTTTAAATATACTTTAGATGATTATCCAAAAAAGAAAAAGATAAAGCTTAAGAAGGCCTCTCATAGTTAGCCTAATGTATTGTTGTTTATCACTTACACTAAGAGTATATCATATATTTTGTTAGAGAATAATGTAAACTATATTTTGCGACCTTACCTAATATATATATATATATATATATATATATATATATAAAGTAAGGATCACATAAAATAAAATGTGTGAGAGAGACCTGATTCATTTATATTATACTGATTCTCTCTCTAAACTTAATTAAATATAGAAAAAGAAAGAGAGGGAGGGAAGGAGGTTCAAAGGCAAAGTATGGATGAAGTTGGATTCAAAGTTAAAGCTTCATACGAATTGGGGATTGATTGATATTGAGTCAAAAAGAGAGATACACAGATGTTTGAAGCGAAAAAAAGATGGTTTATGTTATGTAACCATCAATCACAAACATTAAAGTGAAAATTAGAAAAAAAATCCCAAAACTAGTGGCAAGTAACTAAAATGTAACCGACTATAAATGCATGATGAATTAACATTCTTTTTCATAATTCATTCTGTATAATCATAAACACCTCATTATATAGATATTCTTTTTTAAAAAAAGAATGAGATGTCTCGAAAAATGTTAGAGACAAATTTATAAAGTAATTAATTTATTTAATTTAAGAAGGTATGTTATGCGAAGAAAGAACTTTTAAATGTTATGCGAGGAAGTAGAAAAGGAAATAATTAGTTTTTTCAATAAATGCACACTTGAAAACAAATCAATTTACAGTTAAAGCAAAAATATTACTTTATTTATTTTTATCTTGGTCATCGGTCAAATTAAATTTCAATCAATTTGAAAAATACCATACAAACTACAAAATAGTTAAACAACAGGTAGAATAAATAAATAATAATACATGTTGTCTACTTATGATGCAATTAATAAGATAAATTCTACTAGCTATATTTATATACCATACAAACTACAAAAACAACAACTATGACATGTTTAGAGACATATGGTATATAAATTTTTTATGTTAATTCCTTTACTTTATTGAAATTATTGAATTATTTTTTTATAAATTCTTAATGAAATGCTAAATTTGAGTTGGATGGAGCAAATGATATTGTTGCGAGAAGGGTTTGAAAGAATTAAGTTGCAACTATGTAACATCGAAAACAATACGATGATTTTTTTTTAATTTTAAATATTTAAATTTAATTTGTTATTAACTCATATAGAATATGTTTGTATCATTTAGACTTTGTGATTTTTAGTATGAGATGCAAAAAAAAATCTAAAAAATATGCCAGAGAAAACACTCTACCAGGCTGGAATGACATGGCGGTGTGAAAGGATTTCAAGCCGCCATACATACTAGAAAATATATGGGTGGAATACATTCAGCACGTGATGTCCAAAAATTTCACACAACGCTCATTGTCCAATGCGGGGAACCAGAGCTGGCAAATTCATGATTCGGTTACCACACACACCGACAAATTCGTTCCGTTCGTTTTGTATGCGAAGCTAATGGTAAGAACATCTATCTTTTAATTAATTTGTTGTTATTTATAAACATATTTAATTGACAACATTTTTTTTCAGGCTACAGCTCATGGACGTGAGACAAGTCCAATGATGCTTTTTGTAGAGACACGCATGCGGAGTGTAGACCGTCAAAAAGAGGTGCAACAGTTCGTCAACTACCGCGATTAACACTTTGTGGTATGTTCGTTCAACCATTTTCTTTCGTAAGTTATTATTTTCTTAAATTGAATTTGATGATTTTAGTTTTTATTTTCAGGAGACATATAACAATCGGTTGAGGGAGAGATATGCAGATGATCCTTCGACCCACCTGGATTTCGATCCTGATTTATGAATGGAGGCAGGATCGTCTATTGGACCCGATAGAAATTGAGTGTATCGACTCTCTAACACTACAACTGAAAACTTGTAGACAGCTCATAGTGTTTCAACCGTTGGGAGTTCGCAATCAATACCGAGAACCCAGTCTCCGGAGTTCACAATCATGTTACAGCAAGGAGTGCAAGAATTTATGGCCTATCTAAATGAAAAACATGAACGACTCTTTGCGGAATATGAAGAACTCCACCGAATGATCATGAATATTATATCACAGATGGGTGGTACATGTGCACTCTTTTTTGCCATATGGTCCTAGGAATGACCAGCCTCCTCCTCCTCCTCCAACGCTGTCTTTGTTCTATTTTCATTTTATTTGAACATATAAATTTGTAATAAATATTTGAATTTTATATTAAGATAATTTATTTTTACATACTTGAATTTTATACAATTTTATTTTTTTAATTATTTTCATTTTCTGTTCAATAGATTTTAAAAAAATATATATTTCATAATTATTACGGACGAAATTACCGACAGTCTCAATCTGTCAATATATTCCAGAGAGTTGAAAAAACATTTATTGCATATGCCACTTTAACTGTTACATCACCGATAAAATTATTTCATCAGTATTTTACAGAGGGTTGGAATAAAATTACTCCAAATGCCACTACCAATCACCGACGGAATAATTTTTTCAGTATATTCCAGCGGGTAATTTTTTTTTGCGTGCATTGTCCATTTGTAAAATCATCAGGTTTTTTTTTAACGATGAAAATTTCAACCAAAAATAAATTATCGACGAGTGGTTTTCTGACTGACAGTTTCTGTCCATGAATCAATCGGTAAAATATATACCAACTGAGTGGTAGAGTAAATATTGATAGTTTTACCAACAAGAGTTTTATCGATAAAGCATTTCTATCTGTAATCTCGTTGGTAAATTAATTGCTGATAGAATAACATAATAATAGTACAAATATCGATAAAAAATTCTTTTGGTAAATATAAGAATTCTGGTAGTGATCCATGTGCTATTATTCTTTGGATTTGTAGTATTTTACCATTTATGAGTCAGTTTCTATGAAGTTTAGTATGTGAAGTGAACTGCAAGAAAATATTAAACTAATCAAGTGCCTTAGGAAAAGAGAGGATTATTATTTCAAATAGTGGTCTTGAATTAAAGAATTAGAGCGAAGGATAGTTGAATTAAAGAATTAGGAAGAAGCATAAATTTGTCCTCCAACTGTTACTTGATTATTGATTGGGTCGACACCGTAAAAAAAAACACGAGGTATAAAAAATTTAGTGCCTGTATATACTTGTATAATTTTATTGATTGGGTCGACACCGTAAATAAAACATAAGTTTTTTTTTTTAATTTAAACTAAATTTATTACAGTTTCATTTTCCTTGAAGTATTATGAATATTATTAATTTTCCGTTTTGAATATAATAGCTCCATCAACAGTCAATATGTATAATAGGGCTCTCCACTGTATTTGTAAATCATCAAGACCACATAAATTTTCTTGTCTAGCCACATAATTAATTTTGCTAATCAAAGCAAGCAAGCTAAAACTAAGCCAGTGTATGATGATTGTTTATTTAAGTGATCTGATGCTTGTTTTTTTAAAATAAAATCTTGAATTCAAGTCTTGTAAATAGAGTATATCATCGCTGAAAGAGCTTTATTTGTTAGTGGATTGTCCCGGCTCAACTGGATTAGGTAGGGTCTAGTAAATTTCTAGATACCTGAATTTAGAAAAAAAATAAAAATAAAAAATCCAGCTAGTGTAATTTCTGCTTTAAAACAAGAAAAAGTAAGTAGAATTAATGTGATAACGTCTAATAATTAGTTTTTAATGTTTGGCAAGAGAATAAATATGATGGAAGGCACGTTGACGTGCTATCGTATGCTTCAAACATGATTTAACTTTTACCAACATTTCCACCATCACCTTCAAAGAAAACTTAACCAATAATGATGACAAATGAATAAATAAAACACAAAGACAATGGTCGATGTTGGTTAAGGAAGAACAGTCATTATAAGGCCTGTCTTAATTCGTTTGGCTCTTAGTTGTAAATTTCCCCACCTCTTCGTGTGCACATTGCCGGTGTTTGATTTTTTGAAGTCAATGTTGCACGCACATATTCTGCCGACTGTCCCAACATGGTTTGATGGTCTGGTTAAATGTCGAGCAGATTAAAGAGAAAAATGCTCAACACCTGTGCCCTAAAAGCAGAACTAAATGTTGGTCGGTGTCTGATCTTAAAAATATCTGCAATTTCTTGCCCAGAAAGAGAAAAGTAAAAGAACAGGGAGAAAAACAACAACTTTTAATTATAATATATACGTGCTGTTGCAAGTGGTCTGTGAAAGTCTGGTAGCCTACGCCTTAATCTGTCACCTTTACAAGGTTTTCTAGGCTTTTTGGACATTAGCTACAAATGGAAAACTGCCAACTTATGTTACAGTAAAAGGAATCTCCACTGTGGGTGGTGACTGTCACTTCACAGCTTGTTCTCGGTGATTTTGATTGATTTGATGCCACTGGTGCATGCACATCAGACCTCACCTAGCGTTTGCAGTATCGGAAATCATCAGACCAATCTATTTACTTTACTGGTTTTTTTTATTGTGTAGTTTTTTTTATTTAGAAATATATTAGAATAATATTTTTTAATTTTTTTAAA
>Ga0325411_1002122_pt1 | contig 22284 bp, 9 predicted proteins | sample PopdelMetagenome_13_FD_206181 | JGI IMG/M metagenome (GOLD analysis project Ga0325411, IMG submission 206181) | Populus deltoides microbial communities from Bellville, Georgia, United States - Xylem-PdIQD-R4 | ecosystem: Host-associated > Plants > Phyllosphere > Stem > Wood/Secondary xylem... | reverse complement strand
TTCTTTTTATTACTATTTTTTAATTTAAAATAATTTATGAAATTATCATTTTTCTCAATTTCATCCTACTTTAATTTTTTCTATCTGCCAGATTTGGTTCCCATTTTTTTATTACTATTTTTAGGTAATTTTTGTAATTGATTTTTTTTTTACAATCTCATTTTGTTTTAGTTTTTTCCCTATCAATTTTGATTTTCATTCTTTTGATTGTTATTTCATTTACTTTTACTGATTTTTTAAATTGATATATTTTTTTAGTTTCATCATTCACCATTAAATTGGCTGGGAATTGAGATTCTTTATTGAGCCTGAATTTATGATTTCATGGGTTGTGAGTTTAGAAAATTAACCTAGGTTTAGAAGATTTTTCTGGATTTGATTTTTTTTTTGTTTTGCTTTTTTTTAAGCTCATTTTTTTTAACTTTATCTTTCAACATTTATTTAATAAAAGATTGAGCTCCATTAATTTTTTTTTATTTTTTTCTTATAGAATCTTTCACTGATTTTGAAAATAACATGGTTTGCTTTAGGTCTTTTTATTTGATTAAATATAAGCATAAGATGCTTGCTTCATGATATTTTGTTTGGTTTGATTAAATATAAGCAAGGAGACAAGTCATGAGATTTCAGTATTAACCCATCAACCATAAAAGTTTTTCCTCATGACTTGAACATTTGTTTTTTGCGTGCAAGGAAAAGATTTGAGTGTAGCCCGCAACACGGTACAAGCCTCATAGCTAGTAGAAATACCTAAATCATGTAGGGTTTCGTTGCAGCGATCCACAATGCTTTTTTCTTTTTCTATTTCTATATAGCCATGAAACTCTGTTTCTTCAATTGCATACTTTTATAAAAAATTATGAAGGAGGAATAAAATTAAAACAAAAGGGAATAAAATATAAAACAAGGCGAAAATGAGTGATGGTTTCAAAAATAGGACAAAAAGTTTTTTTTAATCCTCTTACTCTTTATATGATAACTTTTTAGTCCCTCAATATTTCAAAAATTTAAGTATGGTACAAAACTTTTTAATTTATGATTAAGATTCTTTTATATAAAAAAAATGCTAAAAAAGCATGTATATTTATTTTTTATTAAAAAAAATTCATCCGACTCACAATGAAATACGTGTCATTTATTTTTATTTGCTGAGAAAGAAAGAGGAACGAGAAGGGGTTTTAAGAGTTTTGTAGTCAATTTGTCTCTATAAAACCTTAATAAAAGGGTTATATTAAAAAAAAATTATATTATTTAAGAAGGTTGATTGTATCTTTTAAAAGAATAAAAATATCATATATTTTTTTTTGTTGGAGAGTGTTTGTTTTGCGGCTTAATTACAAAATTAGCCAATTGGTTATAGATAAATTTTTAAAAAATCACATTGGTTTACCAAAAAGTGTTAGACACGGTTTAATATTATATTAGCTTTTGTTTTTTATCTAATCATATAGAAAACATTATTTGATTAATCGAGTAGTTTATGTTTTTTTTACATTAAGCCTCACATATAATTGTATAATTGCATTTTAAACCTTGATTCTATAAAAGCTAAAAATAACATGTGTTTTCATTCATGAAGACATGCTTTTCATTTATTTTGTATATAAAAATCCATTTCACAACATTTTTAATCAAATTTATATTTTTAAACCTACTTCTATAAAATCACAATTATAAATATTGTTTAAAACTTATTTTGTTTTAATTGTAATAGTTACCAAATTGTCAATCACACACTTAATACCAAACGTTATGCTTTAATTTCTAGAAAGAAAAAAACATATTATAGAAAACTCTAAATCATGTGGGAAGACCACCATGCATGTCCACTGTAGACCAAGACATAGTCTATTGTGGATTTGCACAATGAATTTTCTCATTTTTGAAGGCTTGAGATGGAGGTAATTTTGTATTTTCACATAAAGTAACATTACCATTCTACCATTTATTGAAAAAATTAGACGCCTATGATGTAAGTATATTTTGATCTTTTTATATGCTCATTGATAATTAAAAGATTGAATCGGGGTATGCTAGTCTTTTTAATTTTAATTGTATAATAAAAAAACTATTATGCCTCGAAGGTCAACAAAAATTAGACCGTTGATCAAGGAGTTTTTTGATATTTTACAAACTTTAGAGTAAAAAAATTAACCCTAAAGGTTAAAAAATAAATAAGTTATTGACCAAGGGAGTTTCAGAGTTTTCACTTTTTGAGCTACAAGAAAAATACACATGTATCCTTAGAAAAATAATTAAGGTCAGACTTTAAATTACAATTTGTCATATATTATTTTTTTTCTTTTCCAATTCGATCTTTATTCTTTTAATTTCTCATTTTGATCATTGGATCTTTTGTTAGAGTTTTATTAGTTTTTAATTTTTTCCTTAAATCAAAGTTTATTTTTTTTCCTCTTTAGCCTTCATTCTAGCCCTCATTCTTTTAATTTCTTTTTCAATTTAATCCTCCAATTTAATTTTTTTAGATGGACTCATTTTTTTTTAATTTTGATTTTCACCCTTATTCTTTTAATTACATTTTTTATGCAGTCAATTTTCTTTCCAGTTATATTTTTTGGTGTTTGATTTGTTTGGGATTAGATTTCACTGTTTTTCTATTTGTCATGTTTTCAATTTAGTCATACGGATCACAAGTTTTAAATATTAATGCAGCCAGGTATCCTTTTTCCCTCTCATTTTGTTTTACTATTTTATCATTTTACATTATGTTTTATTTGAAAAAATAGTTTTGTGGTTACCTTTAATTTCTATTCAATCAATTTGTCTCGATCTCATTATTTAGACCACAGGTTTTGCATGCTTTTTGTGGATGAAGTTTTTTTGTAATTAATTTTTGTAGACTTTTTTTTAAAATTTTATTTTATACAAATGAGTTTTGTTTTGTAAAAAAATAGTTATTTTGGAACAATATTTCGAATATATTCGGCCATGCATTTGTTTTCCTTTTATTTTATTAATCGGTTTCAAATATGTTTTTATTTTATTAACTTTGATTGATTTTAATAAACATGTTTAATAGACACAAACCCATAAATTATCTTGATTTACGTCTATCTCTCAGTTTTTCTATTTTCTCTTTTAGTTATTGTTAACTATTTATTTATTTGCATAGATTATTATTGGATGTTTTGATAATTTTTTTGATTTACATTTATAATTTTTTTTTGTAAAAAAAGCATATCAAAATAGCCTTTGTACTCAAGTGTTTTTCTTAAAAAAAAAACTTATGATCTGTTGCGAAATGCACGTTAAATCAAATTTTTATTTCTCTCTGATTGCTTTTTTTTCCCCTCATTTTTTTAGATCATTTTTTCATGAATTCATCTTTGAACTTTTGATTTGTTAGGGATTCAACTTCGTACGATTTTATTGTTTTGCTGTTGTTTTTTCTGGAAAAATATTGGTTTGGTGATTATCTTCAATTTTTTTTACGTGTTTATCCCGATCTCATGATTTAGGTAACGGGTTTTACATGTTATTTTTTTAATATAAAGTCTTTTTAGAATTGTTTTGTTTGTTTTTATTTTCGAGATATTATTCTGATTTATTTGTAATTTTTTTTTATTTATACAGACAAAGTTTTTTTTTTCAAAATAAAAAAAATATTTATTTTTAAATAACATTGCTGATTTGTTCGGCCTTGCATAATTTTTATAGGACGTGAGTTTATTCAATCATTTTTATTTGCATTTATCTTTTAGGTTATGAGTCTTTTAAAATATTGATTTATTTTTTATTGATTTAAATAAAGAATTGAGTGAATATTACATTTTGTGTGATTGAATATCTTAATTTTTATTTATCTTTTAATTTTTTTTATTGTCAATGATTGTTTTTCATTTATTTACATATATAGTTATTAATTTATTTAATTAATTACTTATATTGACTTTTCAATTCACACTTTAAAGTTTTTATACTAAAAACACTTAAAAGCAATCAACATGCCCTATATTGTTTTTTAAATAAACCCCGGCTTTCTATGGGTTAAATAGCTAGTTTCTTGCGAATAACTATCTTATTGTTAATTTGCTATCTAGAATTATTGTCAAAATAAAAACAATTAAAGCAGATTATTTATTAACAAAACTCAAAATTAATAGGGTATTTAAGAGTATAATAACAATTATTTTTAAAGTATTTTTATTTAAAAATATATTTAAATAATATTTTTTAATTTTTTAAAATTATTTTTGATATTAATAAAACAAAACAAAATAAAAATATAAAAAATATTATTTTTTAATTTTTTAAAATGACAAAACAAACGTGATCTAACAGCAGTGAGAACAAAGTCAAGAACCCAAATTGCAAGTAAAGCTAACACCTCTTGTTAAATGTCATTGAGGGACCAGAATCTTAACAGTCATGGAGCCCAAGCATCGATGATGCGAAGCAACTTTTCTTTTCATAACATCAGTGGACTGCATACAAGACGTCAAGGCAAGAACCCAAACCTGTGTAAGGGCGAGCTATTCCTGCCACGTGGCCTCCTCCCTTTCATGTTTTTTCTACCTCCTCAACTAAGCACAGTCGTGCTGTCCGTATTTGGTGCCGACTAGATATTTCATATTTCTGCAAGAAGGAAAGAAAGAAATGGCGATAATTTCTGTGTCAGCACTAAGAGGGGCTCGGTTCCCTCTCTTTATCAATAATCCACACCCATTTCCTCAGGTGATTGACTATTTCTCTTGATATCTAATTATTGATTATTTGATATGTGGGTTCTTCTTTTACCAATCATTCTTGTCTTGTCTTGACAAACTACTTCTTTTTGTTTCAAAAGTTTCCAATTCGAAGCAGGAGATCAAGTAAGCTCAATTTTCGCTCAAAGGGTTTTACCCCTTTTGCCCGGTATGCTCAATCACAGCAGGATCTTTTCTCTTCTCGCCTCCAGGGTTGGTTACTATCACCTCAATGGTCACATAATGAAATTAGGAATTTACCCGTTTACGTTTACCTATATATTCCACCAGTATATAAAGTTTCAATGAACTTGCTGTCACTTCATCTGATTTTAGCTGTAATTATACTTCGTTATTGAAAACTAATATATGTTATACTATCAGACGGTATTGAAAACTTGCCCAAACTTGTGGAGGATATTGTTCAGACATCTATCAATACCGGTCCACGTGGAGCCCTAAGGCTGGCTCAAGGTATTCAAGCATTTCTTGGAGTTGGTGGCGAGTGGCTGGCAGATGCATCAAAGGTAGTTTGCGCTCCAATTGTTTTCTTTCTTTTTTACTTCGACACAAATAAATAAATAATAAAACACTTCCAGTTTTGCATACAATGTATGGATAACTATCTCGTTTGCAAGCACTTCTGCTTTTCCTGTAGCATGCCTGGAAACTCATCAGAGATGTAATTTGTTGATTTGTTAGTCAATTGATTACATTGTGAGAACTGGTTAAGCCTATGAGATTGTAGAAAATTGAGCGATTATTTCTAATATGTTTCTTTTCCTTTCGACAAGACTCTGGTTGTCGAGGTTGGAATTCCTGTCTTCTCCTGGAACTAGAGTTAATTTTTCTGACTGGTAGCAGTATTGCTCGTGCGAACTTGACTGTGAAACTCTTCCTTTTACAGCATATTTATCTCTTAAATTCCATGTATGGCCTCCCAACATAATGCAACCAAGTTCTTCAGTGATTCCTGTGGTCAGGACTGAGAGGTTGAAGGTTAATCCACTTAGTTGAATGGGATCAAGCACGGCTTACAATTGCAGTGGGTGATTAAGACTCAAGGATTCTATTTTAACATAGTATAACCCAGCTGCATAGTGGATGCAAAATTATCCCAGGTTCAGTTCCTTCTGGTATTACATCATTTAAAGCGAAAATATGATGCAGAAAGAGGGTTGAAATTCTTCTTTCAACTTACATCATTCCTAGTTGCCATTCTGTCTCATATGATGATGGTTTTGGGACTTCGTTTTTCAGTCCTATTCTCAGAACTTTTACTATGAGAGATCCTTTTTCCTAGATGTTTTTCCAATCAGATTTTGGGTGGGCCTTAGTAAGATACTGTTGCTAGTTTCTCTCTCTACTGTCCTAGGGTATAACTTGGATTCTTATTTGTTTTTCCACTAGTGAGAATGACTGTAATTTTGCATGACATCTATATTTAGAACCCAATGCTTGCAAATTATATTGTCCGTAGATGCTAATGCATTAAACTCGTGTAAGTTCTTACGCTACCTCTATATTGATGTTTCTTTGCAATTCATTTGGGAAGTCCATAAGATGCTTCCTTAAGCTAGTGCCCATTCTTTGCAAATCTTGTGGCAATATGCAGATTGTTGTTTCTTGCATTGCCTATTTCTATTGAGTTGCAGTTCCTCTAGATGGCTACTGGAACGATATTATTGTCATTGTAAAAGAAAGGGTATACATGCATCAATGATTTTCTGATGGCAACAGGGAATCTATGGAAGCAATTATGGTATATGAAGCATGACAGAATAGAGGATTGGTTGGCATTATAGAGATATTAAACCTCATGGTTATATCACAATTTCTTACATTTTTTTTCTTCTCTTTGAACTTTAGGAAACAGAACAATGAAAAAATGAACATTTTGAGGAAGAGTAAATAGGTGACTATCAGCGCATAAGAGTGCAATTTAGATGAGCATCTATTTAAAGAAAGGCCTCATTTCATTTGGATCAGTTCTTAGAAGAGAGCTGAGGATGTGAAATTTGTTCAGTTTGTTGCTTGCTTTATATATTCCTATTTACTTAGTTTTCTTTCTCCAAATCCCATGGATGACATCACTATTAGTTTAAGTTCTGATAGAAGCGTCTTTTTGTATGATAGGTTAAAAAAAGTTGTATAATTCATCCTATTTTTTTGACCTCCTCATCCCTCTACTATTTGCAGTCTACAAATTCTTCTGCTGGATTACCAACCCAAATGCAGCTTGGATTACTTTCTCCACAATATTTGAGGAGATTGTTTGAACGCATGGGAGCAACCTATATTAAATTAGGTCAGGTAAGTCATAGTATATTTCAAAAAGTTTCTTCTTTTTGATTGTTCAATGCTGCTTGAGTTTGTCAACAATTTTATTCCTCTTATTCAATAAAAATTAAATCTTCTATCCTTGTTTCCATTACACTTCTTTTTAATCTTCCTGGCAGATTATTTTTCCACTAATGCTTTCCTATCATGTGTTTTGCTAGTTCATAGCATCTGCACCTACATTGTTCCCAGCAGAATATGTACAAGAATTTCAGAACTGTTTCGACAGAGCTCCATCAGTTCCTTTTCAAGAAATTCAAGCAATCTTGCGTGAGGAATTAGGAAGACCAATAGACAGTGTGTACGAATATGTTGACCCAACACCAGTTGCCTCGGCCTCAATTGCACAGGTAAATACTCTTCTTCCCTTTCCTGTTTCACATCTATTTTGTGTATTTCCTTGGAGTGCACTATCCCTCTCATATTTTCATTTCTTACTTGTATTTTTGACATGCTCAAAATTTGAATATAATGCCCAGGTTCATGCTGCAAGGCTCAAGGGCTCTCAAGACGATGTAGTTATAAAGGTCTTGAAACCTGGAATAAAAGATATCCTAGTGGCAGATTTGAACTTTGTTTACATTGTTGCTCGCATATTGGAGTTTTTAAACCCTGAACTCAGCCGTGCATCACTGGTATGATGTTTGTTCATCAGTTTTTGCAAGTGATGAAATTAGTTGCTGTCTTGAGAGTAAACTTCTACACTTCCAAGTCCTTTTATCACTATATTTTCCCAATGTTGAAATCCTAGAAACTTTAAGTGTTTATCCATCTTAACGATATACAAAAAGATACTTATTCATCCAGTGACATATTGGGGTTTTGCATTTATTGACCTCCCTGATGTATTATTGTGGAGGAAGCAAGCATATATTTGTTTCTGAGTGTGTCCGTTAATTAAATTCTTGAAGTTTCTTTTCGTTCGTAAGTCATGTCTCCTCTCGGTAGGTTGGTATTGTCAAAGACATAAGAGAGTCCATGCTTGAAGAAGTCGACTTTTATAAGGAAGCTGCAAACATCGAGGCCTTTAGGAGTTATTTGGAAGCTATGGGACTTACAAGGCAAGCTACAGCTCCAAAAGTATACCAGCACTGCAGTACCCAGCGAATTCTTACAATGGAGAGGCTATATGGAGTGCCTCTCACTGACCTGGACTCTATAAGCTCACTTGTTTCTAGTCCTGAGACCAGTCTTATAACTGCCCTCAATGTGTGGTATGACATCCGTGATCCACATGCTTGTGAGATTTCATGTTAATCTTAAGAATATCATATCAGGTTTTTGAATGTAAAACTGATCATACAAAATTTCTTGTCCAGGTTTGGTAGTTTACTTGCATGTGAAACTTTCCATGCAGATGTTCATGCCGGCAATTTGTGGTTGTTACGTGATGGCCGCATTGGGTTTCTTGATTTCGGTAAAATTTTTATGTGCATCAAGTTGATTCATGATTTAGTTTCCAAGAAATAAAGTTTTAGGCATCCGTTTTACTGAATGTTTGTGCATAGCTTGTTATACTCTACATTGAATGACTGGATTTCCAACTCATTATTGGATTTGATTACTAGCCTATACTGGTTACTTAGAGGACCTTGTTATTACAGCAAATGGTTACCCAAGTAGGTTTTCTGCAAATCTTCCCTGTGCTAAAGTGGCCCATCTGCTACAACAATGATAGAATAATAGTTGAGAATTTTAATATTACTGTTGACTTCTCTCTTTCTGAATTTCATCAGAAAAGTAAACATGGAAGTTCCTTTTTTTTTAGTTTAGAGATGGATTGACAAAGGAAGGACCTGAACCTAAGACCTTGCCCATCTTGCTTTGGTAAGAGTGCTACTTGTGCTACAAGCTCATTGGTGACATGGAAGTTAATCTTGTATCTTTACCCTAGCTTCTGAAAAGACATGTCTGTCATATTGATTGGGGCCAAAGGATCATAAACGATTATTAGATGATATATTGTACCGTGTAGAACTATTTCTGAAGATTCATGGTGCATCCCTTAATTGCAGAACCTTTTTTAATGGGTCATTTATACCACTTAGTACTATAGATCTAATGTAAATGGTACCTCAGGTTGGTGATGGTATGATCTGGAGCATTTACAGCATATTTAATGAGAGCTGACCAACTATTTACATGAATTTAAGCCATCTGTCATATAACTCAAGTAGAATCCAATCTACAGGAATTGTTGGTCGCATATCCCCAAAAACATGGACTGCTATGGAAGTGTTTCTTGCGTCAATTGCAACTGAAGAATATGAGTCAATGGCATCTGCCTTGATTGAAATGGGTGCCACAAACAAGGATGTGGATGTTATGGCCTTTGCCAAAGACCTGGAAAAGATATTCTCATCAATACAGGCAAACACCAATACTCTAAATACTCATTTTTTGAAATTTATTGGAACTGCTTTAAAACGCTCTTTATTACTCTAATGCAGGATTTGGATACTGAATTAATCGTTGCAACCGCCAGGGATAGAACTACAAATGCAACTGCTGTCTCTGCCAATGTTGTTGTTGACGAGAGGCAGATGAATGCACTCTTTCTTGATGTGGTAAGCTGATCTCATTAATCACTTCAACCAAAGTATATGATGAGTTAAGTTTGAACATTTTCTAAATAGATGCAGCGCAAACTTAATCAATGTGATAGATTACAATTTTCCTGGCAATTAAGTTGTGATGTTAGGACAGTGTTCCTCATACGAGACCCATTGATGCATTAACAAAAAAACTAAATCTCCTAGCAAAATTATTGTGCACCTACTAGTGTAATGATAAAATGACTTAGTTACCTCTAAAATAAAATAAAAATTAAACTTATGTCCAGGGTTTTCTTAGTCTTTCTATTTTTATTTTTTTAGCACAATAAAATAACTTAATTACCCTTAAAGACAATCTACTTTTCAGGGGCCTTTTTCATCTATTCATCTTGGTTTGTATCAAGTTGACTCGGGGGCATTTTTATATTTGAATAAATATTATTAAAAAACAATTGCATGCACCAGTAAGTGGGCAACGGGTGTAGGGTTGTCCGGTGATCAAACGCCGCCTTTCGCGGGGGCGCATGTGGCCAACGGTTCACCAATTTGGCATTGACGATCTTTTATTTTTTTGTTCATTCTTTTCTCTTCTCCTTCATTTCCACACTTTCACTTTCAAAATTTCTAAACAACCCTTGTTATTCCTTCAAATTTGATCCCTATTTTTTTTATTACTATTTGTTTTATTTTGAGTAATTTATAAAATTGGAATTTTTTTTTATTTTCATTCCATTTTCATTTTTATTTTTATTTTTTAAATTTGGTTCCTATTCTTTTGATTTATATTTGAGATAATTTCTTAAGTTGAATGTTTTTTTACAATTTCATCTTTGGGAAGTTTTTTTTTCCTATCAAATTCTCATTATTTTAATTGCTGTTTTTAAACTTGGAGTTTTTTTAATATTGGGCTTCATGATTTCTTCAATTTCTTTTTTATTCCTTTTATCTTAGTCCCACCACTTAGACCGCAAATCTGGTTGTGGTTAGCTTGAATTGGCTCAGTTTTTATTAGGATTTTTTTTTAATTTAATATTTTGTACGTTCCATTTTAAAACAAACATTAAGTTGTTTTAGAATTGAATTTCGTAATCTTTTTCGGTTTGCATTCTATTAGTTATCTCACTATTGAGATCACATGGTTTGGTTGGCTTGTCTGATTTGTTTTTTTTTTTGTTATTTTTTATAATTAATTTTTTAAAAAAAATTTGATTGGTTGGAATCTTAGCTTCGTCATTTTTTTCATTTCCGTAACTGTTTTTTTCAAGTTCCCATGATTGTTTTTTGTTTAAATTGGTCTATTTACTATCATTATCTGTTTTTTTATTATCTAATTAAACTATACTGACTTTTTTTTCTCAGCCGGGTTTATGTTCTGAGTTACTTTTTTTTTTATAACTTTTTTAAAACATGCTTGTGTCTCTCGGGTATTGTTTTTTAAACCGACAAAATGTTTAGACTCAAGGCGTGGTGCGGGCCCAAAAAACTAGTTATCTCTATAATAGGATGATAAAAAATGCATACACCATCAAAATGCCCGCTGTTTTGGCAGCAGTCAACAGGTCTGCCCGTCTCAGGATTTTGTTTAATTGCTATACCTGTAACCTGCAAGTGATGTTTGCAGAAGGATGGTGTTAGGTCAGGGTAGATCTTTAGTTTTAACTATTTACCTATGGATAAAAAAAAGAGTAGAATTTCATTTCGGGAAATCAAAGGATTGGATAATTTTGGACAAGAAAATCAATATGGCTTACGATAAAAGACATCCATCCCAGAAACTGTATACGAAGTTCAGTATAGACTGGTCAGTGGAGCTTGCAAAGTTTGCAGAAAGTTCTGAAGTAGTTGCTAAGTGTAGTTACGAAGACCAATTATTGAAGCAATCCTGATCCATGACACCCTCTTCTTCTCTCAAATCATTCCTCTCTCTTGTTCTATTACCAATAACCCATGTTTGATATTTTTTGGCTTGCAACAGATTCGGGTTAGTGAATCATATGGACTCAAATTTCCCAGGGAGTTTGCTCTTCTCATGAAACAGCTTCTGTACTTTGATCGGTACACCAGATTGCTGGCCCCCAACTTAAACATGCTTCAGGACCAGAGGATTTCCATTGTTTCAAATCGAGGAAGCAGATATAAGAACAGCTTCAGATGAATTTTGCATGTGTAGATAAATCTGCCAAGGGCTTTATGCTTGCCTCACCTTGTTTTCATTTCCTTGTAAATACAACTAGCAGAAAAGCTGCAAATCGAAGTTGAAGTCGCAGACAATCAATAGGAATTGGATCTCTCCACACTACAGAAGAATGCACTTTTACATTTTCAATGTTTTTGGTATTGAATTCGAAGGAATGTAATTCTATAGTTGATCTTTTATTTCTACTTCATAAACATTTTTCAGTGTTTTAGCTTCCTATGAAGCCTTAGCTGCTCTGCATTCAGACTGCAAAAGGTGATAAGCGTATGGAGTTCAACTTGGTACGGCCATGCATTATCTTGATGGGGTAATTAAAGGGCATTAGGTGGCAAGTATGTACTTAAGCAAATTGAATTTTAATCCATTCAAATTTGTTTTTATTGTTATTTTTTAAAATTTTTTTTATTGATTCTTTTATTTTATTTTATTTTAATTAATTTTTTTTCAATTTTATCATTTAATATTTAATTTTAAATTATTTTTATATTAGATTTAGTCTCTATTATATTGTTTTTTTATTTTATTCATCAATATTTTATTTATTTAGAATTTTTCTGTATTATTTTTTAGGATTTCTTTTTTACGAGGTTGGTCTTCGGTTTATGACTAACATGAGTTTTGAAAGTTAACACGATCTTGTTTTGAATTATTTTTAGGTTTTTTTTTAAATAATTTTTTTATTTGATTTATTTGATTCATTAAAAACTGATCTTCATAATTTTTTTTTATTTTTTTTTCATTGGGTTATTCGAATCTTGTGTCTAAAGTTGGGGGGTTAACTTGAATTTAACTCGAAAATTAGACTTTATAAGTTTATTTAGTTTGTACTTGATGAGCTTCATAATACTTTTTTGATATATATTTTTACTTATATTATTTAAATGTTTTTTTATATATATATTTTTTTAATTTATTTATATTATTTAAATGAACAGAGTTTATTATAATGGTAGTTAAAAGTGGATAAATATGTTGATGTTTATTATTAGCTTGTCAAAAAGAAAAAAGATACAGAAACGCTACTGGGTAAGAGTGTGTTTGATATTGTGGTTGCTGTTATGGTTGTGGTTTTAAAAAAGTTGTTTTAGAAAAAGTGCTTTTAGTTGAGGTTAATTTGGAAAAATATATGTTTGGTTAAAACTGTGGTTGAAATTGAGGTTGAACAAAAAGTAGTTTAATGTGTTTGGTTAAAAAATGCTTTTCAAACTGAAGTTATAAAATAATTAAAAAATATATATATTAATATTGATAGTTTTTCATTGAAATATTATCGATTTAACTACTGTTATTACATCATGAAATAAATAATATTTTATATAAAATATTTTTTATTGTTGCATTAAACTATTTATAATTTTATCACATACAAAATTCATCCGACAATAAGTATATTTTTTATTATTTTATAAGCATGAAATTTAATAAATATTATTATTATTAAAAAAACATGATATATTTAAACATCATGCTTTTAAAATACAACAATTTTAAATATTATATTTTAAAAACATTTTTTAAAACATAATAACTTAAAATATCTGTTTTGAAAGTGCGAAATCAATTATAATGGAAGATATTTTTTTTATCCCATCAGTGAGAGCTAGCCGAAACCTGCAAAAAAAAAAAAAAAACTCAACATAAAGATTTGATATTATTTTTCTTCCCTGCATTTATTATATTTAGATGGGTTCTATCAATAGATTACGGGGTTGTGACCAAGAGGAGCGACTAGCGAAAAGGAGGAGGTCGGCTTGCAAGAGCTGCTGAAGGAGATTCTGTCACAGCTTGGACAGATCAGGTTTGGTTGAAGGTGGAGTTGGTTCTGCTATTACATACATAGTGGCTGTTGTTGCTGACCATGGTGAAGAGGGGAGGAGTTGTTGGCTGTCGGCCAGAGGATGGAAGCTTTTTGTGTTGTTGGTGGTGAGGAGTTGCTTGCCGTGAGTTGAAGGGAAGGGCTTGGTGTTGACAATAGAGAGTGAAACGTAAAAATACAGAACGCTGGATGAGAAGCATGAAAAAATTGCTTCGCCAAAACTTAAGGTTGAACCTTATTTTTAGTGAGTCCCATGAACCAAATCACAGCTTTTTTTTTAACCAAACATCACATTATCTGCGTTTAAATAAAAACGCAGCAGCTAACGCAAAGACAAACGGCTTCTAAATAGGGAGCATCAAGAAGCACAGCACAACCTAGCGAATTACAAAGTCATCTTGTGGGCTTCACCCTGGAAACACGAAGAAATTGCATTAGCAACTAACAATTCATGGTGAATCAAAATCACATTTTTTTTTGTTTCTACGACGAGATAGAAACGGATGTGAAGTCATGGGAGTGTTTTCGTCCATACAACAACAGCTGGACATTCTTGCTCAAGCTAAAATCCGTCTGTGCAACCTACTTCAACTGGACATGCATGCAAACCTGCTAAACTCAAGATAGTTTAAGGACAAGGAGCATGGGGAGATTTTTAAGAGTTGTCTGAGTACATCAAGCGCTTTGAAGAAACTGAGCATTCCTCACGAGTGACAACCTTTATGTGATGATTTCTTTGTCCTTTTCTTCTCTGAATAGTATACATGAAATCCAAAAACTTCGTTATACAGGATCAGTTTTATAATACAAAAATAAACAAATAATTACTGCAATCTTCTCTTCTAAGAACCTATACTTGGAATTCAAAACTTGTGTTTCTACTTCTGTTATATATACTACTGATTCCAAAGCAATGAGGCGAGTCCTATTTCCTGTACTATAATCAACAACATAATCAAAGTACAATCTCTATGTATCTATACAAGCCAGTGCTTCATGATAAATATGTCGTGAGTTGCTCTCTTAGTCTTCTGCTGGATAGTACCAACTTGAACAAGATGGTTCATAACCATATATCAGTCGACTTGGTGAGGAATAACCCATGAGTCGGTGAAGTGGGGAACCTCCTCCTCCTTTCCTTGGCAGCTCCTCAATTTCTGAAGATACTTTCTTTGTTTTGGACATGCTAGAAGAAGGTCCAGATAATTCATGCTTTTCCTTGGGATTCTTCCGACGCTCATTCAGGCTGCTTTCAGCTGAACGTAATGATGTCTGGACAGGATCCCCATCAGTGGAACCGCTTTTACAGAATGGAAGTCCATAATCTTCAGAACATGACACAGGATCCATGTTGGGACAATTGCTGGCATGAGAAGATGAAGCTGAAATTCTCCTATGAAGACCGCCACTATGCTCATCAACCTCACTTGGTGGAGGTGCATCAGCAGTCGGTGTATATGGAACTAGATGAGTCCTGCTTATAAGTGAAAATCTAAGTACTTCCAAACAGACACCACATCTTAGCTGGTGGTACTTCCTTTTAGAAAGAAGAAAATCTGCAGGTAGCTGAAGCTGTTTGAAGCAAAAAAAACATGTTATGAAAGGGGCTCCACCTGCCAGGGGCAGGAGGTGCCGCTTAGCCAAGTGATGTTTCTTCGTTACATACTTCTTTACCTCCTGATCCCTACGCCTGTGGTCATCAGAAAGTGTTTCACGCCTATATATGGAAAACTCAGAGTCAGCATGCCGTTGTGGAGTTGAGGGACAAGAACCATAGGAATGGTAAAATTCGACACGATCTTGGGCCTTGCAGAACACTCTATTATGATGAAGGTTAGGTGGAGGTAGTTGTGCCAAGCGCCAGTCTTGGGGACAGCAACACAAGTGATCAACTTGGTTTCGATTGCTTGCTACCTCTGCTGAGAAAGGTACTTGGGAGTATTTACTCTGTGGATGCCAGTTGCTTCCCCCTCTGAATCTTCCAGGATACCTCGGATAGTCTAAGTCATCAAAAATAACCTGCTCCAGATGATCATTGTAACTGGGATTATGGTCCTTCCAAGTGACCCCTGGAGCAACCCTTCCTTTTTCCTTTCCATTCAGAACGTTAACTTGATCCTGCAATTCATAAATCATTTCCAACAGTTTCATCTTCTCCTGTTCAGTGTATGCAGCCTTTTCACGTGAATGAAAGTACGGATTGGAACGGGATTCATTGTTGTTTTGATTGGAAGGGCTCCCATTATCATAGCCAGCCAAGATGTCTCTTTGATAGAAAGGAGCCTGAGATGGATATTCATCCTTCTCCAGTCTTCTCCAGTTTCTAGCTGGATGGGCAACCCTTGTGTGCTCTACCAATTCATCACGATTTAGTTTGCTGGATTTCAAGGCGCGGTGGCTATTATCAGAAATAATTGATGTATGATTCTTCAAGTGATGCTGCATTTCCAAACTGCTATTTGCCACGAACTTTTCGCTTCTGGGTCTCTCATTGGAAGCTGCATGATTTGCTTGCTTATGAGCATTTCTAAATGGATGCTTGGGTCGATCAGGTAATTGATCATCTGTTCCTTCATATGAAGAGACAGTGTCATCATAGTAAGCCCGAGAGCTTCTGGTGGTTGGGGATTTAGACAAGTCTATAAGACTGTCACTTAACTCAGAGCTGGGGTCAATCAAATCCATAGTTTTGAATGTATCTGTACACTGTACATGGTCAAAACCATGGCGACCTGTTTCATGAAGCTTCTCTGGCTGTTCATTTGGCGAAGTTACAAAAATGTCTGATGAAATGCTTTCTCCTGCAGGCCTTTGAGCAGCGACAACTGAAGCACCCTCCTTGTCAACTGACTTCTCAATACTTGATTTTATGAAATCAGAACCACTCTCTTTGGAAGCATCTAGCAATGCTTTTGCTCCTGCTAATTGTGAGCTTTCATTACTGGCTCCAGCTTCTGATTTTTCCCCTTCCACTGAAGACAACTCTTTGTTCTCAAGAAGAGAAAGTTTGGTGAGTGAACAATCATCGTTGGAAGTTCCATCACTATCACTGTGAGCATCTAATTCTGCTTTTGTGGCTGCTAATTGTGAGCTTTCATCACTCACTTCAACTTCTGATTTTGCTCCTGCTAGTGGGGATGGCTCTTTGTTCTTGAGATGAGCATGTTTGGTGAGAGAACAAACATCGTTGGAAGTTCCATCACTATCACTGTGAGCATCTAATTCTGCTTTTGTGACTGTTAATGGTGGTGAGCTTTCATCACTCACTTCAACTTCTTTTTTTGCTCCTGCTAGTGGGGATGGCTCTTTGTTCTTGAGATGAGCACGTTTGGTGGGAGAACAAACATTGTTGGAAGTTCCATCACTATCACTGTGAGCATCTAATTCTGCTTTTGTGACTGTTAATGGTGAGCTTTCATCACTCGCTTCAAATTCTTTTTTTTCTCCTGCTAGTGGGGATGGCTCTTTGTTCTTGAGATGAGCACGTCTGGTGGGGGAACAAACATCGTTGGAAGTTCCATCACTATCACTGTGAGTATCTAATTCTGCTTTTGTGACTGTTAATGGTGAGCTTTCATCACTCGCTTCAAATTCTTTTTTTTCTCCTGCTAGTGGGGATGGCTCTTTGTTCTTGAGATGAGCACGTCTGGTGGGGGAACAAACATCGTTGGAAGTTCCATCACTATCACTGTGAGCATCTAATTCTGCTTTTGTGACTGTTAATGGTGAGCTTTCATCACTCACTTCAACTTCTGATTTTGCTCCTGCTAGTGGGGATGACTCTTTGTTCTTGAGATGAGCACGTCTGGTGGGAGAACAAACTTCATAGGAAATTCCAGCCTGTTCAATGCTGAAATCCAAGGAATCACTTTGATCACTCCTGACATCTTCTGCTTCTGTTGATAAGTTCACACTTCCAAGTTGCTCATCACTGAAAGCTCCAGACTCATTTTGTTGAATCCCACCTTCATTGACTTCAGCTTTTGGTTTTGCTCCTGCTAGTGGGGACAGCTCTTCATCAAGTTTGGTAGGCGAACAAACTCTATAGGAAAACCCAGCCTGTTCAACATTGCAATCAGAAGAATCATTTCGATCACTCCAGTCATTTTGTGCTTCAGTTGATATGCCCCCCATACCTCCAAGTTGCTCATCATTGCAATCCCCAGATTCAAGTTGTTGGATTTGAACTTCATTGAAAATTTCAGGCTGTTCATGATTGCACTGTGGAGATTCATTTGAATCATTTCCTCTTTCCTGGTCATCACTTGACAAGCTTGTGCCTATTACCTTCAAATCAACACAATCCTCAGTCTCATTTTGACCACTCCCATTCTGTTGGTGTTCATTGGATGAGCCTACACCTACAACATGCTCATTATCAGAGTCCCCTGGATCATTTTTATCAATCTCATTCTTTTGGTTGTGTGATGAGTTCACACCTCCAGGTTGCTTACTATCAAAATCTCCAGAACCATTTTGATCACTTCCACTCCTTTGCAGTTCTTCTGGTAAGTTTGCACCACTAAGATGATCAAGATCACAATCGCCAGATGCAGCACAATCCCCCCCATTGAGTTGGTCTGAAGAACATTCCCCAGGGGAAAGAAAATTTTCTTCATGATTTGAGCTGCTGGATTCCTTAGCTTCAGAAATATGATCTGATCTACTTTTCTGAGCAGCATCTGTTTCATGCAGGCCAGAAGTTGCGACTTCAGGGTTACTTTTTCGAATTTTCACTGCATGAAGGAAAAGAAGCGATTAAACCATCTACAAATCCAGATTGTTACAATGAAGAGCACCTTCAGTAAAACAAGAAGAGATATAAAGAAAACAATCTATGGATGGTAAGAATAGAACAACTTAAGTGTATAAGACGAAAATACTCTTTAATTGTTAAGGAAAGCATTCTTGTACTAGAAGAGCTAGTCTAGCACTGGCTTAGGGCCATCAACCTGCAGTATTGGCTATTAAAGTATCGCCCAAGGAACCTATAGAGTTCATCAGAATTTCTATCATAGGAAAGTAGCATTCATGGGTCCATGCAATATGGAATTGATAATTGTTGAACCTCTTAATCTTTTATAATCAGAACTTAACCAAGTTGAATATTGTAATTGAATTTCTATATCAACTTGACCAATCCAAGAAGAATACTATATTACCATCTCTTATCTTATTTAACAATTTAATGAAAAAGATCCAGCATATATTATCCAAACCACACATCACAAATTAAAAGGGTTGTACCTTGAAGATGTGTGCCACAGCCACCACATTTGTAGACTGGAATATCTTGTGGCTCCACAAGAACCTGCCGACATTTAGGACATCTGACAAACCGAATTTTAGCAGCTGATCCACTGTTCATGTTCCTCCAAATACAATTGTAAGTAATCTCAGGTTGGCCTTCCACTCCTAATCTTTGGTGTTGCAAATACCAATGACTAAATTGAATTGTTAACTTGCTGTAAGACTTCAGAATCTGCAGACAAATGAAGAAAGATAAGACAGGTGAGGTCAGCACAGATTAGATATCTAGAGGGGATTGTCCATTTTCAAGAATGCCACCAAAAAAGAGGGAGAACATCTTATTAACATTGAGTTCTAGAAATAGTTTTATATTTACAGAAATGACGTTCTTGAAAATAAGACATGGCTTCAACAATACTCGAGGAATTGCAAGATTTCGCTCAGAGCCTATACTAATGTCGAAAATCATGCAAGTTGATATTTCATTTTGCATACAAAGTTTTTTAATTACAAGTCAATAACTTGATGCAATCCAAGGTTAACAAATTCAATAACCTGATGCCATTTGTAATTGTATGTTTCTCTCAACCTAAACCACATTCTGATGCTTTCTGGAATATTTTAAAGAGAAAACCCCTTTATTACAAAACATGTTCTAAACCAATGAAACTAGTCCAGTTACATCCATCATGTTTCTCCAGCAACAAGAGAGTGTGAATTTTGAATCAAAACAAGCGCTCAGAACAAGGTGAGACTGAAACCTCATTTGGTTGGGAATGCTTACGCCTTTTACTGCATTTGAGAAGTAATTTTAGATTCCGCTAATCCTTCTCAGAGAAAGAAAGAGAAATGCTTTCAAATAATCATAGCAAAACCATGCTCAAGAAAATCTAGCCAAACAAGACTACTTCTCTTTTTTTGTGAACAGGTGGATAGAAATTGATTCTTTCCACGGATTTTTCTTTAAATAAGGAATGGTGGCTGAAGGCGATTTAATTAACCTTGAGGAAAAGGGAAGATCGATGAAATTAACCTCATCTATACCAAAAAAAAAAAAGGCGAACGAAAAGAAAGAAAAACAAGAAGAAGAAGTGAAGCAAAAAGAGGACAGAAATGAAGAAAGAAAAGCAGGGTTGCAAACAGGTCACCACGATCACGATTCTATATTAAACAGCAATCTATAGCAAGACAGCAAAGCAAAGAAGAAGAAGAAGAAGAAGAAGAAGCACAGCTAGAGCAGCAGCAACTAGACATTCAAGCCTGATGTTAGAAAAGAAATGACTATATATACATGTATGTATTATCACAGATCACAAAGTTTTGATCAAATTGTCAGCAAATATAATACATCAGCAACCAAAAAAAACTAGAGTACTCACTACAAACCATCAATTAGATAACAAATGAACTGCAATCATACATACCTAAAATCCAAAGAAAGGATAAACGTAGAAACTGAACGAACTCAAAAAGAAATGAGCACCAGCTTAGATCAGATACACTAAGAAAGACCCACCAACCCTTTAATTATGAGTAAGATCCAAAGAACTCAAGAGAGAATAAAAAAGGTGGGCTCAAAATATGAATCAACGTACGAGAAAGCACACAGCATATGTGAATAGCAGTTGAAGCAGCGTATAATAATTGTCCAAGCAAAAAATAAAAATGGGAATGAAGCAAGTCTATGCAGAAAGTTGACTTGAGAAATTACAACGAACCTGCAACGGAATTCAAGTTCTTTTCTTGACGTCAAGGTTTCCAGTCACGACTCACGAGCCTTCACCTCTCTTCTTTCATTTTTCCCTTTGATAAACGCTCGCTTCCTTCCCGGTAACTGAGATTTAGACGGACAAAATGAAGACCATATGGTCCATATCTCTCTGCAACTTTAGCTTTAACTTTAACTACTGGTTATGCCTTGTTTAAAGAAGTCTCGGCCAAGGGAGGTTTTTTTTTTCCAGTCAACCCCTGACCCTCCAAAGCAAAACAACAGAAGAGAACCTTCTTTTGATGATGTCATGTGTCTCTCAAACTTTCAAAGTTTGAAACTTTCAACGTAATAATTAATAATATTAAAAATTATAATATCAAAACAATACAAAAATATATATATAAAAAAATATTTGTTCTAGACAACAATAAACCACTACCTCAAAGTTATTTCCTCTTTCTAAAATGCTAGCTTATGTGGTTATAATTTTGAAAAATTAAGTTTAAAAAAAATATATAGTTAGGTGTTTGGTAAATATTATGGTTGAGGTTCATGTGTAGTAAAAAAAATATATAATTTTTTTTATTTTTTAAAAATTATTTTTGATATCAACGTATCAAAATAATTTAAAAATATAAAAAATATATTAATTTGAAATAAAAAATATTAATTTTTTTTTCAAAAGCGGTTTTGAAACGCAAAAACAAACAAAATTTTACGAAACTCAGTTAAAAAACATGTAAAAATTACGTTTTAAACTCAATTTTTTAATAGGTCCCACAATACAAAACGCAGTTTGATTTGCTACCAAACACCTTGCTGTGTTTGTTGCATCGTAAATACAAAAGCAGTTGCAAAACAAACGCAACCTAAGAAGATGTTTGAGAATGTGATAATGATTGCTTTTTTAAAGTGTTTTTTTATCTAAAATAATCAAAAAATATAAATAAAATTAAATTTAAATAATAAAAAAGACATAAAAAGGCAGCACTGTTTTTGTCTTATCTAAAATAATATTTTTATATTTAAAAATTATTTTTAATATCAGCCTATTAAAACAATTTAAAAATATAAAAAATATTGAATTTAAATAAAAATTTTTAATTTTTATAAAATATAATTTCCACCTAGTTTTAAAAAAGGACTAGAAGGCAGTAACTGTTTTTGTCTTGTCTTTTTTTTTTTTTTTTGCATCAACAAGACAACTTGCACGGTCAAGACCGTAATTTTGATAGTTTGGGTTTTGTTTTTGTTTTTCTCTTACAGTATCTCAACGCCGCCGTACCATTTCCCAATTAACTCTTTGTTGTTACTTGCGAAGTCATGAAAACCAGCCCGGCGCTCGGGTCATCAGTTTGATGACTTATTCTTGGTCCATTTTAATTAAAATTAAATATTTTAATTTTGACCTAATTTAATTTATTTATTTTAACTTAACTCGGTGTAGATGAAGTTGCAAATTAATTGAATTACGGAAAAATTAAACAAGTTTAAGTAGGTCTAATATCATTGACTATTTATATTTATTTACTACTTTCTTATAATAATAAATTTCAATTTTGTTCCTCTAATTTTCTAGCCAGGACAAACAGAGTAATTAATAAATCCAGACAATCTCGTATGGATAAATGATTACCCTTGGATTTTAATAAAAAGAATAAATAAATCCTGTTGGCGTCATCAAGTGAAAGCAGTTTGTCTCGCCTCTA
>Ga0325411_1002121_pt1 | contig 22287 bp, 15 predicted proteins | sample PopdelMetagenome_13_FD_206181 | JGI IMG/M metagenome (GOLD analysis project Ga0325411, IMG submission 206181) | Populus deltoides microbial communities from Bellville, Georgia, United States - Xylem-PdIQD-R4 | ecosystem: Host-associated > Plants > Phyllosphere > Stem > Wood/Secondary xylem... | reverse complement strand
TATTGAGAATTTATGAATACACGAGGCATGAAATAATAAAAAAAGATGAATTGTGAAAATAATATTAAACATTAAAATATATAGAAGTAATACTAATAAATATAAATAGTTGGATCATAATCTTAAAGTATATCGTCAATTTAGCTCGACACAACAACTTTAATGAAATTTTTTTTTTCATTGGTGTCTGGGATTATAATAAGTGTTTTTTACTTGAAAATATATTAAAATAATATTTATTTTAACATTAAAACAATTTAAAATCATAAAAAAATAATTTCAATAAAATAATTTTAAAAATTAAGTTATATATATATATATATATATATATATATAAAATCATAGCCCACCACCGTGAATTCCAGAGCCACCATATTTATGAAAGACACCAAAAAAATCATAACCCTAACCTCCCTCCCTCCCTCCCTCCCTCCCTCTAATTTGTTGTGAATCCTGGTCTTTTTCAATAACTAATGCCTTTTCTTTACAACTTATATGGCATCCAATCCATAGCTCCTCTTTGCATCCCATATTAAGAAATCCTAAAAAAATCACTGGTAATCACGTTTATTAAAATAAATTATAAAATTTAATTCTCAACTAATCTATTATTAAAAAATAAAATTAAAATAAAATTAATTATAAAAAAAATACAAAAATCCATCAGAGTCAAACAAACAAACCCATAAATTGGGTCATAAGATCAAGATAAAATCATATAACACAAATTAAAATAAATTATGAAGCTTAATTCCCAACCAACACAATATTGAAAGATGAAATTAAAAAAAATTCAACTAAAAAAAGGACAAAAAACACCTAAGTTAACCTATTTAACCCGTGATCGAGTTATAAGAATATGATAACCCATATAAAACAAATAATAAATTTTTTTATAAAGTTCAATTCCTAATCAGTCCAATATTGAAGTATTAAATTAAAAAAAAATAAAAAATAACTCGAGTCAACTGGAGATAACCTACTAAATTCAGGATAAGAGACTAGGACAACTCTATAGAAATCACATAAAAAAGAAAGTTCAATTCCCAATCAATCCAATATTGAAAGATGAAATTGAAAAAAATTCAACTAAAAAAAGGACAAAAAACACCTAAGTTAACCTATTTAACCCGTGATCGAGTTATAAGAATATGATAACCCATATAAAACAAATAATAAATTTTTTTATAAAGTTCAATTCCTAATCAGTCCAATATTGAAGTATTAAATTAAAAAAAAATAAAAAATAACTCGAGTCAACTGGAGATAACCTACTAAATCCAGGATAAGAGACTAGGACAACTCTATAGAAATCACATAAAAAAGAAAGTTCAATTCCCAATCAATCCAACGTTGAAAGATGAAATTGAAAACAAAATTAAATTAAAAAATGAACAAAAAAATATTCGATTTAACATGACTAACCTGTAAAACTCGCGAATTAGATTATAAGACCATGATAACCCCATGAAAAACAAATGAAATAATAATTATGAAACTCAATTTCTAATCAACTCAATGTTTCAATGTTAAAATGATGAAGTTGATAAATAAATAATGAAAAAATGACAAAAAGCACAAGATAACCTACAAAACTTATGACCTGAGTTATGAAACTGAAAAACTTTTTAGAAAGCAAATCAAAATAAATTATAAAATTTAATATCCAATAAATTTAACGTTGAAGAATTAATTTTTTTTTTAAATAAGATTTTTTTTAAAGAATCCTCACAATTGTGAGGACCAAAGTGAAAAGGAAAAAAAAATATGCTCTTTGTTGAGAGTGGGATTTGAACCCACGCCCTTTCGGACCAGAACCTTAATCTGGCGCCTTAGACCAACTCGGCCATCTCAACAAGACAGCGTTATGGGTCAAACCAAAGTTACTTAATAATTATCACTTGTTTTCTTTTCTTGGAAACAGATTCAAAGCTTTGATAATTGAATGACAACGCAAAAGAGCATGCAATTAAGATATCTGGTATTCAATTTCCTTACTCGTCAGTTTGATTTTTTTTAATTAAAATCATTTTTCAATTAAAAATAATTTAAAATAAATCAACTGTTTTTATGCATGCTAAAGAAAACTTTTTTAATAAAAATAATTGAATCCAATCTTATACGAACATGTTTAATAATACAATTGCAATATTTTTTAAAAAATATTTTTTAATTATTTTGAAATAAGAATCTCAAAAAAAAAAAAAAACTATCAATTCAGCTATGGTTATGTTTGTTTCCTGGAAAGTGGTTTTCGGGAAATCACTTTCTAAATTTTCCTGTGTTTGTTTGCCATTAAAAAAGCTGGTCAATGAAAAACACTTTCCATTCAAAGAAAAATTTGGTTTGGTTCCCAGAAAAGTTTTTTCCTGAAAAATTTGGGCGGAAAACACTTTCCAGAAGCTGTGAAAAATTTAGAAATGTTATATTATTTGCTAATTATATCAAATTTGATCCTCAAACTTTTGATTGCTATATATATTTTGTTTTGAATATTTATTTTTCAATTTCATCTCTTAAAATTTAATTTTTATATTAATTTTGGTTCACATTTTTATAATTATTATTTATTTTTCCCTTATTATTTTTGTATTGAAATTTTTTAACTATCAAATTTGATCATCATTCTTTTGATTGTTACTTATTTTATTTAAAATAATTTATGAAATGTTAATTATTATTATTTTAATTTCTTCATCTTTTATTTTTTTTATTTTTTAGATTTGATCTCTATTATTTTGATTATTATTTATTTTATTTGAGATAATTTATGAAATTATATTTTTTTCAATTTCATTCTCATTCAACTTTTTAATTTGTAAGATTTGTTTCTCATTATTTTAATAAACTTGAGAAAAATAAAACATTAATACATTATTTTCCAGCTCATTTTACATAATATAACCAAATACTAGAAATTATTTTTCACCTTATTTTTCATTATACTATTAAATATCAGAAAATAATTATTTTTTTAAAATTTAGTTTTTTTAAAAAACTACTTTTCAGCAAACAAACGAAAAGTAAATTAATTTTGGAATTAATATAACATTTTGGAATTAATATAACAAACACGTTCCCATGTTTCAAATGTCCATAACCACTCTTTAATTAACAATATTTCTATTAATAATTTAGTGCATAGTTGTGATCGCAACTTCAAATTCAATTTTCCCACTCATTAACGAAAAAAAAAAAAAAAAAACTTATGTCCCAAAACGCGACCTTATCCAAACCAAATCCCGCAATTCGCTTAAATCGCGATTCGCAGGTAATGCAAGCATTTAAAAAACTCCAAAACATGGGCTCCACATCCTTTAGATCACAATCCAACGGCACATAATTATTCCAACACAAAAAAAATGAGTGAGATTCACCGATGTGGAAGTGGGGCCACCGCCCACACACAACGACGAGAACAGCATGCTCTCCACCCCCCGTTTTGACCGCTTCAATAGCTGGAGAAGAAAGAGACCTGGGCGCGTGAAGCCTTTCTTCCATCTCGCGCGTTGTCCAACCATCACATTCAAAAGTAAGTCAAAAGACACGAGACAAAACATCACTCATTCCCTTCACTCATTCACAATGGGCCCCGATGCTTCTTTGTTCCACCTCCACAACAACGCGCCAGCTTCACTCTGTGCCCTCCCACCCCTGCCTCCGGTCCTTCCCTTTAAGAGTTTGAAAATCCTCTCTCATTTTCTTGTCCTTCAATCAACAAAAACTATAATTGTTTCTTTACACTCTACATGCAAAGAGAGAGAGAGAGTTGGTAACTGTAGGGGCGGCAGCAGAGATTGAGATAATTGATTTTTGAAAAGAAAAGGAAAAACAAAAAAAAATCTAATAGAGAGAGATCAAGGATGAACGTTGTAGGAAGACGACAGATGCCGAGATCGAATTCGACGACGGCGCATCACCACCGTCAGTACTCGGATAATTTCCTGGACAGTAGTAGATGGCTTCTTCAGTCATCTTCACAGGTTGGTTAGTTAGTTAATGAGTCAATCTCAATCTTTCTTTGCCTATGTTTCTTCTTAAGAAAAAGAGATGGGTGGCGTTTGAAAATTGCAGGACTTTGGACACAGGTCAAGATCATCGAGTCTAAGAAAGATCGGAGATGATCAGTTTAGTCCCGGTCTATTCGATCTCCATTCTTTTGATACTGACTTGTTGCCAGAGCTAAAACCACTTAATCAAGCAGCAGCTGCAAGTCGAGGTGAAAATAATAACCTTACTAAAAGTATGTCTTTGGACAAGGAAAGATTGAACAGCAACAACAATGTTGCAAAGATCAAAGTTGTGGTATGTTGACTCTGTTTATTTACTCAAATCAAAATCTTTTCTTGTAGTTGTAGTGATTGGTTGAGAGAATTTGTAATCTTGCAGGTACGTAAGAGACCGTTAAACAAAAAGGAGATAGCAAAGAAAGAGGAAGACATCATCACCATCGAATCGAATTCGAATTCGAATTCTCTCACAGTTCATGAAACCAAACTCAAGGTGATTACTGCTTGCTGACTAAATGTTTCTTTACATTGACATTGTTGTGGTATTTGTATGTACAATGTGAATCCAAGGATGTCGTCGTGCATTGAATCTCTATTATTTTTCTTTGTTGTTGTTTTGAATGGAAGGGTGTAAAATGCTATGATAATGTATGCATGTGCAGGTTGATTTGACTGAATATGTTGAGAAACATGAATTTGTTTTTGATGCGGTGCTGAATGAAGGTGTTTCGAATGATGAAGTGAGTATTAGTATATCGACAATTGGTGTTTCATTATAGGAATGAATTATCAGCTGGTTTCATCTGATTTCTTTTTCTTTTTTCTTTTTTCTATTGATGTATCTAGGTGTACTCCCAGACTGTTCAACCAATAGTTCCTCTAATTTTCCAGCGAACAAAAGCAACTTGCTTTGCATATGGGCAAACAGGCAAGCAGTTTGGATTTATATGATATTCTCTCTGCTTGATACTGACGAACAGAATCACTTTCCTTGTTATAAACTCTTCTAACTTATTTCTCCCCATTCTCCTGCTTTTACCTTGGCTATAACTAAACTATACAAGTCAGTGCTTGGTATTCCATGTCACGTAACTTTCCCTGGTTTAACGGCATGGTAAAACTCTTTTAATATTTGGGGTAATGGTGTTTAAATGTGGTCTACAAATGCAGCAAATGACCTTCATAGAAAGTGAAAAAGGGAAGAATAGGAGGAAAGAAATCCTGTGTTTTGGTTTGTTGTTTCTATGGTCTTATTGGTTTATGTTTTCCATGCCTTCCTTACTCCTTTCCATCATATTTTTGTGAATAAACTTGGTGATTAATAATTCCCAACCAGGGAGTGGAAAGACTTATACCATGCAACCGCTGCCTCTCAAAGCATCCCAAGACATATTAGGATTGATGCGCCATACATATTGGAACCAAGGCTTTCAATTGTTTGTCAGTTTCTTTGAGATATATGGAGGGAAACTATTTGATCTCCTCAATGATCGGAAGTAAGTTATTGAAGGTTATAGGTTTTGGGTTGGCTAAAAATCTAAAGTTATGTTCAATCATCCAAACGGCTTCTTGGTTCTGCAGAAAGCTGTGCATGAGGGAGGATGGGAAACAACAGGTCTGCATTGTTGGTTTGCAAGAATACAGAGTTTCAGATGTTGAGGCAATTAGGGAGTTCATTGAGAAAGGAAATGCCACAAGAAGCACTGGCACAACTGGTGCAAATGAGGAATCCTCCCGATCACATGCTATACTTCAGCTTGCCATCAAGAAGTCAGCCAATGGCTCTGACTCAAAGCCTTCCCGATTAGTGGGAAAATTGTCCTTTATAGATCTTGCTGGAAGTGAGCGCGGAGCAGATACTACTGATAATGATAAACAGACAAGGTAGACCATGCTCTTACTATCTTGTTTCTCTGAAACTGTCCTTATTTCAACTAGTTGTGGTTCCATTGGATGCCCAAACAGATCTTCTTGGTCACAAATTGCACCAAGTCAACAATTTGACCTTTTTCTTTCTTTCTTCTACAAATATGACTACTGTCTTAGCACCTTGATGTCAAAAAAATTCTGCGGGGCTCAATTAAACCACTAAATAATTTTTACTTTTTTTTTTCAGAATAGAAGGTGCTGAAATTAATAAGAGCTTACTCGCCCTGAAAGAATGTATCAGAGCTCTTGACAGTGACCAGGGTCACATACCCTTCAGAGGCAGTAAGCTGACAGAAGTTCTCAGAGATTCATTTGTTGGTGACTCACGCACTGTTATGATATCATGTATTTCACCAAGCTCAGGATCATGTGAACACACTCTCAACACTCTCAGATATGCTGATAGGTATGGGCTTTTGTAACTGAAGTAGCTGTGAGGAAGTGAGCTCTATGTTTTGCTTGAATACCTCTGACAGACATTTATTTTCCAGGGTTAAGAGTCTATCAAAAGGGAACAACTCCAAGAGGGATCCATTGTCTTCTTCCAACCTTAGGGAATCAACTACCTTGCCCTTGACTTCATTTTCACCATCTGAACCAACCTTTGTAGATAGCATAGCTGATTTTCCCAATGAAAAGAGCAGGTTTGGATGGTCAAGACCAACTGAGAGAGAAACATCTCCACCTTTTAATATGGACCGTGTTCCAAGCGGAAGGGCAGAGGGAAATTTATCTGCATCTGTTCAAACAGATTATTACAAGGTCCAGAGTGTTGGTCAAAGTGGCATCATTGCTAATGATTGCAATTACACTGAGGAATCCTATGAACATGAAAAACCATCATGGATGAATAATAATAAGAAGGTAGACACCTTCCAAAAATCAGCTTTGGAGGATAGGTGGAGAACTGATTCTCTGATGAAACAGAGGGATGTCCTTGCAGTTCAGGCTAACAATTCTCATTCAGATGATGAACTTAATGTCCTGTTGAAGGCAAGTGCATTCTAGATATTCTATATTGTTTCTGAACAGTTGTTCAATTGCGAATTAAATTTTGCTGTGGCTTCTTTTAGGAAGAGGAAGATCTCGTATCTGCGCACCGAAAACAAGTGGAGGAGACAATAGACATTGTTAGGGAGGTGAGTCATGATATCTTTTTGATGCATCACATTTCTCTGCCATAATAAAACTGAAATAATCTTTCATGTTTATGCAGGAGATGGACTTGCTTGCTGAAGCTGACCAACCAGGCAATCAACTTGATGAATATATCTCCAAGTTAAATGCCATTCTTTCACAGAAGGCTGCAGGAATCGTACAACTGCAGACCCGTTTGGCTCAATTCCAGAAACTTATGAATGAGTATAATGTTTTAGTATCATAATTGTCCACTTGATCAATATCAAAGAGTGCCAGGGATCAAATGCTAAGTCTGTGATTATTTGTTGTGATGGCTCTTCTTCACTTGTTGCGGTTTTGGTTTGATTATATTGTAACTTAACCTGGTTACAAGGGGATAATGCTTTTTAGGGTTGGGGTGAGTGGTTGGATTTGAGCCTTGTTTCTTCCCCTAATAGCCAGCAGTATTGTGGCTCGACATGGATATCCTGTTTGGATTGCAAAGCTATAATACACCTATTTTTTAAAGAACCGTGACATTAAAATGTGTTTTAGCAAAAGCTATCCTGTTTGGATTGCAAAGCTACAATACAAACGCTGTTGATTGCTAGTATATTGTTTTTGATAGTTACTCTACATGGATCATGCTGGAATTGATACAATTGATTTGCTGTTCTCTGGAACTCTTAGTGAATGAATAATTCTGCCGCTGCATTTCTATCAACAACTTGCTGGTTTTGGTGCTGCGTAGGCATGTGATGCTTGGACATGGCGGTCACTTCTGTATCTCTAGCTAAGAGAGTAGTGATTTTATTTTCATATTCCTTTATTATTTCTAGTAAACTTTTCTGACGACATGCTGGTAGATTATTAGCCCTTTTCGGCAACTGTCACTGCATTTGCAAGTCCATCTCTGCTGCCGAACTCGAGCAAACTTGGCATTTGCTCATGATACAAGGTTCCTTTAACTTGGAGATTTTTGATACCTAATTAGCAACCCAGACGATGTGGTCCTCAGGTAGAAATAATGCCCTCGTAGACTCGAACTAACCCATCTGAGTTGAATGGTTTAACATGGACCGGAAATGTAAATAGAGTTAAGAGACATGGGTTGTGGCCATCTGGTCTGGATTTCAGACCTTTTCAGTTGCTGATTGTTCAATGGTTTACAACATCATTCCATCCTAGTTTTTTGTTTTTTTTTTTTATTAAAGTGAATGTCCGGGATGGCTTGCGTGAAGTTGACGACCATATAAGTTTCTAGTGGTCTTGAGGTTTGTGAGACTCGAACTAGTGACATTTAGGGAGTAAATCTAGGGTGTGATCAGCTGAGGTATATGCAGCAGCTGGTTTAATTTAGAAATTATTAATTTATTATTATAAATCCCAATAAACAGAAAAAATAAACTTAGTTGATATTGCAGCACCTCTATTACATATGGCCTAAAAGAAACAAGACAAATATAAACATGATTAGCAAAACAATGATGGATAGAAACACCAATGGCAGCAGATAGCCTAAAAGTCAGAAGGCCAGAGCCATGTTCTGTCCACATTCATGACAAGCCCACATGATGGATCAACATTGTCTAGCTTATTTATTGTTAAATCCAAATGAAGGAGGAGTGATTCAAGTGAGAAACATGAGAGGACAGGCTTCTTTGGGACCCATTTGAGTTCATCTGTGACTGTGGGCGCATTCAACACATGACACTGCGAGCAAAAGTTGAATGAGAAAGAAAGAGGTGGCACTCTTTTCAATCACATGAAAGCATCGTGGGGCTACAACATTTGGATGATTTTAATGTCATCTTGTTGGGTGGGCACTTGAACTTTAGTTATGCCACAACGAATCAACTCACACTAAAAGATTGAAGCCACATTTATGTCACCAACATGCTTGTAGTTTGATGGTGCTTTTGTAAAATACAATGGTGGAGGTCTTAGTATACACTTTTGTGAATCCATTGCCGACGAGTCGCGGTTACGGTGTTTGTCAAGAAGCATTTATTATTTTAAAATTATGTTTTGAGATTTTTTTTTAAATTTTTTTATTGACGATTTTTTTCTTGAATTCTAAAAAAAAGTATATGATAGCACATTAAGAAAATGTAAGGGGAAAAATTTTGTTGGTCTTGCTGTCATAACTCAGTTTTGACTTTTTTTTTTCTTACTTTTTTCTAAAAAAAATTCCAAAGATAGCGAAAAATATATTTTTAATGTATTTATATTATTTTGGCATTTTCAATGTCTTTTCAAAAGAATTAAAAATCTACTTTTGACATGTTTATTTTAAAATCATTGATTTATTTTTCTTATTGAGTCGATGTTAATGTTGTATTTTAAAAAAAAAAATACTTGAACAAGATGACCAAAAATGCAAAATAAAAATAAAAATAAAAGGCCAAAGTGATTTTGGATTGCTTAGTCACCAAGTTCGTTTGAGGGCTAAGTTATTGGAAGAAAAAAAATAAATTTTTTTGCATATAAATATTAAGGGAATATAATATACAAAGGAGGGGGGGGATTGGTAGGAGCATTAGCCAATAAAAAAAAAGCCAAAAAACATTATACCTCACATTCTCTCCCAAAAGACACAAAAAAACCCTGTACATGTTATTCCTAAACCTAGCCGCCAACCATACAGAGGAGAGAACAAAAAAAAAAAAAACACCATGGGGGCCATTTTATCCAACACCATCGTAACCTTTCTCAGAACACCATAGCCATTTTATCTAACACCATAATTACCCTTTCTTAGAACACCATAGCCATTATATCTTTCCTAAAACCCACTATCAACTATAACTAGCTGTCAAATATGCTCATTTTCAAGAAATCACAGCACTTTCCCCAAACCACAATAAAGCAAACCAAACATTGTAGTTTCCCTATCTCATTATTAAAAGCCTCTCTGGCCACACAAACTAGTGTGATATGAACAAAGTTAGGCCTGGATTTAGTCTTAAAATGTTTGTTGGCTAGTTTTACGAGATTAGACATATCTCTCAAACTGTACATCAGAATAAGTTGAAATTTTACAGGGAAATACTAGACACATAAAACTATAGTTTGGTAAATGTTTAGGTTAAATGGATTTTGGAAATATATTATTTCAGAGAGTCAAAGTTACTAGACAAATCTTGTCAAATCTGTCAAACTAGACCTTTGTGTACCGTTTGAGACATATATGGAGCTACAAGTGGAATATTTTTGCAATTCAAGTTTGTTTGGAATCTAGACATCCAAAACTTTCCAACCATATATAGTAGACCTAGTAATGCATCCAGATGAGAGTGAACAACATGTTTGAAGTTAAGAGTGAAAATCTACAAAGAATGTGTGAAAATTGGAGACGAGCTATATGGAAGAATTGTGGCATGGAAACTTGTTTTTATTATCCTTTTTTTTTATTTATTTCATTTTGAATAATTATTTTGAATTTGAGTTTTTTCTTGCCCAATATGTGTGTATATATATATATATATATATAAGGTATGATTAGCATCCTTAAATACAAAAATTCAAGAAAAATATTTTTGTTAATATCTTTGCATGTATTTTGTTGGATTTAATAACCAGTTTATGAAATTCATGAGAAATTGACCTACATTTTAAAAATAAAAAAATATTTTTTTGTTCCAATATCAAGGATTATTAACTTATATGTAAGACGTATTTCCAATATTAAAATAAAAAAATAACTCAAGAATGACTAGGCTTGACCTTAAAACTATGGTCCACTCTACTGGGATGAACTAACTTTAACTATTATTTAGACTAACAGTTAGAAAACACAATAACACTTTAGTTTATATTAGATAGGGGTAATACATCCTTTCTATACACAACCAGTCTTATCCAGATTCTAAGATCAGTTAGGGTTCCTAGTGCAAATGCTAAAGAGTTAATTTGAAAAAAAATCAAACAAAAAGAAAAAAATGACTTGAGTTGACTCGGTTAACTTGTCAACCCTAGGTCAAGAGACCTGGATAATTCTATAGAAAGGAAATACAAAAAATTTCAAGCCTAACTCTTTATCAACCCAATATTGAAGGATAAAATTGAAAAAAAAAATCATTTAAAAGAGGACAAGAAAAATATGAGTCAACCTAACTAACCCACAAAACTCGGGACTCAGGTCATGAAATTGTAATAACCTCATAGAAAAAAAAATTATATGGCTCAATTCCCAATTAGTACAATGTTTAAGGATGTAGTTGACAAAGAAATTAATTAAAAAAATGACAAAAAATAACATGAGTCAACTTGGCTATCCTGTAAAACTTGTGAACTAGGTTATAAGATCATGATAACTTCATAAAAAGAAGATCAAAATAAATTATAAAGTTTAATACCTATTAAATCCAATGTTAGAGGATGAAATTGAAAAAAAAACCTAAGCTTGCAATAAAAAAAGGTCCTAAAAAACTTTCAGGACTAGAGTGAAAAAGGCTAACTAAGAAACACGTTTCTTGATTCCACTAAAAATTGAGGATGTAGCCTATTGAAATATTTCTAGGCTTCACCATCGAAAGGGTACCCCATCATTCCATCCACCGCATCATATGAATGATGCAATGCCATGTGCTCAACAGTTTTTAGTGACATAAATAACCTTTGTAGTCTAAGTGTGATGAGAATATCTAAATCTTCTATGTGTGACAAGAGTCCTTCCTCTGTTAGTTTTGGTTTTATAATGAACATGCCCATATTTTCTGCATTCGGTTAACTCTACATTTTCAAGGTAGACAACATATAGAAATTCAGACACATGTCAATTTTCTGGTATCTTAGGCTGAGGGGTTTTATCATAGATTTAGCAGCATAAAAGTTTTCTTTTAGTCTATTCTTTTCAAGTAAAATGCTTTTTGCCTATTCAACAATTCTATTGTAACTAGCCTCACTCAACCTATGATATGAATTGATGGTAAACACATGTACAATGACTAATAATTTACTTTGATTTGTGCACCCATCCCATAATTGTTCATCGGAGTCTTTCAAAAGATCAAAAAACCTGGCTGCGTCTGCATTAGGTTCATCATCTACTATTAGGCATTAACTGTCATAACCCTGATTCAGTCTCATCACATCCATAACAATATTTGTATAACAATTGCTATTTTCATCTACAACTTTATGTACGTTGTTAGATCTAGAAGTTAACCCAACCATCATTTCTACCATGGTCTTGTAAGGAACATATGGTTTATCGTGTGCAAACCAACACATGTACCCTTTTTATATTTAATACCACCTTTACTAATAGTTATCGGATTAGATAGTGTATAATTAATAAAACCTTGAACCCCATTATAATAATCCATCCTACGTAACCCTTCGAGTGATTCTTGATACATTCATGAATGATACTTATGTCAGACCTATATAGAATTTTGATAACAACATGTATTAATTAATTACATAAATTAAATAAACAACAAAACATTGGCTGAACTCAAACTTATTTAAACTATTTTAATAGTACAACTAATTCATCATCAATTATCTATAAAAATTCATGTTTTTATACATTTACCAAAAATTTCAACTTAACAATAAAATTGACAATTAATAAAATGAACATATTAAATAAGCCATTATTTATTTCATCACAAAACATCTAAGTCACTAATTCAAATTGAATTTCTATGGGAAACAAGTAAACACCCAAATAAAATATGTTACTACAAAAATATACAATAAAAGTTAACATTTTAAAATTGAGTTCAAATAAAAAATAGGTAGTCTTGCTTATTTGAAGTGGGGAATTCGCAATACAATTTTAATTAGAAAATGGATGCTGACAAACTAATTGTTGGGGTAGTCCAATTTGTAGTGAGAGGTTGATTTGTCATAAAATTAGAGGGGGGAGGTGTGCTATTTGTTGTAGATAAAAATAAAGGAAAAAAAATAAGGTGGGGGGGTGGTCACTTATCAAGTCATAAATTAAATATTACAGATGAATTTACCGATGGATTTAATCAACAATTTCAAATCCATCTGTAATCCTGTCTGTAAAAATAACACATCATCATATTTTTTTTGCTTTTATTTCATTTATTCTTTTCCTATTGTAATCAACGATTGAATATTTTTGTCGAGAGAATATTTTTGTCAGTGTTTATTGATAGCTATTGCGAGGGCATATTCAGTGAGAAAAATTCACCGTAATTTACCGACAAAATATTTCTGTCGTTATGTGTTCATTTGTATTTACTAATTTTCTAGTAGTGATATCAAGGCCTTTTAGTATATGTTAATATGTGTGTATATTATTAACCACCTAATAGTTTATGTCTACCATCAAAGATTATACCCATGATCTTGCAAACTAAATTTCAATGATTGCATTTATGTAGCTTTCTAACTCTATACCTATTAATATTAAAGGAATTTTTATTTTGCGTAAAATATTTTATGCATGAAAAGTACTTACATGTAAAATATTTACCTAAAAAAAATTTTAGATGGAATTTTTTTTTATGATGTTTAATAAATATCGATATGAAAAATATCATGGTAACAGAGTGATAATAATGTGCTATGATGATGATATTATAATTATGATGATGATAGTGGCATTGGTATAAAAGAAGAGGGTGAGGGTGAGGCTAAGGGTATGGATGAGGGCAATGATGCTAAATAATGATAATGGTGATGAGTGATGGTGATAAAGGTTATGGTGGTAAAAAGTAGTAGTAATGATGATGATGGTTGTAGATAGAATAATGAGATTGTTGTTAGGTGATGATGATTAATGTGATGGGTGGAGTAATGGAGTGTTGATGAGAAAGGTCATGGCGGTAATGATAGAGTAGTGACTGTGGTGGTGATAGTGGTGGATAGAGTAATGGGGTGATGGTGGGGTAGTGATAGCAAAGGTTATGGTGATGGCATGATGTCAAATATTATAGTTGTGGTGAAGTGATGGATGATAGTTATGAGGTGACTGTTGAATGATATTATAAGTGGATTATTTTTTTATATAATATTTCATAATTTTATGAGGTAAAAATATCTTTCAATAAATAAACAATGAATAGGCATTTACCTTTTAAGTTCTTTATTTAAAGGTTGATTATAAAATATTGTATTTTTAAATTATATTAGTGTTTATCCAAAAGAGTAAAAGATAATGTAAAATAATAACAAAAAATACTCTATAAAAAATTGACTAAGGATTCAATATAATTATTGCATCAAATATTTTCTTTGATGTAATTTAATTATTTGCAAATTTTAATATTTAATTATTTTTTATTGACTTTTTTTTATGCATTTTTAGAGCTCCCTTGGCTGTTGTTATGCTATGTTGTAATGTGTTGTGTTATGTTTTGAGATTAAATTTTTCAAATTATTTGGCAATGTACCGTGTTGTACTATTAGTCAAAAGTGAGAATTTTTATGAAGAAAATAATTTATTTATTTTTTAAAAATTAAATATTTTTTTAAAAAACTAAATTAATGAATTTCTTTAAAAAATAAATTCTTTCTCTGAAAAAAACTCAAATATCATAAAGAAATAAGTAAAAAAAAACAACAATTGGAACATTACATAGTTTTTTTCTTTTAATCAAATAGAACTACTAAATAATTTAATTAAAATATATACAAGTTGATGTAAAATACTTAAAATAAAATAATTAAGGTTAGTTATAGCATATTTGATCCGTTCTTTTCTAGCTTTTATTGATTTGTTTTAAATCAAAGCACTAGAAAAAGTGTTTGATTAAGATTTAAAAAATCAGTTGCTTAACTTCTGAGAATAGATTGTAATTTTTATAATATAATTTTAAGGCTTATTAGCTTCCACTTAAAAAAAAACATGGAAAATAATTTTTTTTTTATGTAAAAGGCTTTCTATTTCATTTAAACATATAATTATCTTTAATATTTTATAATTTAAATGAAGTTGTATTTTTTTACTGATTTTTTTAAAAATTTATAGTTTGCATCTTGAATTTTATATGAGCATTAATATTTAATATTTTCATAAAAAAATAAAAATAAAATTCTAATTATTTATAAGTTTATAATTATTTTTTATTTAATATTTAAAAAGCACTTACACCTACGATATAAGAAAAACATCACCGATTTCATTTTTTTCCCGAAGTTAAAATCCTAAAAGCCAATAACCAAGCATTGTTCAATCTCATCATCAAGCTAATACAAAAATCATCATCATCAGCACCACGCAAGCGCACTTTCGTTCTTCTTTTGCAATTAAGCTCTGATTACTTCTCCACAACCACCTCTCCCAATGACTTCCAAGGTTGCAAGCCCATCATCTTTTTTTCCAAGAAAGTTTAATCCTCTACTTTCTTGATCAATGGACAAAAATTAATAAGAACACAAACCCATATAAACTTCTAGCTAGTGAGATGACAAGAAATCCAACGAGCCACCCAACAAGCTTCCTTTATGTCGTTTTTCTTTTGTATTGTCTCTTGAATGAAGATACCTAATCGACCCTCTTTCCTGAATTCCTTTACCTTTTTAGGTTTACGTCGTTTTTTAGTCATCATCGTGGATGGGTGGTGATTGGGATCGGTTTTGTGAAGGTGGGCTGGAATATCATGGCTGTGATGATGGTGGTTATGGGGAATTAATTAGTTATGGAGGAGGTAGGGCTAATGAAGAAGGAGTAGTGGGTGGGACAAGATACAAAAGGCTATGGAAAGGATGAGCTGAGTGGCGACTTGAAAAGGAATTAATTAGTTACAGTGTCTAACTCTCAGGGTTTTTTTATGCAATTAAATGGAATTACACTAGTTTAGAAAAACCTTGCAATTTATTGACATGCTTCTTCTCTAATATCCCTTTTTAGCAATTGATTTAGGGTTGTTTGTGTGCTTCCACTCCTACTAGCTGCTTTCTTTTCTTTGTCCTTGAAGCTAATTTTTTTTATTTCATCATCATCATCATCATCATCATCATCATCACTATATTGACGTACCTTTCTTTTCTTTTCAGTTGCTTCTAGATTTTTCACTAAAACACCCAAAATTATCTGCTTAACATTTTTTGGTACTTGCTGACACGACTCAACATCCTTGCAAGTGCAAGCCAAATGTTGTTTGAAATGAAAAATACCTTCACTGATAATTTTTTTGACAATATTTGCACTGAACTTTTCTAGAATTCTTATCAAGATCTATACCATGTTGCCATCCTACATCAAGCCTATCACCAAAATTTTTTTTTCTAGATGCCATAAGTTCAACATTTTATGATTTTAATTAAATTTTTGTTAAAAAAGAAGTACCAAATATTTTTGTTGAATTCAATAATGCCAAGAGATTACTTAAGATAAAACAACGTCCCAAATAAAACTAGGATATTTCTCAGACATAGCACATTCATATGATGAAAAAACAATTAACATTAACTTTAACAAAAAAAAAAACTAAAAGGGGCTCAGGATTATACTATAGACTGAGAGCTTTTACTATGGATTCAAACAGTGATTTCATTTTAGATCTCTTAATTTCTCGTTTTGCTTTTCATTATGGATTCATCTTCTCTTTTGCAACATCTTTTCTTTCTCTTTTTTGATTTTTTTCACCTCAAACCATGTTTTTCATTGTTTCTCCTACTTTTTGTAAACCAGATCAATAGATGAGAGTGGATAAACCAAATCAACAATCCATGCCAGATCTCGACGCTAATCCAAATTATGACCAAAAGCATTATAAAAGGAGAGATTCCTATAACATGGAAGCTAGAATTTTGAAACCAACCGAGAAGAGGGTTACTAAAAAGGTGAACTAATGGCCTGCAGGTTAGATCCTTTAGAAAATACATCAATTAGGAAAATACATCTAGAATTGTGTCTAAGTTGAATCCATGTAGAAGGATCTAACACTCCAAAGAAACAGGGAGCCAGAAGCTGGGAACCGGTGAAGAATGGACACGAAGTAACATTAAGCTACAACAGAATAAGCTCTTAAGTCCTAGGTTATCTAAAATCTATACACACGTGATATCTATTCAAACACCAGACAGAGCATGCACGAGATCAACATATAAAAAAAGGTGGACAATAAAGATGCAAATGAATGTTTGTTTATGCAGCACTAGTTGTGTTTTTCACCCGGCACTAGTGAAAAGGGCCTTGCAGATCTTTTAACTACTGTAGCAATGTTTTTTCCCTGGTGCTCCGCAAAAGGTGAAAAATAGAGTAAGAAATAATTAACAGTGTGCATTCTAGATCATGATGCTTTTTGCAGGAGGTGAAAAAAGATAAACAGAATAACTTAACTAGTGGAGACTTGAGAGACGTCGGTCACGCCGCTGTTGGTGCTCCGGTCACGCCGGTCACTTCCCTGATGCTCCGCAAGAGTTGATAAATGATGGCTGGTTTTCTAGACACCGTCGATGATGGAAAAATAAAAAAGAAAAGGGCTATTAGTGCTTGGTGGTGGTTGATTGTTAGAACTTGGAAGGATGAGAGAAAGAGACTAAGGATTTAGAAATTTTGGGATTTCAATTTTGTTCTATGTGTGGGAGTGGGACAGTGGGAGTGAAAATGGAAGAAGTAAAGAACGACAAAACGTGATTTTGTTTTTGTTCGGTAATAGCAATAGGCCAATAGTCGCTAGACACCTGGAGCAATAGGCCAATAGTAATGACATTTTATGTTCTATGATAAAATTGTTCAATTGGTGGTGAAATTGCGATTTTACATGATTTCACTCGATTTTAACGATTTTACCTGATTTCAACTCGATTTCACCTATTTCCGAGTTTTTAGAACGATTTCGCATGTTAAGCATATATTGACTCGTAATACGATTTTACGAGTTAAATCATGATTTTAACAATTTTGATGATGATGATACAGTAGTGACTGTGATGATAATAGTGGTGGGTGGAGTAATGGGGTGATGGTGGGGCAGTGATAGCAGATGTCATGGTGGTGATATAGTGGCAAATATTATAGTGGTGGTGAAGTGATGGATGGTGGTTATGTGATGATTGTTGAATGATATTACGAGTTGATTATTATTTATATAATATTTTCATAACTTTAAGAGAGAGGTTAAAATACTTTTCAATAAATGAACCACAAATAGACATTTACCTTTTGAGTAACAAAAGGTTGATTATAAAATATTATATTTTAAAATTTCATTAGTGTTTGTCAAGAGTAAAAGATAATATAAAATTTTAACAAAAAAAAAATATTCTATAAAAAATTGACTAAGGATTCAATACAATTATTGCATCAAATATTTTTTTTGATGTAATTTAATTATTTGTAAATTTTAATATTTAATTAATTTTTATTGACCTGTTTTTTTGTACTTTTAGAGTTTTTTTAATTGTTATTGTGCTATGTTGTAATGTGTTGTGTTGTGTTTCGAGATTAAACTTGTTAAACTATTTGGCAATGTATCATGTTGTACTATTAGTCAGAAGTGAGAATTTTCATGAAGAAAATAATTTATTTATTTTTTAAAATTAAATATTTTATTAAAAAAACTAAATGAATTGCTTAAAAAACGAATTCTTTCTTTAAAAAAACTCAAATATCATAAAGAAATGAGTAAAAATAAACAATAATAGGAACATTACATAGTTTTTTTTAATCAAATAGAACTACTAAATATTTTAATTAAAATATAAACAAGTTGATGTAACATACTTAGAATAAAATAATGAAGGTTAGTTAGAACATATTTGATCCCGTACTTTTCTAGCTTTTATTGATTTGTTTTAAATCAAATCACTAGAAAAAGTGTTTGATTAAGATTTAAAAAATTAGTTGTTTAACTTCTGAGAGTAGATTGTAATTTTTATAATATAATTTTAAGGCTTATTAGCTTCCACTTAAAAAAAAAAAAACATGGAAAGTAATTTTTTTTTTATAGATAAAAGGCTTTCTATTTCATTTAAACATAAAATTGTCTTTAATATTTTATAATTTAATTGAAGTTGTATTTTTTTTACTGATTTTTTTTTAATTTATAGTTTGCATCTTGAATTTAATATGAGCATTTATGTTTAATATTTTTATAAAAAAATCAAAATTTTTTTTCTAATTATTTATAAGTTTATAATTATTTTTTATTTAATAATTAAAAAGCACTTACGCGGTTACACCTACAATATAACAGAAACGTCACCAATTTCATTTTTTTTCCCGAAGTTAAAATCCTAAAAGCCAATAACCAAGCATTGTTAAATCTCATCATCAAGCTAATACACAAATCATCATCATCAGCACCACGCAAGCACACTTTCGTTCTTCTTGATTACTTCTCCACAACCACCTCTCCCAATGACTTCCAAGTTTGCAAGCCCATCATCTTTTTTGCCAAGAAAGTTAAATCCCCTGCTTTCTTGATCAATGGACTAAAAACTAATAAGAACACAAACCCATATAAACTTCTAGCTAGTGAGATGACAAGAAATCCAACGAGCCACCCAATAAGCTTCCTTTATGTCGTTTTTCATTTGTCTTGTCTCTTGAATGAAGATACCTGATCGACCCACTTTCCTGAATTCCTTTTCCTTTTCAGGTTTGGATTTTTACGTCGTTTTAGTCATCATCGTGGATGGGTGGTGATGTGGCTGAAAGAGAGGGAAGATTTGGATCGGTTTTGTGAAGGTGGGCTGGAATATCATTCCTGTGATGATGGTGGTTATGGGGAATTAATTGGCGATGGAGGAAATAGGGCTAATGAAGAAGGAGTAGTGGGTGGGGCAAGATAGTAAAGGCTATGGAAAGGATGAGGCGAGTGGCGACTTCGTTGGAGGAAGGAGATGAAGATGAAGATGCGAGAATTTGAACTTAATGATTTTACCAATAATACAAAACAACACAATTTGATGTTATTAATCTCACAACATAGTAGGGGTTCAATGGAATTTTAAGTTTAAAATATCTAAGGTTATGAACTATCATTTAATTAATATGTATAAAAAATGATTTGATTTAGTTAATTTAAAAATATTTAAGGTTATTTTTTTAAAATAAGATAAGCAACTTTTCATCTTAAATAGTTAATAATATATATATATATATATATATATATAAAATTAAAAATAATAATTATTAAAATATTTTTTTCTTAATATTATATTATCATGAACCTTTTCTTATTTTAAATATTTTTTAATTATTTGTTACGTGAATATAAATTACCATTACATATATGAATAGAAACCGTATAAATTAAGTTTTTGATAAATCTTTTATTTTTCAATATTATTAGTGTTTGTCTAAAAGAGTAAAAAAAAACGACATAAGAAATTAATAAATATTACCTAAAATTAAAAGACTAATTAAAGATTGATCTAATAATTTGATAAATTTTGATATAATTTAATTAGTTTTATATTTTCATATTTTATGTTTTTTATTTGCTTTTTAAAGTTGTATAGAGTTTTGATTGTAACTGTACTAATAAAAAGAGTTATGATAGTTAACATGAAGAACATACAATACCAAGGAGTGACTTAAATAGCTCATTTTATATAATTTAGATTTTGTATTGGGTATAAATAAAATAACAATAAAAAGACTAATCTATATTTTAGTAATTATTATAAAATATAACATATTTTTTGGAATTAATGGTTTTAGTTTAGAATTTTTATTAATATTTAAATTTTTTAAAAATTTATACCTAAAATTATAATAACATAAGATTAAAAAAAACAACATAAGAAATTATAATAACATATTACCTAAAATTATAATACTAATTACAGATTGATCTAATAATTTGATAACTTTTGATGTAATTTAATTAGTTTTTTAAAGTTGTTTAGTATTTTGATTGTAACTGTACCAATTAAAAGAGTTATGATGATTATAATAAAGCACATACAATACCAAGGAATGACTTAAGTAACTCATTTATAATTTAGATTTTGTATTGGGTATGAATAAAATAATAATAAAAAGAGCTAATCTATATTAAAATAACTATTATAAAATATAATATTTTTTTAGGAATTAATAATTTTATTTTAAAATTTTTATTAGTTTTGAAATTTTTTTAATTAATGATGTGATTGAATTTACTTATTGCTATTGCTAGTACATTATAATTATTGTATTGTATTTAGAGTACAATATTCCATCAAAAACTTTTAAAGAGGGTCGGCTTTTCTAAATATAGTTATAGATTTTTATCTGATTATCAATAGATGTTTTTGAATTAATTATAAGTGAATAAGGTTGCATAATTATTACATTAAAACGTTTGATTTTAAACTATGAAGTTTTTTTTTAATCTAAAGTTTGAGATTTTATAAATAAAATTGGATTGTTTGATTGTTTTTCGGTATTAGCAAAATATGTCAAAATAAATTATATGAATTTCATCAATCTTAATTAAATTTTTGCAATATTAGTAGAGTTTGATAAAAGGATTAATATTATAGAATTCATTAATACTTTAATTCTTAGAAGTAAAAACTAATGTAAAACAATGACGAAAAACATCCTGTAAAACAATTAAGGATTCAATTTAATAATTTAATGAATTTTAATATTATTGATTTTATTTACTCGTTACTAGGTATTTCTAGATTTTTTTGTATTTAAAATCAGTGATTGTACAAAAACCATTTTATAATTTCTAGGGTTTGAAGTGTCGGATAGATAGAAAAACAAGATTCAACACCTCTAGGCATTTTGGAATCCAGTTCGAAGATTCTTTGAAATCGGTTTTCACCAACCTGCGCGACATTTTCATTTGACAAGACAGCATGATCTTCGAGATTTGAAGACAAATCTCGTCTTACCCCAGCAAAGCCCTATCTTTAACAGCTACGATTCCATTCACACCATGAATCTCTCTCTACCAGGTCATTAAGATTAACCTTCGTGATGTTGTAGACGCTTCCTCGTTGCTCTAGGATCCTCCATCGATTGATTATTTCTCAACAAGAACATATCGAAAGTGACCCACAAATACATGTGAATCTCTCATGCATGGTGGAGAAGCATCAGAACTTCAAATATATTAAATTAAATGGAATTATGAGAGTTGATTTTATATTAACACCAATCACATGGGAAGAAAGTTTGCTTTGGAGTTGTCAATCAAATTCAGACCTTAAGAATCTGCATTTCTAGCCTGAAGTCTTAGATCTTAAAGGAATTAAATATTGGTCTTGTTATATGTTTTGGTACATAAAGCAACCAATAGCTAGATAAGAGGCTTCAGTCTCCATCAATTTCTTTACTGGTTTCAAGTTTGGT
>Ga0325411_1002120_pt1 | contig 22294 bp, 9 predicted proteins | sample PopdelMetagenome_13_FD_206181 | JGI IMG/M metagenome (GOLD analysis project Ga0325411, IMG submission 206181) | Populus deltoides microbial communities from Bellville, Georgia, United States - Xylem-PdIQD-R4 | ecosystem: Host-associated > Plants > Phyllosphere > Stem > Wood/Secondary xylem... | reverse complement strand
AATATAATTGATAACAATTAAACAAGACACTTAAACAAGCTATTAATTATTTATTTCATCACAACGACACATTTAATTCGGTGTAATTCAAACAAAATTTCAACAATTTACAAACAAATATAATTTAACAAAATCTAAAACAAACTATAACAACTACAAAATTATACATTCATACTACAAGTTTCTTTGACAAATAACAATTAAACAAGTACAAACGTTAACAAAATACATATACTAAAACAATAAAATTCATAATTAAATATTAAAACTAAAAAGGATAGATTTACTTACAAAAAAATGATAACATCTAAAAGAAACGGATATTGTGACCACGTACAAGATATAAGAAACTTGAGTGCTCGTGTTGAGAATAGTGGAGAGTTTAAGATGGGTGTTTGGCTGCAATTTGGGAGGGGAGAGGTGGGATGGGAAAGAAGAAGAAGGAGAAACAGAGGAAGAGAGTGTCGGTAAATGGGTGCATATAATGGTTTTTTCCGACGGCATCACCGACGGATTACTTCCGTCGGTGATTTCGTCGGTGCTTCCGTCAGTGACTCGCCACGTCACTGTACGACTATCTCAGTTTGAATCCCTCGGTCATTTCCATCGGTAAAATCGCTTGACGTCACCATGTTGTTGCATATATTCCAGACGAACTGTATACTCCGTCGGCGACACCGTCGGTATATACCGACGGAAATATTCCGTCGGTGTCGCCGACGGATTTATTTTGTCGGTATATACCGACACATTTTGAGACGGAATTATTTTCGTCGGTATAAATTACTGACGGAAAGATTCTGTCGGTAATTCCGTTGCTTTTCTCCGGTTTTCTGGTAGTGATTGTCGATGTTGATGCACAATGGTTGGCTTTCCACGTTAGGAGTAGCAAGCTCCTTAAGTGTTTGTTGTTGTTCAACAGCCATGGTGTTGACACGAGCTTCCTTTCGTAACCTGAGTAAAGTGTTTTCTATTTCAAGATCCACCTACACTTGAATCTGATTAATAGAACGGGTTACAGGTATAAATTGTCAAAAAAAAAAAAACCAACCACACAAGAGATCGAAAATAATGCAAATTGTACAAAAATCCTATGCTAGAAAACTAAAACTACCTAAAAACCCTAGAAAACAGAGGAATTTGGCCTCGATAGGGTGGGGCCAGTGGTTGCCACTAGTCCTATTTAGAACATCATTTCCCTTCAGAAAACTAAAGGATAATACCTAATTCCACCAAAATATCTGTTTTGAACAGTACCGCTGCCGTAAATGAACAGTACCGCAACAAGCAAAAATTCTGTTTTTCTTTTTTTTAGAAAAATAAATAACAATCACAGCAAATAAAAATAATAGCACAAGAATCAACTAAAATTACTTCCCCGGCAACGGCGTCAAAATTTGTTGCGATGTTGCGCTCGCACAAATTAATTACCTTAGCTTAAAACACAACACACAAGATAGTATAGAGCAAGAAAGGGGTCGATCCCACGAGGAAGGTTGAAATCAGATTTTTATGCTAGATGGTATGCAATTTGGGGGGCGGGGTTAGACGTTATTTAGGCTAAAATAAAAGAAAACAAAACACTATAAAATGAAATTTAATAAAATTAGAAAATTATCAAGAGAACAAACCTTGGTCGCAAGCACACATCCACCTATAGAAATCAAAACTGATATGGAAACGAAACATCAATTTATATTCTAAATATTTATCTCTTCTTAACATTGGTTTGTTAACAGATCCGCCGTATAACTAACCCTAACCATCAAGTAACCACAGTGTCCGCACTAGTAATTTAATTCAATGGCAGCCTTAAGAACTAGATAAGTTGATTAATCAAGAAAACATAATTGTCCGCAGTCTATGTTTGATTTGATTGAATGTTCTGCTTAAGATTAATAACGTACATCTGCCACAATTATTAAACTCAGTTGCTTCACAAGTTCATATACCACAACCCCGGTTTTGATATCAAACTTAGCAATAGATTGTCTACAATAATAACTTAGAGTCCGCTCTAGCAATTAAAATAAACAATCATAGAAAAAATAAGTATAGGAGAACAAACATATTCATCATATAAACTAAAAAGAAAAGGTAAAATAAATCTCACAGTTCTTGAAATTCGAAGGTTTCCGTGTCCTTGCAACCAAGAAAACGAGTTTAGCCTTGCATGTTTGTTGAACAACTAATCAAAAAGGAGGAGGAATGCATGATTTCAGGTTTCTTAGAAGAGGGGGGTGTTTCTCTCATCTTGACTGGCTGCCCCCCTTCTCTTCTCTCATTCTTTTTATATCCTAGGAAACCCTAGTTTTTATTTTACAAAATAGTCCTCCCTTAAGTAGATTGTTTACATTTAAGTACTTTAGTAACTATTTTCCTAAAAAAGAAGAAATAGTCTTGCGTGAAATCTTCAGTCTTTGACTTAGAGGAGCTAAATTGCTAATATAAAAACTTAGATATTAGTTTAGATGCTTTGGAACGTAATTTGGACTCATTTCTTCACGAAACCAGTTTGGTGGCAGAATTCAGTTGTCATTTTTGAAAAATCATCTCTCCCTCATATGACATAGTTGTTTTCTGAAATTTAGAGAGTTTATAGACCTTTGAGTCAGGAATCCAAAAAAATTGAGTTTGCATCAATTGGATTTCTGTAGCTCCAGATATTCAAGTCGAAATGATCAAAGGTCAACACTGACAGATTGCAAGATTTGACTTTGAAGGCTGCGATTTCCATGCTCTTCCTTATTTTATTTTCTTGCCTTAGATGTCCAGAAAGGTATGGATGTTAGATTTTTAATGCCACTGGAATCACTTCATTTCAACCTCTAGAGCTCACACTCTGCACAAAACATCGACTGAAGGTCAAATCTGTCAATTATCTCCAATTTACTCCTTTTGCATCTTTCATCAAAAAGTGCCTTCAAAACATAAAACAAAGAATATCAAGGCATTTTATATATATATAACACAGGCAAAACACTAGTTAAATGTGGGTGAAACTATCGAATAATATGGTTGCATCAGTCTTGATTCATGATTCTATAACTATTGAATCCAATGTGTGTCATTATGCGTATTGCTAAAACTTAGTTATATGATGTGTGGTTCAATTTTGTAGTTTGAGCTCAAGATTTTTTCGGTCACCTCTTACAATTTTAGCGAACATCATGGCCTTTCTGGAATCAAAACACTTTTAATCATTCACGATTGATTAGCTTTAATTTTGCGTGTTGGAGATCAATCAAAATATTTTGTCAAAATAAAATGTTAAACATCTCTTGACTTTAAAACAATAAAGAGATAAAGAAGAGACATGTTTTGTTAAAGGATGAGATGTAATTTCAAAAAAAATACGGAATGGGCAAAACTCCATAACAAAATGATTGGCAATTCAGCATCATTCTTAGATCAGCTTTTCTAGCAATATCTAGGTTTTGCAATGCATTTTCAATCACTTGTCATTTTAAGGTTGTTCTAGTAACAATATGGCCAATGACATCATCTTTCAAAAATTCAACTTGCCTCTTGTTCACTATCCTCTAAACTCGATTCTTGAAATTCTTGCAACTGTTTAACTGAATGGCCCAAAACCCCCCCATGATATTCTGTGAAGCCCGAGAATAAAGTATACAAAGAGGGGGAGGTTTATAATAATTCAAAATGTTGTTATAATATAAAATAAAGCAAAAAAAAAGGTGAAAGATGGGGCCAAAATGGAATTAACAAGAGATGGGACTATGAATACCCATCCCTTCTCTCATCCATGGCCGGCTGATAATAAGAATAATGAGGGGAGGAGAATTTCATATTTTTCCTTCATCAAAACTAGGAGTAAACACCTAAAATTAGTAAACCCAAATAAGCCTTGGAATTATTAAGTGGAGGAACACAATTGGGTGGAAGAATTAACAAGAAGAAAAGTGAAGAATTGGTGAAGAAAAGAGGGGGAAGAGTCGCTAAATACATACAAGGAGAATAAGGCTAAGATTCTTCTAAAATTTTGTGAAGTAAAGTTTAGATTTCCATCCAAATAAGGAGTTCTAATTCCAATTTCTATGAAATCAACTTCAATTTGATTAGAAGTTTATGCTTTTCTTGAATTGGGAATTAGGATTCTTTAACATAAAATGTTGGGAAAATGCAGAAATGAGTGAGGTTAAATGGATTAGAATAATCTAAGTGCCTTAAAGAAGAAGAAGAAGAAGAAGAAGAAGAAGAAGAAGAAGAAATGAGTGCATAAAAGAGAAGGGAACTCTTGGTTCCTTTGGGCACGTTCTCTACTGGATACTGCAGAGAGGGAATGAGAACTTATGATGTGCTTAATTAATTAATTTGGTACAAGTGACCTTAAAAAGACATAAAATGAGACGGGAATGCCATGAATAAAGGGAAAGCATGGCTGTGACTGATGAGGAAGCAGGGATTTAAGATGAATTGGAGATACTTTCTCCATTAGCAAAACAGGGCAGGTTTGTTGCCCTGTTTCCTGGGGGGATTTTGGACCTGAAAACTACAGAATTCAAGGAGGGTCCCCACATAGAAGTTGTAGCCGGAAGTGTTAGCTTTCCAACGAATCTGACCCCGCCTAATTTGGAGTCCTAGAACTCCAGATACAAATAAAAAACTTAGGAGAGGTCAAGCTGCCACCCCTGTTGGCAGTTCGGCTAAGTTGATAAAACGGTGAAATTTAGCTATATTAAGGGTAGAATTTGTTTTCTTGCCCTTCATAAAGTGTGTCTTGATCTTCAAAAAGAATAAACTGTAATCAAAATTGAATTTATGATGTCCACTTGGACTACTAATGAGTTGAAAAGTTAAAGGATAATAATGAGGAATGTAAGTGAGAAAGAAAAGATTTGGTAAAAGAAAAATGAATATTATTTTCATTGTTGCTGTTGCGTGTGATATGTGGACTAATATGGAATAATGATGGGTGTTTGTGGTTTCAAGAGGAACCGCGGGAGGAGTACAGCAACCACAGAGGAACGCAAGTCGAACGTCTACAGCAGGTAGGTACTTGGTACCTATATCTCCTCTAGTTAATAATTATTTTAACTAACTTTTGAACTATAAAAATTTGGTGCTTATTGATGAGGAAAAGAAAAGGGGGGGGGGAGGAAAGGTTAAATGACGAGAAAAAAAAAATGAAACGGAGGACTAGATTTAATTTATGGGTTCTTTTGGAGTAACAATGAATTTTGGTAATGATTGTTTCTCGAATTTGATTTGTTTGTCCCTGATATGGGAGGCTGATGATGTTAACCAAGCTGGAAAACATCGGCATTACTAGTACGTGAAAGGAGAAATATAAACTTGATTAACTATTCGGTTTCAGAATAGTTAATGATATCGGCGGGTGACGTCGATATCAGCAAAATTTATAAACTCGATTAACTATTCGATTTCAGAATAGTTAATGATATCAGCGGGTGACGTCGACATCGACAAAATTTATAGACTTGATAAGCTTTCCGAGGTGAAAGCTAATGATATCAAGAATTTTTGACATCGGCATACCTGAGAACCTCCCAAAATAATATGGAACAATGATTAACTATATTAGTTTTAAAAATAGTTAATGACACGAACGGTTACGTTCGTGTCGGCATTTTCATGAAACTGATTAGTTGTTCCAGGACAGGCAACTAAAGACACTAATGGAGGTCATTAGTGTCGGCAATAGTCTTTCTGATGTGGAGGGGGGGGAGAAGTAGTCAACAGAAAGGAAAAAAAAAAGAAAGAGAATTCTTATATAACCATTAAAAGGGGTTTATGATTTAAGTAGATAAATATGTTGTTTAATTTTTCTACTGTAAATTGCTTGTATTTTAATCATTTGTTTTTAATTATATGGAAATTTATATTTTTGCAAGTCCCTCCCATTCACGTCAGGAATAGATTTTAAGTTCTTTGATCCCTTTTTGTATAAGTTAGGAACTTAGGGATTTGTGGTGTAATTTTGTCATGCAGTAAACATGTAACCTGTATAGAATATTATATTCATAATATTTTGTTTCTAAAATATTAAATGTATCAACCTATGCTTGGGATATTAGAATGTACTAGACTATGTTAGAATATATATGCAATCTTCGTGCTTGAATTTGGCTATTTTAATTATTAACTTATGCGTGTGATGTAAGATGGAGTTTGGGAATGAATATGGTCCTGAGTATAATCTGGAATGAATTATGCAGTTGATTGTACTAAACATGGATGTGATTGTGGATGAGATGTGATTCTAAATGTGTGCAGGGTACATTGTCGATAACTTGGGATCTTCTGGTATAGTGGAGACTCTGCCAAAATTTCGTTAGAAATTTCAGCGAGTAAAATAAAAAAAAATTGCTTCATCTACCCTTTATAGGGGGAAGATTAACGGATAAACTAATAGAAAAATTGAGGTTGTTACATATTCAAATCTATTGTTTGGATTATACCACCTAGGAAATAGTGGTTGCATAGGATTTGACGGAGTCAAAGCAACAAGTCTGGGGCCTGACAGATACTAGAAGACAAACTCGAGTAGTAGAGGGATGTCAATCTTGGCAAAGAGATTTGAGCAACATAAGCATAGCAAGACCTGACTGGACCACATAACTAAGGTTTCCCACCTTCAGAGTCATCTTCTAATTCATCTCTCTTTTTTATTCTGGAATCCATGGCAGAACCTTCAATCTTTCCCATATTCATTGCTTGTTCAATTCTTTTAGTGATCTTCACAACATCATGTCAGTCTTTCAATGTTGTGGTTGTTGTCTGAGGATTGTTGAAAACCATCTAACAACTAGGTAATCTTGGCACCACTCGAAGACATGCAACACTGCCATTATTGACGTGTGAAATCACGTGGTGTCTCTATTGAGGACCTGATGAATCTAAAACTCCTTTGTCTCCTTTTCAATTCTTCATTGATGGTGCGGCAAACGGACACTTGTAGAGGGTGTTCTGCTTTGTTGAAGTTTCAATCTTCTTCATGTTTTTCTGTATAGGCATGTCTCTTCTCCCTACTTCTATGTTTTATTACTAACACTGATAGGAGAAATTATAGATGATCTGGAACTACTGTATCTTTTCTTAGATTCTCCACTTGCAGATCCACAAACAGATCCCTGCCGAGAGAGCTCTTCTACGTTGAAGTTCGACATCTATTCATGTTTTTTAGACTAGGAGTGCTCTTCTCTCTACTATTGTGTTTTGGTGCAGCTACTAGTGGGAAAGAGTTTTATAGCATATGAAACTACTACATCTCCTCTTGTATTCCCCACTAGTAGATCTATAAACAAATCTCTATAAAAGGAGTTCTGTTACGTTGAAATTTGATGTTTTCTCCTATTTTTCCAACCAGGTCTGTCTCTTCTCTATACTACTATGTTTTCATGCTGCTACGGTAGGAGAGAGTTTTTATAGCATAAGACACTACTACAACCCCTCTTGAATTACCCACTAGCAGATCCACAAACGAATCTTTGTAAAAGGAGTTCTACTACGTTGAAGTTTGATGTTTACTCCTATTTTTCCAACCAGGTCGGTCTATTCTGCCTACTACAGTGTTAACGGTGTTGAAATTGATGGGGAAAATTTTCATAGCTTCTAAAACTACTACATCCCCTCTTGTATTCCCCACAGGCAGAGCCACAAGCAGATCTACTCCTATTTTTTCAAACCAAGTCTGGCTCTTCTGCCTAGTATAGTGTTTCAGTGCTGAAACGGGTGGGGTAAATTTTCATAGCGTCTAAAACTACTGTATCCTTGTATTTTCCACTAGCTGAGCCACAAATAGATCTTTGTAAAGGGAGCTCTGCTATGTTTTTCAAATCAACATTTTGTGCTGCAAGACAGGAATGAAGTTCGGTGACTTCAAATTAGGTCAGACACAGAAAGCTAGCAACTATTGGGTGCTATTGCAAAATGATGTAGAGACAATGAGCAGTTAACGATGCAGCTAAACAAAAACAGTGATTGTCATATGTTGATGGCTGAAGACGTTGTTGTTGTTGTTCACGATTGAAATGAAGGAGAGGCAATGCCACTTTAGTGTTTATAGCCTTTGCTGGTAGAGTGCTGAGGAGAAGATTCAATTTTTTTTTATGTATGGGACATAGACTGACGGTGTTCCTATAAAAAAAAAAAAACTATGCAACTGTTCCCTTTCCATTCTTGATGCTCAGCATTTATTCAAGCATATTTGCGAGTTTAGCTACTTTATCTTTATTGCTCTCAACTTCTTTTTTGACAATGAGCCTCTCTCTAACCTCTTTCTTCATTTCCATCTTTTTTTTTTCTAATTAGGTGTAGCTGAGATTATGTGGGGGGGCCTACTTTTCAAACTGGTGCATGCATGATAAATGTATGAACATGATATCTATGATAAGCTTGCCCTTTAAGGGTTTGCACTTAGTCGTAACTCTTGTATGATGAGATAAGTATTTTGATTCATATTCAATACTTTACAGTAGAAATTTCCTGAGTAATAGTCATTATGTCAACCATAAGTCTTGAGTTTAAGATGCTTCAAGAAGGGCTTGTTGTGATGTAAAATCAAGGTAGCACATACAACCTAAAGGCATGTTCTATTCATTAAGTGAGATAAAGGGTAGCTTGACTATCTAGTCTTAAAAGGGTCTTATATCTGCCCAGTGACGATCTTTGTAAAAACAATATGGGGGCGTTGCAGAAACAGTTAAGGCACGTATGCCCACCATTATTAAGCAGGCACTCGGATATGAGTTAGGTGTTTCACGCATCTAAACCCTGACCAATAGTCATAGGGCTGATCGTTAATCCCGCACCTATATTATAAGCTTGTGTGTGCTTTCTAAAAATTTAAAACATGTGATTGCATGCGACAATTCTATACAATGCATGAACAAATATGCATAAGAATTGAAGTGTGTAAGAAAATAAAATAAACATATTAACAAAAAAAACATGCAAACCAAACAATAAAACACAATGGTCAAACAAAACAAAGCTTAGACCACAAAGTCCCAAGTGGATTCGCCATTTTGTCCTAACGTCATCAAAAGAACTACCTTTTTAATATCAGGAATACGATTTACATTTAAATTTGTAATCCCTCATACTAAAACAAAACAAAATATTTCTTTTTGGATTTTTTGAAATATTGGTCAAGTTCTCATGACTTTAATAAACTAGTTATTAAAGCCAAAATGCATGTTAAAATAATTTTTTGGATTTTTCATTGTTGTATGAAAATACAATATGAATTCTTTTTTTGAGAGATTTGGTCGTATGCATGAAAACAAGACTTTTTTTTATATATAATTTTTTCAATGTTTTGATGAAAACCGAGTATTTTAATACCGGATTTGTATCTTTATGGTATAAAAATACAAACCAATATTAAGCAAAATTTAGTAAAAAAATATGCAAGAAAATTACAATTCTTTCAAAAGAATTTTTTTAATTTTTTCTTTTTTTTTGAATTGGGCCGGACTCGGCCCAACCATTTTGACAGTAGAGGATCTCTCCATTGCAAAATAGTGGAGAACAAAGATGAAGAAGAAGAAAGAGGAGGAGGGGGGGAAGCTGACCTGCGGTGGCTGCTGTGGTGGCTTACGGTGCTGGTGGCGATGGTTAACTGAGGCGGCCGATGGTGGCTGCTGTTTTCTTATTTTTCTCCCTTCCTGCTTTCGATTATCTCTGCTCCTTCCCTCTACTTTCCTATTTTTCTTCCTTTGTTCTCTGGTTGCTGGTGGCGGTGCTGCTACGGTGACGACTGGAGATTTGTTTGGCTAGTGATTGGTTCTTCTTTTTCTTTTGTGTTTTTTTTCGTTTAGTTCTTCTCATTTCTCTGCTTCTATTTTCTTTTGCTTCTCTTCTTTCTCCCTCTCCTCTGTTCTCCCCTCTTTTCCTTCTCTTGGATTCTCCTCCCCTCTGCTTTTTTATTCTTTTCTCTCTAGTTTCAAAGACAATCTCCCTGTTTTCCTTCTCTCTGTTTTCTTTCGTTCGTTCCTCTCTTTCCTTTTTTTTCTTATTTGTTTCCCTCCTCTTTGTTTTTTCCAATCCTCCCTTTGTTCATCCTCATTTTTCTTTCTTTTTTCCCTCCCCCCATTTGTTCTGCTCTCTTCTGTCGGTATTTATAAAAAAAATAGGGAGAGAGGTCTACCACCCCTGTCCAGTCATGGCACAGGGTTGGGGTGGCCAAGCAGCCATTGGGCAGCTGCCTCATGGCTGCCCGCAAAGCTTGTTCCCTCCGTATTTTTGTCTTGTAGTAGGCCATGGGTCAGGATTTAGGCAAGTGGGGGGTTTTGTCGGGTTTGTTTTCGTGTTTTAAGAAAGAGAAGGAGAGGAGAAAAGCAGGTGAACAAATGCTTCTTCCCCTGCCTCGTGCGTCTAGGGGAAGAAGAAGACCCATAGTATCGTTCAAAACAGCACTGTTTTGGCTTCTTTTTTTTAGTAGTGGATGAAATGGCGCTATTTTGGATAAAAAGCGTCGTTTCATTTAAAAGGAAATGGCGTCAAAAACATATCAGGGTCCAAATCAGTCCTCAATTTGTGATTTGTTCAATCAAGTCCCCAATTACAAATTTGATTTTGAAAATCAATTCAATGGCATCCATGCCAAATTCAATCGTCAGCCCTGAAGTTGGCTACCCTTTTCACTTTAGTCTTTGGTCTCTGATTTATGCAATTTGACCCTCAATTGATCAATAAACTTTCAATTTCTTCTATTTGGCCCCTGATTCGGTCAATTACAGCCCCTCTACTTACACGCCTTTTCTAGCTTGGTCTTAGTCATGGTTTTCTTGGGAAAGAAAATTTATGTAGGCTCAAGAGGGACCATAAGGGATATATGTATTTTAGAACGTGAAAAGGATAACAAAGATGGTCTTTTCTCATTTCAAGCGCAAGTGTTTAAAATCAATAAAATTTGATCTTGTCCGGTATGATGATTTGGACTTTGCAAAGAGATGTATGTCATAAGTCTATAAACAAAGAATCTACTACATATTATTATTCATACATCTAAAAACATGGTACAAGAGACATGGTGTGAGGGTGACAGTTCATTTTTCTATTCATATTATCTGGTTTAGAGTTTAGTCACCTTGATGAAGGAGTTACTTGATTCATTTTTCATTCTATAAATAGAATGTCAAAATATTGTTTTAAATAAACATCAAATCATTTCTAAAATCAAAAAGCAAGTTCAATTTTTCAAAATTCCATTAAGGGAAAAGATCTTGGTAAAAGAAATGAATTGAGTTTAATAAGATCATGCAAAGCTGCAAAAGTGTATTTGTGGGTTATCATAGGGAACATCTCTCAAGATTTATGAAAATGAATAATGTTTGGTTGTAAATTAATGAAAGAGACAACAATTGAAGGATAAACTCATTATTTCAATAAAACTTTAGAAAAAGGTTCCACAACAAAGATATTATATCAACATCTTGAGTTATGATTCCTAGCAAGGTAATACATAAAAAGGTAAAACACTTAGCAACCAATTAATTGAAATTTTCTAGAATCTGCTAATCGTTCGTCTCTTATGAACTCGTCAATAGGGGCTTCTTTCCAATAGTCAGTTGGGGTCATGTGTAGACTATTCTTGGCCTAATGACACCATAGTTTTATCTTTAAGATAGTTGATTTCTGGGAACCAGTGAGAAGAAGTTAGTTATAGGAAGGGTAGGTGTTTTTGGTAGTTATTTATCTTGCCTTTATAACCACCTTCGATATTGTGAACCTCGGTTTCTATCCTTTTTCCAATGAAACCTTTCTCCTCAGTTTAGCTAGCAATCTTACCTAACCTGATGACTTGTTTAATCATCTTAGCTATAACAACCAGGTCAGTGCAATGTCATGCAGAGTTTCTAATCAACTATTCAAAGTACGGGGCCTTAAAGGTGTTGGAAAATAAACTGATTATCTCTTTTTCCAACAAATAAGGATTAACATGTGCAGCTACCTCACGCCACCTTCAGGCTTATTCTTTTATGAACTCCTTGTTGTCCTTCTCCATAGCTTATAAACTTGACTTATCAGGGGTCACATCCATACTAAACTTATATTGCCTAATGAAGGAATCAACTAAATCCTTCTACTTTGGTATTATCCAACCACATATACCAAGTGAGGGCAGTGTCACTCAAGTTGTCTTAAAAAAAGTTAATCAACAGTTTTTCATCATAAACCATCTCAGTCATTTTATTGCAGAATGCTTTGAGATGAGTTACAAAGCATTGAGTTCTAGTATATTTTTCAAATTTTGGCACTCTAAACTTTTTGGGAATGACCATGTTGAGCAACAAACACATCTCAACAGCCTTTATAGGATCATATAGGCTAGTTCCCTCAATAACTTACATCCTTTCCTCTAGGGCAACCAATTTTTCCATGTCATCTTCTTTTACCATCTTGTCCTTTTAAGATTCCTTCATTGTAAAGTTAATGGTAGATGACATCCTTATAAGGTATATTGGTTGAGCAAATTAGAAATACATGGCCTGTTGAGATTCGAGTGGCACCTTATTTGCCCCTAGATTCTGTGGATTGAAGGGAGTTGCAGGCATAGGTTCAGGCTGAGCTGTAAATTTTGCTTCTCTGGATTTAGATCCCAATGCCTATTAGAGTATACTAGTAAGCCTCGCACCTTCTTCTCTAAGACTTTCCAACTCCTTTTGGTGTAAGGCTTCCAACTAGGCTCTTTCTTCGTTTTCCATTTATCTTTTTCGAAGTCGAGTGTTATAGGTGTGTTTCAATAGGGAACCTATATTTCAACTTGCTAAATGACAATCATGCAATTATACAAATGTGATGATGTTATCAACAAGAAAATGTATATTCAATGTGGACTCGCCTTTCACGAGTGACAACGAGTATTATTCATGGATTTTAGGAACCTGATATCATCATCATGCCAACGAGGGGATCCTTGTCCAGTCTTGCCCAAGTTTAAGCTTTCGATAACCTTTCGACTTCCAATTTAAAACCATTTTCTTTTGTCAACTATAACAACTTAGACCCTTGTAAAATTCATATGTGACGACCATTTTCCACTCAATGGTCTTAAAACTATTTTGTTTATTTTTAATATCATGATTTACAAACTTATATTTAAGATGTATTCGCAATATTAAGAAAGACAAATTAAGCCCATAATAAATAAAAATCTATCTCTCTCTCTCTCTCTCTGCTTTTATTTACTTTTAATATTTGAGAATTATGAACTTACACATGGGATGTATTCCTGGAATTAAAAGAAACAAAAATAAAATATAATGAAATTTTATTTGGCTTTAAAATAGTTATGGTTGACTTATAAACTCATGGTTCACTTTACTGGGGTGGATCTGTTTTGACCAATACTCATGGTTAGAAAAAACACAACATAATATTAGTAATAAAAAAAAAATGAGTAATGCAGTTTACCTTAGATTGGATGTACTAAATGTGATATTGTTCTTCCTATACACAATCAGTCCCCTCCAGACTCTGAAAATCAGTTAGGGTTTCTAATGACCAAAATAATAGGTAGCGACTTCAAATATTTTTAAACCATGAAATGACAAAAATTCATTATTCTATCCAAACCACCCAAATCCTTATCGAAAAGGATGATCGTCATAACGTCGCTTATATATGACAAATAAATTTAATATAAAAAAAAGAGTTTAAATCAAGCAGTACACAACAATATTTCTATTAAGCAATAAATTACAAAGTTTGAATTAAGCAATAAATTATAAAGATTTGTATTGAATAATAAACTATTTGATTCAATTAAAATTAATAAACTATAAAGTTTAATCCAAGCAATAAAATGAAACTTTAAATCAATCGTAAGACATAAGATCAAATTTAGCATTAAAGAAAGAAGTTTGATTCAAGTAGTAAATCATGTTACTTTAAATTGTAAACTACGTTTTTACCCGCACTGTGTCATAGGTCAGGTCGTTTTATTTTTCAACCTTAAAAAAATATAAAGATGTTAGGAAGTAAAAAATTTAATGCATACCGGCTAAAACACTTTTAAAATACTTAAATGGTGACATATTGGACAACATATTTTTTTTATAAAAAAAATATTAAGACAGTGGCACATTGGATTGACCTGCGCCGACCATGATTACCCTGCAAAACTTGTGATCTAAGATATAAGATCATGATAAAATCATGAAACCTATATCAAAACAAATGAAGAACCCCAATTATAATGAACCAAATATTGAAGGTTTGCAGGGAAAAATTAATTTAATAAAAGACCTAAAAAATTATCTTGAGTAAACCTATATCGATGGTCATCCCAACACCGTGGGGCATGCCAAATTTTTCTAAACATAAGAAGAACAAAGTTCAAGCGATGCTAGGGTTTTTAAAAAAGAAAAATATATATGTCACTTAGATAATTGAGTGGACTAGATTTAATAAGTTCATTAATTTAATAATATAAAAAAACAACCCTAATTTAATAATATAAAAAACCAAGGAAACTCGGGCAAATCTTATAAACCTGAGTTAATCTTTTAAAATCACAACCAGTGAAATCTCATACCAGGGCTCAATCAAAAAACTCATTCTCAATTAATTTAATTTTGATGGATGAAATTTTAAAAAAAATCTAAAAAACTTATCGAAACAAAAAAAAAATAACAATAAAAAGAATGGGGATCGAACCTGATAAAAAAATGTAGGATAAAATTGAGAAAAAAATTAAAATCGTATTAAATAAAAACATAACAATCAAAGAATGAGGACCAAATCTAATAGGTGAAAAAAAATAAATGATGAAATTGAAAATAATTTCAAATTTGAAAAAACATTAATAAAAAATCACAATTAAAAGAATAGAGAATAAATCCAAAAAGAAAAGGAAATCGAAGAGATGCTATGAAAAGACCTAGCATGAAAAAAAGAAAAAAATATAAAATTAAATTGACACCGAACTGGACGGAATTACAATATACGTGCTGCTAAAGAGGTTGGCCCCTCTAAGACGAATTAAAGAGCATCAACAGACATTTTTTTGTTGTTGTAAGTTATTGCATGACACAGCGAGGCTGCTCACGCACGCCGGCATATTTATTTAATTATTATTATTGATATTAATTAAAAGATCAAATTTCCCCTAAGACTAAATGCTTATAACAAAAAAAAACACAATATAATCTAAAAAAACCAATATGAGATTATAATAAGCCTCTGAAGTCAAGCTTTAAATATTTTGATTTTAAGGGCAATAGAGTAATTATATCGTGCTTTGAAAAGTGAAATTTCAAAAAAAAAAAATTAGACCCAAGTTAAGTGTTGTTTCTCTTTTAAGGGTAATTTAGTAATTTAAATGTGTAAAAAAGTTGTAAAAAAACAATAGTAACCTCAATCAATTGAAAAATGACTAATACATAATAATTGAAAGAGAATAAGTATGAAATTTTTTGAAGAAAAAAACAATAAACTTATTTTTCAATCCATAGTAATAGAACCGGGAGAATGTTCTAATCCTAGGTTAATGTTCCAAGTTCGCAACACATGAAATTGTAGACTCTAGTTCAATTAAAAAGTTCAATTCTCTACCAATTTAATATTGAATGATGAAAATGAAAAAAAATTCTAAATTTAAAAAATTTATCAAAGCAATAAAAAGAAAGCATCAAATCTAAAAAGAAAAAATAAATAAAGGAGCGTAAAATTAAAAAAAAATCAAATTAAAAAACTATCTCAGATAAAAAAAATATCAATCAAAAGAATAATGATCAAATTTAACAAAATAAAAATTAAAAGATGATGAAATTAAAAAAAATCTAATTTTAGAAATTAATTAAACTAAAACAAACAGGAATAAAAAATGACCAAATCCAAAAAAAAAAATTTAAAGGGTTGATCTGTAAATCTAGAGGGCTAGGTGTGGATTTTTAGGATGAGAGAGAAAAGATAAAATAAAAAGGTTGTTGGCACCGAATTGGAGGTCCATTGCCCACATGCGCCACCTAGAAAGAAAAAGGACACTAAGATGAAACAAATGACACGATAGAACAACGGTACTAACTACTGGAGTCAGTTGCACACACTGCCCAAAGGCGATGGAGCAACTAAGACGTCCAACGCACACATTAATAACTTTTTTATTTATTATTTATTTATAAAAATACCACATTTGCCCTTAGAACCAAATAATTATAATGAAAAAACCATTATATAATTACAAAATAAATCCTTATAGTCAAGCTTTGAGAATTTTAATTTTAAGTCCAACAGAGTCATTACTTTTTTTTTTTAGAGATTACTTATGTTAAGAAAAAGGGTTTATGTACATAATTCAAGGGGAATACCCCAAAGAAGAAAAACAAAATAACTAGAGAAGACTGGTTCCCTTCGTTCGGGCTACATGCCCTAGATCAAAGAAGGAGACAAAAAAGAAACAGGTCTAAATCACACTCTGGAAGAAACTAATGGGAATAACAAGGGGTAAGTTGGCTTGATCTAGCTACAGGCCCTCATCCTTGTTAGTCTTCTGTGCACAAACTGGAGATGGAACTTGCGGTTGAACCTTAAGAAGACTATCCATAACGTTAAGGGTGCATGTTCAATAAAAAAACGTATAGCGTCTGGGATTGTGTACTTACTGTCAATGCTTGCCAAGTGTGACCGTATGAGCTGAATGATCTCTGCATTAATGTCCTGAGGGGGGGAGGAAGGTGCCTGCGAAAACTCTGTTGTTCCTTTCAAACCAAATGAAGTATATTGTAGTGGATAGGATTAATTGGGCTATGATGTGTATGATGTTCTTGTTGAATATTCAACATATTCAAACCTGAGTAATATCATATATATATATATATATATATATATCTTCATTTACTGTTGTATTGAGTCTGTTAGAATACTAGCGTAATAATAGGAATTGTTTCCGTAAAGTTAAGGGATAGATTAGTTAGTAATATTCTGTACACAAACTACCTCTGCTTCTATATAAAAAGGAAGCATTGTAACACTGATCAATCAAGAATTGTATGCAGTGAATAAAAGAGCAATATTGAATTTATCATGGTATCAGAGCATTGGTATCCCTTAAAACACTACTAAATTCCTTATTTCTCATTCAATAGACAGAATCCGCCTTCTTTATCTTTTTCATCTTCTTCATCTGTCTCTCAAAATCTCTATATTCTTCATCCTCTTCAAGAAAAAAAAAGGAAAGAAATTGATTCTATATTCTTTCCTGATCCCCAAACCATCTTTTTGAAACCATATTCTTGTTACTGATTCTATAAGTTTCTCTCTGTTTCACATCAGGTTCACCACGCCCTCTATATTATAAAGTCTTGCTCACATTCTTGAAACCTTGCATCATGATGAATAACAAAACAGAAGCCACCCCAATTATTCACGTTCAAATAGAAAACACAAGATTCACAACCAGTGTTGTTCTTACTAAAGTTAACTACGATGTATGGTCACAGATTATGGAAATACAAATTGCAGGAAGAGAGTAACTTGAATATATTATGGGCAAAACACAACCCTCCCTCCAAGATTCAGATGCATCCTATGCAAAATGGTATGCCGAAAATCAAAAGGTTAAGGGATGGCTGCTAACTTCCATGTCACCAGACATAATGAAGAGATACATCCGACTACGCACTGCACGAGAGATCTGGAAAGCTTTATCTAAAGCATTTAACGATGGAGCAGATGAAACACAACTTTTCTCATTAAATCAGAAAGCCTTCTCCTTGAAACAGATGGACCCGTTGTCAATATACTATGGTGATCTTGTGGAAATCTTCCAAGAACTTGATCATCGTGATAGAACTATAATGAAAGATCCTGACGATGTCATTACCTATAGAAAATATGTTGAAAGATTACAGGTACATATTTTCTTGAATGGATTGGATGCTGAATTTGAACAAATACAAGGAGAGATTCTCAGAAAAGATCCAATATTGGATCTTGAAGAAGCCTATGCATACGTACGTCGTGATGTTGTTCGTAGAATTACTCTAAACAATGAAACTGATCGTGGTGAATCATCTGTGATGATTGCACGACGAGCCAAGCCTAGAACATACCGATCAATCAGTACAGGACCTATCATTCGGACATCAGGACCTCAGAATAACAGCTGCGAGATTGGAAAAGCCAAATCAGAATACGTTTGCACTCATTGTGGTGAGACTGGTCACACAAAGCTAAAATGCTATGAACTAATTAGATATCCAAAATGGTGGGATCCTGCCAAAGCACCATGAAAACAGAATTAAAGATCAAACACTCATGCCTTAGCAGTTGTTGCAGAACACACCACCGCATACACACCTCAAGACAAATCAGCCTTTGTCACAACATCTGGCACGGTAGCAGAACATTCACCTAAGGATGATTCAATATTAATCACGACATCTGGTAAGGTCCTTCACACTTCCTCTACTAGGAATAGTAATGAATGGATAATTGATTCTGGAGCTACTGACCACATAACCTTTGACAATCTATGTCTTCAATCTTTAAAACCTTCTGAACAACATATTATATCCACAGCAAATAGTACACCTTCGCATGTTGTTGGGGAAGGTTCTGCCACCCTCACTGAACAATTAAACTTGGATTTTGTATTAGTTGTCCCTACTCTTAATCACAACCTACTATCCGTGGCTCAAATAACCCGTACCCTGCAATGTATTGTGATTTTTTGGCCTAACCTTTGTGTTTTTAAGGACATTCAAACTCAGAAGACAATTGGCTATGGTCCTAGGTGGGGGAAGCTCTATTATCTAGAATTAACATCAACAAGCTCTCATCAGTTGGCTCAAGCATTCTCAGCAAATAAATCTGCAGACTCTGAGGCTTGGTTGTGGCATAAACGTCCAGGACACTCATCATTTGGATACTTCAAGAAATTGTTGCTAAAAATCTTTATTAAACTATCTAACTCAGACTTTAAATGTGAGGTGTGTGAATTGGCTAAAAGCCATCGTGTCCCTTTTCAAATAAGCATAAATAAAAGTCCAGCACCTTTTATGGTCATCCATTCAGATGTTTGGGGTCCAGAAAATAACATATCTCTCAGTGATAAAAGGTGGTTTATATCCTTTATTGATGACCACACTCGTGTGACTTGGATATGCTTAATGAAATCCAAGAGTGAAGTTGGCTCATTATTCAAACAGTTTCACAAAATGATAGCCACGCAATATAACTTTACTATACAGGTTCTACGTAGTGACAATGGTGGAGAATTTATCAGCCAAGAATTGAAACAATATCTAGTTGACCATGGGATTACTCATCAAACTACGTGCCCTTACACCCCTCAGCAAAATGGGGTGGTAGAGCGCAAGAACCGCTAGCTTCTTGAAGTTGTTCGGGCTTCCTTGTTCGAAGCTCATATGCCAACTAGATACTAGGGGGAAGCTGTTATAGCAGCAGCATACCTCATCAACAGACTACCCTCAAGTGCACTACAGTTTCAGACTCCATTAAGTGTTTTTCACGGTGCCATAAATACACCTACTATGTCGAATCTACCATCTAAAGTCTTTAGGTGCACAACATTTGTTCATCTCCACAAGCCATTAAGAAACAAGTTAGAACCTCGGGCACTCAAATGTGTCTTTGTTGGTTATGCTCAACATCAAAAAGGTTATCGTTGTTACCATCCTTCAACCCATAAACTATATGTTACTCTTGATGTCATATTTCATGAAGATCAAATGTATTACTCCACTCCTGAAATGATCAGTGACAAGGACAACCAAGGATTCTTATAGGCTTCCAAAGACAACCTGTATCACTTGGATATTACACCGAACCTCGGTCACATGCTTCAAAAGAGATGATACAACTGGAGCCGCAACCATATACTGAAGACCAGACAGAAGTATGACAATCAGAACCTCAGTCATTAGCTTCCCCCATGCATAATGTGCCAACAGATCAAGTGATCTCTGAGTTTGAATCTATGCCTGAACCTCAGGTAAGTTCTGAAACTCAACTTAAAATTCTACCCCATAAAACTACACGAGGAAAACCCAGAAATGACTATGAATCGCTCCTCACTTCTAAACCACATTACCTATGAATAATTTCGTATCCTATCATAGGTTGTCAAAGGAAAATAAAACTTTGGTGAAACAATTATCTGCTATATCTATTCTTAATAGTGTGCAGGAAGCTCTGAAAGATCCTAAATGGGAAGAAGCTATGAATGAAGAAATGAGGTCTCTTCAAAAGAATTCAACATGGGAAGTGGTTGACTTACCCATAGGAAAAATACCGGTTGGATGCAGGTGCGTGTTTACCATCAAATATAAAATGGATGGTACCATTGAAAGATTTAAAGCAAGGCTGGTCACCAAAGGATACACTCAAACTTACGGGATTGATTATACAGAAACTTTTGCACCGTTGACTAAAATCAATATTGTACGGATCCTGATATCTCTAACTGTGAACCTTGACTGGCCCCTATACCAATTTGATGTAAAAAATGTGTTCTTGCATTGGGATCTCCAAGAATAAGTATATATGAAACTACCTCCTGGATGTATGTTGCAAACCCAAGGAAGCACACAGGTATACAGACTAAGGAAATCCCTATATGGGTTGAAGCAACCTCCTAGAAAGGTTCACAAAATTTATGAAGTCAATTGGATACAAACAAAACAACTCAGATCATACCATTTCCTTAAAAGGAAAAAAAAAGGCAATCACAGCTCTCATTGTATACGTTGATGATATGATAGTTACTGGAAATGATCCTAAGGAAAAGGAAGCATTACAAATTCATCTTGCTCAGGAATTCAAAATGAAGTCTCTTGGCCATTTAAAATACTTCTTTGGCATTGAAGTATTAAGATCGAAAGAAGGAATATTTCTGTCTCAACGAAAGTATGCCTTGGATTTATTGAAAGAAACAGGCATGACAGCATGTAGCCCAGTCAGTACTCCTATAGAAGAAAATTTGAAACTAAGTATACATCCACAACAAATCCATACTAATAAAGAGAGATATCAGAGACTGGTGGGGAGATTAATGTATCTTGCACATACCAGACCTAACTTGGCGTACGTTTTAAGTGTGATCAGTCAATTCATGTACTCCCCAAGCGAAAAACACATAAAGGTTGTTACTCGTATCTTGAAGTACTTGAAATCGTCTCCAGGAAAAGGAATTTTGTTTAAGAAGGAGAAAACTTAAATATTGAAGGGTACAGCGACGCTGATTGGGCTGGGTCAATAGAGGATCGATGATCTACATTTGGATATTTTACATTCGTGGGAGGAAATTTGGTCACTTGGCGAAGTAAGAAACAAGAAGTGGTGGCTAGATCATCGGCCGAAGCCGAATACAGGGGGATGGCCAAAGCAATTTGCGAGTTATTATGGATTAGGAATCTGATGCAGGAATTACTTGTTGAACAAACAAAAGCTATGAAATTATATTGTGATAGCAAGGCGGCATGTGATATTGCCCATAACCTCGTCCAACATGATAGAACTAAACACATTGAGGTGGATAGACATTTTATCAAAGAAAAGTTAAAAGAAAAAATTATCAAAGTGCTTCATGTTCGGTCTCAAAAACAACTTGCCGATGTGTTAACCAAGGCAGTGTCTAGCCAAAGCTTTAATCGCTGTCTCAACAAGTTAGGCATATGTGATATCTATGCACCAACTTGAAGGGTAGTGTTGAATATTCAACATATTCAAACCTTAGTAATATCTCTCTGTATATATATGTATATATATAGTTGTATTGAGTCTGTTAGATTACTAGCGTAATAATAGGAATTGTTTCTGTAGAATTGTTTCCGTAAAGTTTAGCGATAGATTAGTTAGTAATATTCTGCACACAAACTACCTCTGCTTTTATATAAAGAGGAAGCATTGTAACACTGATCAATCAAGAATCTTATGTAGTGAATAAAAGAGCAATATTGAATTTATCAGTTCTTCCTCTTCTTATAATTTATGGCTGCCCATTGGAGGAGAGGCTTCCACTGCATTACGGACCACTAGATTCCTGAATGCCTTGTAATGGACTCTCAAACCGAACTGATGTAGGCGCATTGGAAGAAAAGATGATTGTGTGTTTCATTTTGGTGGCTACAAAGGATGCATGTTTAGGTGGTTATTATACATGCTCTGTTCAACATGTCCATGGTCTCAGCCTGGTCTAAGAAGCTAACCAGGGGATACAGGATTGACGAGATAAATGTCCTGGAAACCAAAGAAGATGATGAAGGGAGTTAAGGGGTCTAGATTCCTTGATTAGATCCCATGTTGAATCAACTGTGAACTTCCCCGTATTATTCCATTT
>Ga0325411_1002119_pt1 | contig 22294 bp, 10 predicted proteins | sample PopdelMetagenome_13_FD_206181 | JGI IMG/M metagenome (GOLD analysis project Ga0325411, IMG submission 206181) | Populus deltoides microbial communities from Bellville, Georgia, United States - Xylem-PdIQD-R4 | ecosystem: Host-associated > Plants > Phyllosphere > Stem > Wood/Secondary xylem... | reverse complement strand
GCTGGTTGACATGGTTCGCGGGTTTGACAAGTTTAACTTTTTTAAATTAGTTTTTTATCATCCTTAGATACCAGGTTAATTGGGAATTTAGTTTCATAATTGGTTTTGTTTCACTTTTTATGAGGTTATCGCGATCTAAAAAAATATCTCAGTATTGAATTGGTGTTTGATTTTGTAATCATCTATTATTGTTATCATATAGTTAAATAAAAAATAGTTTTGAAAAAAAAACAAATTATAATTTTAGTAGAGTCCATAACCCAATTCACAAGTTTAGCGTACAAGCCCGACTTACCCGATTCATAAGTTTGACGAGTTTATCCATCGATAGGATATGTTTTTTTTTGTTTTTTTTTCTTTTAATTTTTTTATTTTATCATATAATATTGGATTGGTTGGGAAATAGACTGCATTATTGATTTTTGTTTGTTTTTTAAGAATAATGGTCTCAAATGAGTGTCTATTTTTAAGCTGATGCTCAATTTTATGAGCATCTATTTTTATTATATAATTAAAAAAGAAGTTCATAAAAAGTTATTAAATCCAATAAAGTACATGACTTGGGTTGCAAGGGCAGGAGGGGGGTGGGGTTGATCCAATCTGTCATTGTCTCAATAATTAAAAAAATCATTATCTTGAAATTTTTTTAAAAGTTAAGTCATGTTTTTATCAATCATTAAAGTTGTATTTTGACCTATAAAATCGATTGCTTTAAGTTGAGCTATCTTTCACATGGTTTAATTAAAAACTTGAGTTAGGCAAATAGTTGAGTTGAGAGGTTTTCAAATTAACCCACTTGGTCAGTTTTAATAACATTGTTAAAAAAATCTTCATGCTCTTAATATGTTTTTATATATTTTTAAAAAAATTGGTAACCTGCTCCGCTAGAGCACATGCCAAAATACTAGTCTTTCTTTAATTTTGGTTGTATGTTACTTTATTTCCTGATGCCTTGTTTGACACTTTGATCCTTTTTTTTTATGTCTAAAGTAAGTATTTGTTGCTTAAGGTGTGTTTGAGATTGTGGTAGCGATGGAGGTTTAAAGTGTTTTTTGTTTAAAAATGCATCAAAATAAAAAAATTATTTTTAACATTAACACATCAAAACAATTCAAAAACATAATTTTTTTTTATTTTAAGTAAAAAAAATCAAAATTTAAGAGAACATGGTTTGTACCGTATTCCCAAACAAATAAGTAGGGGGTTGTCGATGCCAGGTAAGTGAGGTAGAGAAGTGGGAGAAAATACTCAAAACGTATGAAAATCAATATAGAAAAAAATGATTAAAAAAATAGATTTTGTTATGGAGCTTTAATATTTTATGATGAACCGTAAAACTTTATAACAAATTTTAGATATTTTAGTTTTATAGTTAATGTGACATGAAATTCACATTTTTTTTTTATCTGAATGAGCTAATAAGAAAATATTATATATTAAGAAATCAATATCATGAAAAGTTGACAGATTTAATAAGAATAATATGATAGACTTTTTACACATTATAATCTGATTATTGATATCATTCAATGATCATTTAAGCATATACGTATTATGTATATAAGATTATGCAATTTAATAATTTAAATTTTAAACTAAGATATGATGTGGGACAACAAACAAAAGAATTAAAGCCGGGAAAAAGAAAGAAGCTTTTAGAGAAGAAGCTGAGAAAAGAAAGTAAAGAAAGAGAAGAAAGGGGATTGAAGATATGCAAAGTCTGTAAATTTTTCATTAATCATCAAAAGTCCCTTAACATTTAGAAAAGTAGGGTATTAATACTAAAACCCTAACTAGAATAAGCGATTGGGCTTATGGCCCACTAAATAAAATACTCAATAATAATTAAATCAAACCCAACAAATAAAGCCAAATTAATAAAACTCAACTAAAAATTCATATAAATTAAACCCAAAACATAAGTTAAAGCCCAATCTCTCAATTGTTTGGGCTATCCTCCATCGTCTATGATCATTCGCGTGCATAAATAATATTTCAAGTTCGGTGTGCCCATCAATTCTCCCGGGGTTGAAAGAACTCGATCCCTCGGGTATAGGCCAAGGCGACTCCGATAACGCTCTCAAATATAAAGATCAAGCTGTTGTGATGTCTCTCTGATAATCTAAGTATAGTCTGAATCTGGTCGTCGAGCCCATATACTGGGATTTGCTGAAGTTCACCATCCCTGGTAAAAACAACTTGTGCATTCAAAGTAGCATTAATATGTTCTTTTTGTGCCGAAGATATGGATAATGAGGTAGAGGTATCAAAAGGAGCGTCAGGGATAGGCTGTATTTTATAAATACTGAAGTCTTTTATGTTAAAAGTAGAGTTAATATCAAAGCTTAATGGCAATTTAATGACATAATTATTTGATTTAATCATCTGCAACACTTTGAATGGTCTAGCACTACTTACTTGCAATTTATGATCGGTTTTCAAAGGATACCGTTCAGGTCCAATCTGTATCATGAAATAATCTCCAACATTAAGTGCATCATGATATTTAAGTAAATCAGCTCTAAATTTGTATTGTTCATTACTTGCTTGAATTTGTTTCATGATCTCAATATGCAAATTATAAACCCTAAATGGTAATGACTCAGCTGACTTAGACATCCTATCGTGAGGAGATATAGGAAGGTATTGTATAGGCTTCTCGGGTTTGTAACTATGAACACTAAATGATTGAGGGTGTGGAATGAGACAAACATTGTTTGAAACCTGTGCTGATATGGTATGGACACAATCAAGTAAACTAGGATTATCTTCATCTTCCTCATAACGTGCATGTGGTAAGGGGTCAAAAAGCTCAACATGTTGCTCTAAACTTATGATGTGCTGGACACCAAGCATGTGGGATGAGGAATCAGGTAATTCAGGAGGACTAATATCATGAGACTCTTCTAAGACCATACTTATCTCTATAGGCGATTCCACTGAAGAGTTCCCTAAAATTTCCTCCATCATTAAAGCAGACATATCAGACTCTTTCTTAACCTCAGCCTCAAGCTCATGTGGGCTCATTGTGTTAAGTCCCTCTTCTTGCACATCTTTGTCATCTAGGTCACTAAAATCCTCAAGATTAGGCTCATATACTTCAACAGTACAATATTCCTCTTTACCTATATCCTTATATTTTTGGATGACTAAAGGTTTAGAGGCACAATCTAAAGAGATATGACCAAAACCTAGACAATTAGTACACTTAACCATTGAACTAATCTTAGACACTTCATTAACAACTCGTTTGCCTTTCTCTTTCTTATAAAGTTGGGAGTTACTAGGATTAGGTCTGTGGGGTGGAGCATCTAACAAAGAATCACTACTTCTGAATTGGGACCTAATAGGGATACTATAAGAGTACTGACGATTCTTCCACTGATTCTTTGTGACCAACTTGTAGTCTTTAAATAAGGTATAAGCTTGGTTAAGGGTAGATACACCTTGAAATACAACTTCTCTTTTAAGATCATCATTTAAGCCTTTACAAAATCTACGCAAAGTCATGGCTTCATGCTCTTTTATGGCACATCTAATAATGTAATCGTTAAACTGCGTTATATACTCATTGATAGACTTATTTCCTTGTCTTAGATTGTTTCATTGGTCTAAGAGTTTATTCCTATAAAACTGGGGTAAGTACTTCTCCTGAAACCGCAGGTCTGCTGTGGTCCTGTGGAGGCGCCGCTGAAGACGATTTGGTGTGATCTGTCGGTGGCGTGGGAAGTGGCCTTCTGTAGGAGAATCTGTCACCGTGGGTCTTGGTGTGACCGACGTTGATGCATGCTGCAATCGGCGTTTTCCAGATTTGCTAAGTTTTTGATGATGAACAGTGACAATTTTGATCATTTCGGCGGCTGTTTGCTGTGGAGAAGATGAACAGTGTTTCCCTCTTTTTTTTTTAGATCAAACCGGATCAAAGGTTTAGCATGAACTTAAACATAACATTAATATTTTTAGTATTTCCTTTGAAAATTGGAACTGCTAGGAGCAATTAAAACATATAGTATTATTGCCTATTTTGAGCAAAGAAATTGCTGGAAAATATTAACCAAATTAAGGTTGGTTTGTAATATAACCATCATTAAATTTCAATTAGCTGTAAATTATAAACATACACCGTGTGCGTGCGTGCGTGTGGGTGTGTGTGTGTGTCCTCTCTCAACACGCTTGCGTGCATATCTCTACAGTTGTTGCATGCATGGCTGGATATTGCTCTTCTTTTAGCAGTATAAATAAATAAACAAACTTCCCAGCTAGCTAGTTCACAGCTAATTTTGCCTCCACCATTGAGTTAGGCGCCTGGTGGCAGTTTCAAATGGAATATAAATAAGCATCCTCCGCTCAAAGGCTGATAAGAAACTTTTTGCTTCATTATCGTTGTGTTTCCCATTAATTTGATTAGCTTCATGATCAAAATAATGAATTCTATAAATTGGGCCTCATACATTTCTTTTCTTTTATGTCATTTCCTTCTAGTGAATGACTCCCATGTTGCATCTGATCCTGGACCCTTCAAATCTGATATTTCTATTCCCGCTCTATTCGTGTTTGGAGACTCTTGGGTGGATAATGGAAATGGAAAATATATGGGGAATCCAAATCTATCTTCTGCGTATGGTGTGAATTTTAAAGTAGACAATCAGAACAGAGCCTCCAATGGAAAAACTATGGCAGATTTTATTGGTAAGAATAAAAACACAGACAAACCCTGCAATTTTGATAGAATATTATGGTATGAAAATTCTATAATGCATTCTAGAAGTCATGCCTTTTTCTTCTCTTTTTTTTCAAAATTTAGCGTGTTTTTGAAAATTTTATTGAGTTTTTCACCATATTTCATACAAACACCAAATTAATGAAATTCTAGAATTTTAAAGGAAGGCACAGCTATAAAATGTTAAAGGTGATCAAAATTATACAATTAACAGGAAACCTTGCCTAAAAGTTCATAAGTGATCAAGGAATATCAATTATTTTGAATCTAAATACATGTTCAAATTGCATGAAGATGCACGATCCATTAATTTTCTTTAGACTAGAAATTATTTAATAAAAGGGGATTATAATTTTATATAATCTATTATTTATCTTTGGAATGTTAACATTAATTGCAGCTCAAACTTTTGGATTACCATTTCTTCCTCCTTTTTTGAGTTTGAAGAAATCGGAAAGCATTCAATTCGGGGCCAATTATGCATCTTCTGGTTGTGGTATTCTTCCCGAAACAAAAAAATACACATATGTGAGCATTTTATGTATCTCCTTACCTTGAACTTTATTATTTGATGGTCAAGCTTAGGACATATATATACGTACATACACAAGGAAAGCTTATGGAGTCAGTTTGATACCTAATTAATTTATATTACTTGCTAATACTTATTTTTTAATCATCTTTAGGTCAAATGCATGGATTTGGATGAACAAATTGAATTGTTTAAGAGCTCCTTGAAGAATTTAAAAAATCTTGATGACTTGTCAAAATCTCTTATATTCATCAATATAGGACAAAATGACATGGACCTCAACAAAAGATTGTCGTCTAATGGTTCTCTTGACATGGGAAAATATCTTGCCGAACCATTAGCCAAACGATTACAGGTAAATATCATAAAATTAAAAGATATTAATCAACCGAATCTTGATAATGCAAAGTTAATTATCTTAACATAAACTAATTGATTTCCTTAATTGAATAAATAGAGACTTTACGATCATGGTGGACGCAAATTCTTAGTGAGCAATTCCCTTCCTCTAGGATGTAGACCATTCTCAATATCTCAAGAAAAACCCACAACACGATGTGTAGAACGACTGAACAAACTAGCTTCTGAATTTAACAGCTACCTTCCTCGGATGCTAAAGAACCTAGAATCCACTCTTTCGGGTTCTAAATTTGTCCTCTTAGATGTCTACAAGGTGTTTGAAGATGTCTTTTCAGAACCTGCTTCATACGGTAAGTGTTACTTGTTGTTGCAATTAATTATTAATTCATGTTGCCTTTTTAGTATTAATTTTCCTAGACCTCGTAGTTAGACATTTTCTTGTAAATGCCTTGCAGGAATAACTGACATAACCCATTCTTGCTGCCCCATTGATTCTATGAAGCACATCCCAATGTGTAAGGATGGAGAAGTATGCATTAACAGAAACCAATATGCTTTTTTTGATGCAATCCATCCTACCGAAGTAATGAATTCCATAATGGTAAGTCGTTGCTTAAAAGAGTCGTCCATATGTAAACCAATTAATCTGATAGAACTCGTGAAAACTTAATTCACGAGTCATATTTTATTTGTATTTCAATCCTTATTGATCTACGACTTTCTGCAACAAAGGAACAATTAATATCATATATATTTGATGGAACTTGTGAAAGCTTAAATAGTGAATCTTGTATCATATGTAATTCTATTGGCAATCCTATGAATATATATATTTTTTATTTTAATAGTCTATAATTGGCAATAAAACTATTAATATATAGACTCCTTTTGTTACCTTTCATCCACTTTTTTCATTGAAATCTCATGTGCTTAATATTGCTAAAAAAATAAATATAAAGAACCCCTAGACTATCTACGTATTGGATTAGCACCTCTAGCTAGTATTTTTTTTTTCTATTTTGATTTTAATTCATGAACTATGATGTGCTAGGATTAGAAAGCCTTTCGTTATCATCATCATTGAAACTCCACCTTTATAATCACTAAATCAGCGCAAAAGATCCCTCAAAAACCAGTTCTAAACCCAAATCAAACTAAAAAAATTGAGTTTTTCAATTTAAAACTTTTAAATCTTAAAATAGTCAAATATGATAATAATTCAATTGAAAATTTGTACATATTGGATGAAATCTAATGGAGAGATCTAAATCCTATAACCTGTATTCCTAGCACGTGTCAGATATTTTTTTTTCTTTTAAAAATAAATTATATATACATACTTTCTTGATGCATTTATGTAGTTTTAAAAATTATAAGTATAAATAAAAAACGTATATATATAATCAAATAAATTGAGAATTATTTGTATTAATAAATAAATAATTAATTAATAATAACTAAAAAAATCAAGAAACAAGTGTAAATCAAATATTTAATATTGCAAGTTGAAGATATTTATCCTGTTATGTTTGCTAAATTTTGTTTATTTAATTTTTTTTATTTGATTGAATAAAAAAAATATAATACTATGTATATTAAAATTATTATCTGAAAAATATTTTTATTTAAAAAACATAAGTTCATCTATAGAAAATATTTAAAAGAAAAAACACCCCAATTATCATTCCATCTATTAGCATTATATTATCCAAATATGAGAGAGGATACATCAAATCAATGTTGTATTGAGATTGCATTAATGTTTGTGTGAAAGTTATAAGGAACTTCATTGTACATTTAGAACAACTCGCAACTCGAAGGTTTTGGAAAGCATGCCAACAGCTTATTTGGCTTTGGTGAAAGACACGAATAATTGATCAATTACTGTATAATGAAGAGATATGCAATTTCCTAGCAAAGAAGTCTACATCCCTAACGTACTTTAATCTCATACATCAAATAAAACATTAACTAAAACAATGGGACTTTAGCATTACTTGAACTTTTCTTCATGATTTGTTAATGAAGCAAAGCTATACTACATAATAGGCTTTGAAAACTTAACACTTACAAACCTAATATATATATATACACTTCAATCCCATTCCGTTTGAAGATTTGTACAAAAATTCAGTAGCATTTTTTGCAGGAAGCATTATAAACATAAAACAGCAGCTTTAAGTTGGTTCAACCATGATTTCAAGCCAAGAAGCAAAAATTTAAAAACGATCACATAAGAACAGAGAGTTCTTTGCTTGCTGCTTAAGGGAAATAACAAATTTAGCAGCTCGTCTTTCACGGTTGTGCTTGGTGGTCAGGCGCTCTCCTACAAAAGAAAGATTCCACCATGTTAAAAACACAATTAGTTAACTAAACAGTGAGCAAAATTGCGTAAAGCTAAAGGCAAAGCAACAGATCATGAAGAGGTGAAATGATGGCAGTAAAGCTATAGTCCTCTGGGCTGCAAAGATCTTGCCTAAGGTTCCTAGCTCCTAGATTAATACATGAAGTTCTTGGGAACTTTGATCAAAGCAAAGCTTAGTATTCCATTCACCTTCATATCCCAAAAAAAATCTGTAAACTCCTCAAAACCCCCTAATACCAGTAGTTAGATTACGATCAAACACCATTAATTAACACAATTAACAATGAATGAATAACCTTCAGAATATGAAGGAAAATAATATAAATAAAGAATCAAAGAGAAAATTTTAAAGATGTGCACTTACATTCCAAGGTCACACAGCAAGTGACTTGCTGGCCTTTATTGAGGTATTGCTCCGGGTCTAAATCCTTCTTGCAATTGAGAAACTCTTCAATACATATAATCTTATATTATTCTCATGATCATTTAGACGAAATAATTGATTAGACATAATTAATAGCATCTATAAGCCAAGGACGAAATCTATAAAAACATGAAATGCACAAACATAAAGACAACACTTATCATAACCTCTTTCACCCAAACATCATTTAATTAGCATGTCTTTCCTTAAGAGCATCAAGAATCCAAAAAAAGGACTTACAAGCTCAACATACAGCAATAATAAAATCCAAAGAACAGCTTGAAAATAAACGCATCTCTCTCAAAATCCTTGTCAAACACCTTGTGTGCATCATGTGAAGACAGTCCAAACTAATTAGAACACTTAACTAAACCTATCACCTGCCTCCTAAGAAAGCTTCACATGACGTAAGCTTTCTCGGTCCAAGCTTGCATTTGAGGCCATATAAAACTTAAAACTATGAGTGTTGTAACACACCATAATCATTCGAGAGAGCTTGCATTCCAACCAGAAAAGAACAAAAAAGGCTCCCTCAACTTTTATAAGTAGGAAAAGTTATTCTAAGCCTTGAAATCCTTGTAAAACAATTCAAAGCAAGAGAGGCAACAATAAAGAGATTTAAGATTTCAAGGATCGGAAAAAAGTAACGAAGCGCAAGACACGGCCAAGAAACAGGAAAAAACAACAACAATGCCAGGGGAATAAGCAAAACAACCTGGAAAAAGACGAGTGACAACAAACAGGAAAAAAAAAATGCAAGCAGACCTGTCCAGGAAAAGGGACTCCAATTTGCAGGAGAAGAAAATCAATCAGAGTCAGAAGACAGCAAAGAAAATTAAGGGATGCTAAAGAATTGGATTACTGCCCCCCAATAATGAAAACCAAAGAGATGAGCAGGAAGATAAGAACAGAAACAAACTTGGATAAACAGACATAGCGGAAGGTAGGGGTCCCGACCAAGTGGAGGAGCTCCTCAGGTGCACCTTTCTTTCAGACAGCGCAGCAAAGAAAAACATTTGAGTTGGTAAAAAAAAAATTGGAAGCGAACCTGTAAATAACAGTCGCATATGAAGCAACGGAAGAAAAGAAGCAGTCTTGGCCAAAGGCTGAAGTTCTCAAGCAGCAGATCAAAGGGTGTTAGTATGTTCTCTCTCAGTAAGTGGCAAAAAAATAGTAGGGAAATAAAAAAAAGAAGGAACTCGACTGGAGAAACAATCTCAAATGAAACAGCAAAGCAAAAGGAATCAACATTAATGCAGCGTAGGAGCAACCAAGCTGTAGATTAACAGCTTGTCATGATTCTCTCTTTCAGAAAGCGCATCAAAATAAGAATCAAATGGCGAAAAAAAAAAAACTAACCTGGGAAGAAACAGTTGCAAGCACAACGATGAAGTAATCTGCAGCAGTCCTGACCAAGGTTGAAGTTCTGCTCCTTGCAGGTAAGAGGGTGTCATTCTACCCTGTCTCAGTAAGAATTTAAAAAATCAAAATAAATTTTTTTAAAAAAGGAAAGACACTAAACTGGAAGAAGTGGTGCGAAAGTAACAGTGGAGTAAAAGCCTTGACGCAGCACAACAGTTCTCACGCTGCAGGCAAACATGCCATTAGTGGGTGCTATTTCGACACCATTGGACATGACATTAATCCAAGAACACAATATATCTCCTAATCCAATGCTCTAATTTGGTAATGCCATGATTATGGCCTGAAAACCAACAAAAAAAGAAATAAACATGGAAAGTAATGAGAAAAGGCCCTTACACTTTGTCAGGACTGCGAGCAACGATAAGAAGACCATGTCACTGTCTTTCAGCTTCCAAAGAGAATGTAAGCACAACGAAACACAACCCTGCAAGAACAAAAATAAAGATAGCAAGCAAAACCTGAGTCTATTTTTATCCAGCCTGGAGATTTTTAAAAAAGCAATGAAACAGACTCATTTGTTGCTGGCTGCGTTGCATTGTTTGTAAGCCATGGCCGAGAAGGAAAAAAAAAGCATCGGCTTCAATCGAAGGAAGAACACACGGGAATCAATAGAAACCATGACGACTCTCAATGAAAAGACTAATCCTGCACGTTTTCTCATCTTCAAAGCAAACGCGAAAGGCAAAACCAACAGCTGAAGCTTATTTATATCATGAGTGATTTAGCAACAACACCTTGTACAGAACAAAAAGGCAAAGTGTTCCTAGAAAGGGTTGATTAGCAAGCTGCCCATGTCACAATAACAGAGTAAGCAAGCCTTGCTGTAGACGCATGGAAAGACACCAACAACTTGTCCAAGAACTATCAAAAGCACATATTTATGGTTGGACAACCACTTTTCCTTCAGTGCAGTCACAACATTAGTATTGTTGATCAAGGCAAGAAAGAAAACCAGGGAAATTGAACTATCAAGGCTGTGATCTACAGCAAATGTGATGATGAATTGAAAGGAAAACAGGTAACATACTAACCAGCTAACTAAGGAGAGCTGTGACAATGTGCGCAAATGGAACGCTGAGAAACAAAGAATGGTTATAAACCCACCCAACGAACCTAGAAGACGCAAATAAGAGCAGCAAAAGAGAAACATGCAAGCCCACCAAATGTGACATTTCACCAAATACCTCAAGTGCATGGAAATCAGGTCCCAAAGCAACAATACGAAAGGCAACAGTGCAATAACTTGCTAATAATTAATTTCATTAGTAATACTAATCAACAATCACAACCTAGTTATCTATCTTAGATACTATTAACCGAAACTAATCATCAAAAACAACTCGATCATCCATCTTGAATGTCATTAGCTAAAGCTAATTAACAATCACAACCCGATCATTCATTTTGAATGTCAGTAACCGAACCTAATCATCAAGCACAATCTGGTCATCCATCTCGGATGCCATTAAGCAAAACTAATCAACAATCACAACCCGGTCATTCATTTTAAATGTCATTAGTCTAAGCTAATTATTAAGCACAACCTAGTTATCCATCTCGGATACCATTAGCCGAAGCTAATCAACAATCACAACCCGATCATCCATATCGGATGCTATTAGCCGAAGTTAATCAATAATCACAATCAACATTCCATAATCGGTTTGACTTTCGTCAACAACCCAATTTCATAACAGCTCAATTAACATCTCATAGTCGGTTTAATATTCTTCGCAATATAATAATATATCTTCCTCAAACAAGTCATTTTAGAACATTAACATTTTTATCATTGTTTCAACATTCATCAAGAACTCGATCAACATTTCATAGTCGTTACAACAGTCGTCAAGAATTCAATCAAACATTTCATCGTCATTTCATCATTCATCAAGGATTCAATAACATATTGTTCATAAGTAAATCATTTCAAAACATTAAAATCATATGAGAAAAAGGTGGAAATCTCCTACCTTGTTCCACTCGTGGGGTGTCCTTGTCCTGACGAAGGTTAGATCCCAATTGTACCACCTAAAACATCGATGGCCACAAATCAGTACATTCTTATTCAGTAATTGCACAACCCTTCACCATGCATGTCTCAAGCATACACAAGTTCATATGCAAGTGTTCCACATATTACAACCATATAATGCAATCATTTTAATCATTAGACCCATTCAAATACGTAACTCTACTGTAAAAGTTAGTTAGCGAAAGCTAGTTCACTAGTGACATAGATTTGTCAGTGGACTAATTCGCTGAAACATAGAATCGTCAGCGAACTATTTCCCTGGCGACACCCCAATTCGACAGTGAAAACTGACTCGCTGCAGTAACCACAATTCGCAGTGAAAATTGATTCGCTGCAGACACCATAATTCGGTAGCGAAAACTGATTCACTGCGAATAACACAATTCGGTAGCGAAAATTGATTCGCTGGAGACAACACAATTTGGCAGTGAACATTGATTCACTTGAGACAACACAATTTGAAAACGAACACTAATTCGCTGCGGATAACACAATTCAACAGTGAAAACTGATTTGCTATACACAACACAATTCAGCAGCGAACATTGATTCCCTACAGACAACATAATTCGACAGCCAAGCATGATTCGCTGCGGACAACACAATTCGACAACGAACACTGATCCGCTACGGACAACACAATTTCAGCAGCCAACGCTAGTTCGCTACAGACAACACAATTTTGGTAGTGAAATCTGATTCGCTGTAGACAACATAATTTCAGCAACGAACACTGGTTCGCTGCAGACAACACAATTTTAGCATGAATACATGCATTTCAGTTCTAGCATTACCTTTGTTTTTAGAACCCAGCAGAATCACAGAATTTCAAGCATGAACACATGCATTTCAGTTCCAACATTACATTTGTTCTTAGAACCCAACAAGATCACACAATTTCAAGCATGAACACATGCATTTCAGTTCCAACATTACATTTATACATTAACATTTTTCCATAGAATTTGATCAAAGATTTATTACAGAAATTACATCACAGTTGCATATACGATTATGTTTTTGGCAAGGTCATCCCTCAAACATTTGGCCGCCTAAACTCTTGGTTTGTGTGACATCTTCATATCCGGGATAAAGCAATGATCTCACATTAACTGATAAACAGAGTGATTAATTTTTATTCTAAATCTATTCATGGTGTTTGTATTAAAGTCTACCGAAATTTCAACAAAGTCTCCCCTATACTGGGAGGTCCCAAGTTATCGACATACAACATGTTTACACTTCTAATATACTGCATCTCCTAACTCAAATCAACCCAATCATCCTGGGTCTCAAACCCACAAACATCATCATTCATATTAATCACAATGTTTATGATATACATTGTACAATAATTATCATTATGGATGGATAAAGATATAAACATGCATACATGGAATATGGTTATACAAACTACAGAAATAAATTCATCTATTCAAGTTTAAACATTAATTATATAAATTGAGTTAAATAAAAGTCATAATATTACCAATTACAAGGATATACTCTCTAGAACTAAAATTACAAAAAGTGAACCTAAGCTAGAATCTATTCCTGTCGTGCATGCAATGGTCCTGAAAGCAAAATACATATTATTGAAATATGAATATCACAATAATATAGCAATGCAAATATCCAGCAATTTAAAAAGGCAAACATGCATTCATATTTTATTCACTTCTCCCTTTTGGGTTTTCATTGGAAACTCTTTCTCCTTCAACTACTAAAAACCATTTCCTCTTCCATTATCAACCTCCATTCAAGATCTCATAAGACCACCCATAATTATTTTCGTTTAACACATTACCGATACCAATTTCACTGTTATTATCATCTCCCTGTAGGAATCGATGCAAGGTGATCCCCTTACCCGGGACCTAACATACACTAAATGTATGCTAGGTAATACATAGTTGATCCCCTTACCCGGAATCCTAACATACACTAAATGTGTGCTAGCCAATACATGATTGATCCCCTTACCCGGGATCCTAACATACACTAAATGTGTGCTAGCCAATACATGATTGATCCTCATATCCGAGATCCTAACATACACTAAATGTATGTTAGTCCAAACATGGCGATCCCCTTACCCGAGATCCTAACATACACTAAATGTATGCTAGTTCACGCCCCAAATCGCATTTCTCATATTTTCTTTGCCAACGATAATTTCATCACTTGCCAATTCACACAACAATCATTCACCTTGAATACATATACATTTAGAATACTATCCAAAATATCAGCATCATTACACAAACTTTCCTCCTTTCTCCTAATATCCAACGTTCAGTGATTCACATCTCACATTAATAACATATTAAATCATAGAATTTAACTAGAAAGTATATGTGCAGATCACCTACCTGCAATATAAGCTCTACTTGTTCTCCCCTGCTGCTGCTGTTGCACCACGCCTGTGGTCTCTCCTGCAAATCACAGGTTCATCTCATAAATTTTTCTCACTCAAGAATATGTTTTATAATAACCATATCAATAATCAATAAGTCTTTCTTTCAGTCATTTCTTAATATCTTATATTTTTCTCATTTCACCCATTAATATTGGCGTTCTTTGTCCAACCCCAGTTATCATTCCTTTCTTTTATATTTGGATTGTTACTGTCCAACTATTACTATCTCGTTTTATAATTGTTACTGTCTGACCTCTTATCAGATTTTTAACTATATCTGGAGTTATAGAACTCCGATTCAAATGAGATTAGTCTCGTTGGAAAGCTAAGACATGAGGCTACAAGTTCTCTGAATAAAGGAGAACCCAATTTTGCCTCTTAGATAGTTAAAATTTCTCATCAACAAATATTTAGACTGTTACTGTCCAACTGTTACTGTCTCATTTTTGAATTGTTACTGTCTCATTTTTTAATTGTTACTGTCTGGCATCTTCTTAGATTTTTAACTATATCTGGAGTTATAGAACTCAAATCTATAATTTAACATCCAGGCATCAATTCATAATTGACTTTAAAACGACTCATAAAACCATGTTTAGAATATCTTGTTTGGTACGAATCAAGGTCTCGATCCCTCATTTTTTTTCTAATGACATCCAACCCTCCCCTCTTCTCTTCTTGTTTAATTTTTCTTGTTAATCTCTTGCCCATCTGTGTTTATTCTACCTATAACCCTTAATCTTGGATAGGTTCTTGAAATTTGGTGTTTCTCTCTTGATTTGTAAAAATGGATACCAAAAACTCCCTCTCTTACTTTCTTCACGATAGTTGCAGATTTGTTTTTAGTAAGAAGATGAGTATTTATGCTCTATAATTTTTCTTGTTTGCATTTAGGCCCCCATATCTTTTTTTTTCTTCTTATAATTAAGTTATACCTCTTTTCATTTCTTATAATTTCACCCCATAACTTTTAGTTTAGTTTATTTTCTTTAATTTAATCCAACCCTCAACATTTTTAGGTTGACTTATAATGTCTCGAAATATTTGGTCCAAAAACTTATATCCAAAAATTTATGAATTCCCGTTTTTATTTAACCATATGCATGCATTTCTTCACTTTTATTTCTCATGTAGTTTGTTTGCAATCTAAGCAACTTTTATTTTATTTTTTTGCCCGGGGTTTACATTTCCAGCCACCATTATAGCTGACCAACTAACTAGATTTAAATTTGCAAAATTATCCATCCCCCCCCCCACATTGTCTATTCTGGTTATAGGTCCTTCATCTAGCCCATTTGTTGTTTTTCTTTTTACTTTAGTTTTTTTCCTTTGTAGGTAGTGTAAACTTCTGGCCAATCCCTCATGATTGTTTCTTCGCCCCTTCGATTCCAAGGCTCAAGAACAGGTGAAGAGAAGATTTGGTTCATACCTTATTGTTTTCAGTAGTTTTAGAAAGGAATTTAACAAGTTTTTCTCCCCCCTTTGCTCACGTTTTTTTACTTCTTCTTCCTCTCTGATTTTGGTTTTCCTTCCCTCATTCTTTAGTTATACCAGCCGGCCTGTTACACACACTCTTTTGTCATAGTTTTAGCCATGTTTGGCACTCATTAACTCTATTTTCCTCTATAGGGTTCAAGAGGAATGCATGCAGCTAGATCGTGTGTTTTTCTCTAGACAGAGGGAATGGTCTACTGCAGCTGTTAGGATTGGTTTTGGAAAGAGGAGGGTCACCTTCTCTCTTCTTCTCAACTCTCTACTCACTCTTCACTTAAGAGAGCTTACATGCAGGTGGTCTGGTCGGGTTTTCTTGGGAGGAGAGAGGTTCAATTGCAACAATGGCTGCAGTTGTTTTTAAGGGAGATAAAGAGTCACCTTTTCTAAAGAAGACAAAGGTTGTCCTTATCCCCCCATTTGGGTTATCTTGGGCTGGTTTCTATTCCAATTCTCCCCTAGGATAGGCCAATCCAACACTAATTTTTTTGGGTTTTACAATGTCACTGTCGATTCATAAATCAGCAATCAAAAACTATGTTGTTATCGATTTAGAAATCGACAGCAAGTGTCGCTGCTGATTCAGAAATTGACGGCGGTGGTGGAGTCATTTCCGGCTTTAATTTACTTTTTTATGTTTACAAAAATATTCTCAAACACATTCTTTTCTATGTCATGACGTCAAGGTTGTGAGTCAAACGAAAACCAAGAAACTTTTGCTTAATGGATTGGAAACCAAACACAATGTCACCATACTCTAACATCACGTCATGCAATTCTTTATCAGAAAAATGTGGGATGCAACATCCTTTTCAACTCTTGCCAATAAAAAATCCTTTATATTCTTTTTATACTTGTGATCTATTGGTAAGAAACGTCAGTGGCAATAAAAAAAAAGACATTTTATCCCTGTTTGTTAATGTAAATGCCTTGTTGTTTTCCATGCAGTATGGACATGCTAGTTTTCCATGCATGCTTCAACTAGAAACCATTCCATAAACTAGAAAATCATTGATAGTCCACATCAAAGCTGCCCTCATAAAAAAAATTTTGTTTTCTCAATACATCATAAGTCAAAACCTTGAAGGACCACAACTGCGTCAACTCATCAATCAACGATTAAAAACAAACATCTATATTTTGGCCCGAACTGTTAAGACTGGGTATGACCATAGATAAAAACATGAACTTTGGCCTTATACAAATACCCGGTAGCAAGTTGTAAACCGTGAATTTAACCAGCCAACAAGAATAAAGAGCAGCAAATAACTTGAATGGATTGATTCTATTTATACACAATCCAAGATATACATTCCTTGATTCAGCTAAAAAGTGAGGATGCACACTGTTAAAGTGTTTCCATGCTTCACCGTTAGAAAGATGCACCATCACTCCATTCTAGATTTTAATTTGGGTACTTACAAGTGCATAATGAGTCAGATTTGTGTCATGTTACCAAAACATGTTTACTACTATTTGTTTCAACCTATTCAATTAATTTCTCATATATTTGGGTTATTTAGGAGTCAAACTAGTGTTTTTATTACTTTTTGCTTTTGTTTTATTTTGAATCTTCGCATCGTCCATATTTCATATGAACTCATCTTGCTATTCGTGATATCATTATTGTAGTTTTGTTTTGCTTCTTTTCAATATCTTATTGATTCATGAGTCACTTTATATATAGTTGATTGTGTTACAAAAACCATTGACTTTGGTTCATTGATTTTTAGTTGCAAAAGAATCGCACTGCAAGAAGGTGAGTCGAAAGGTAAAAGGTATAGTGAGGACAATTGAGTGAAAAACCTTGAATTATGTGAAACACAAGAGTTGTAGGGATATATTTTCTTGCTACTAATCAGTTTTGCAGACTCAAAGATGTTTGAACATAAAGACTGGAGCTTAGGTTCAAGGTAATCTCTGTGTCACACTTCCAAACTTAATTTCTTGGCTTCCTGAGAGTTGTATCATTTATGTGTGGGTTATGTGAACAAGTGGTCACGGGGTTCACATAATTTGGTATTAGAGTTTGGCTCCATTAATTGGTTATATCCTTTTATTAATTTTATTTTTTTTCATTTATTTTACACTACTTATTCTAATATTCTTCTCTTCAATTACGTAACAACATCTTCTTAGTAAAAAAAATTATTTACATTTTTTACTTATCTCTTAACATATCACTAGCATAAAAAGAAAAAAAAAGTCGTTCAAAAGATTAGTTTTAGATTCTGCCATAAAAAAATAAACAAGAGAAAATTAGATCAAATCAGCTTGGAATTAGCTCATTATATATTAAATTTGGGGTTATTTAGATATCATTTGCTTTAGGTTCCAAATCTAGGTATTAAAATGGTTGTTTCGTGTCAGCATTGCGACCGTGTATTAAAACAACTCAGAATTAACTTAAACTTAATAATATATTTATTGGGGTCCTAATCGCACTATATATTAATTTTGGGGTCATTCGGACATCGGTTGCTTTGGGGTTCAGATTCAAGTCCAAGCTTGTTGTAACGGATCTATTTTGTGTCAGCTTTTAAAAATTTCATATGTTTTAGTATGCTATCACCATATTTGGGTGATATTTACATCATTTTCATATGTTTCACATCTATTTTTTTTGTCTTCAAGTCATCCATATTTCGTATAGATTCACTTGCTACTCATGAGACTGTAATTGTAGTGCCATTTTTCTTTGTAATTTTCTTTCTTCTTGATTCATATTTATTCATTTGGATTAAACTGTTAAATGGTTCTATTTGGTGTTGATTTCAATTTTGCAAGAGCTAAAAAAAGATTTGGGTGATATTTACATCATTTTCATATATTTCACTTGTTTTTTTTCTTCAAGTCATCCATATTTCGTACAGATTTGCTTGCTACTCATGAGACTGTAATCGTAGTGTCAATTTGTCTTCATAATTTTCTTTCTTTTGGAGTCATATTTATTCATTTAGATTACACTGTTAAGTGGTTTTATTTGGTGTTGATTTCAATTTTGCAAGAGCTAAAAGAAGATGAGATGAGAGAAAAAAAGGCATAACAAATATATTAGAGTGAAAAGCCTAATATTTGAGTGAAACATGAGAGATATAAGCATATTTATCACCACTAACCAATTTTTATAGGTATAAACATGTCAAAGCAGAACAATCCACCAACCCTCCCGAGGGTAACTTAAAGCTTTAGATTAAAGGCATAACACATATGTTGGCAAATGTGCATATTGTGTTAGGAGACATGAGTGACAAACTTGATAAGGCTGAAAAATATAAGGATGACTCTAATTCTAATAATCATGATATACATGGAATAGGGGCTAAAAGGAGGGTGAACCATGACAATAGCATTGAAAGGCATGTGGAGGCTAATTTTGGTGATTTTGAGGAGGGTGATGATGACTTTGGGGATGAAGGTTTTGAGACTGAGACTTTAGGATTAAGGGGTGGTTTTTAGTAGAGTAGAAACTGAAGGGATTTTAGGTTTAGACAAAGGGGACAATTCAGCTAGAGGGAATAATTTCATAACATGGGTGACGATGTGGATGGAGACTTGGACTCTATTAAGCTCAGAATTCCTAATTTCTAAGGTAAAAATGATCCCGAGGCTTTTTTGAAGTGGGAAAAAAAAGGTTGATTGGATTCTTGAATACCATAACTAAGTTTTTTTTTTTGGATAAGGTAAGTATATTAACTAAAAAGAATCAAAACAACAATAAAGTGGCAAACCTCACACATCTTGGAAAGGCGGATAAAACCCCACCTAACCTAAAGCAATAAATAAGAAAATAGGGGCATACCCTAGAGAGAGGTTAATAGGATATGGCTTCAAAACCTAAACAAAAAATAAATCAATAAGAAATGAAAATATCATAAGAAAATCCCCATAAAATATGAAGTTGTCTATTAGTATCCAAAAAGGTTATATAAAGAATATTACCTTTAGAAACAATATTATGAATAATATCTCTATAAACAATCGAATTTTTGAGAGGAGCCGAGCATTCCTCTCCCTCCAAATGTAATAAACTGCAACAATTAACATCAATATGGTTATCTAAGATTTAAGAGAGTTACCTCCACCTAAAAGAAAGAGCCATGAAATAGTACTGACCTAAGATCGAGCCTAAAAGGAATGAGACATTTAGAACAAAGACCATACTAAATACGATGAAACCATAGGACATAAGTTTATCTTGAGTCAAAAGGGCCTCACAAATAGTAACCCATAAGATGGTATGTTTATGTCATACAAGCTCCCATCACTCCACTTTATTTTGTAACAGATGAATAGAATTCCAAACACTATGAATGGAGAAAATACCTCTAGGAGCATCCTTCCAACACAGAATATCAGGCCTCATATCATTTGGGTGAAAAGAAACAGGAGTGCATCGAATAAGCTTAATCCACTTAGGAGAACTAGTAGGAGGCCAATTCCACTCCTAACAGCAATCATATAACTCAACCTTATGTCTCTACCCAAGCCAGAGTAAAAAATAATTGTCCCAAAAAACCTCCACCAAAGGATCCCTGGGATGCCAATTATCAAACCATAGAGAAGTGGAACAACCATCACCTGCACGATATCATATAAAATTGCAAACAAGACTACGAAGATCAAGTATCTTCCTCCAACTTCAAGAACAATTCTTATGACAAATCACCTCCCAAATATTCCTACCTTGCAACAAGTATGAATGTATCCAAGATGACCAAATTGAATGAACCAGTCTAGTGCATCTAGTTCATAAGTGTTTAACCATGACAGCCTGATTCCAAACCTCTTGGTTTTTAACACCTAAGCCTCCTTACTCCTTTGGTAAGCAAATTTTAGTACCACCCGAAGCAAGATTACTACCATTCCATAAAAAAAGATCTTAATAAAAAAAGACTTTCATAATAACAATCTGCGGAAGAATGAATAAAGAAAACTAGTACGCTTGAATAGAGAAGAGAATGGATTTGATAAGATGAAGTTTACTCACATATGAAAGTGTGATTCATCCAACCTATAGCCTTAACCATAATATGGTCTACAAGGATCAAGAAATGTGATTGTAGTAATAAGAGGAATACCAAGGTGCTTGATCGACAACTTCCTTTCCTTGTAATCGAGAACATCAAAAAGCTGTGTTTTTATATCAGACTCAACACCACACAGGAACATACTACTCTTGTCATGGTTAGGAGAAAAACCAAACAAAAGCCATAATTGGCTAAGACTATGCTTAATTAAGGAAATCATGCCCAACTTAGCATGGAAAAAATCATCAAATTATCATAAAACACAAGTGAGTAAGATGTTCCCTCCCACAATGTCAGTAAAATCCAAAGTCAATTTCTCTAACTAGTAAGATTCTTGTATTTTTTGGTTTTCTAATAAACTAAATTGATTTATCGAAGATTAACTAGCTTCACGGGATCTTTCTTATATTTCTCATTCTCGAATTAGTATTCTTAGGTAAGTGTTTTTATTCCAGTAATGCTGGTGTCTTAAAACAAATTTTTATTATATCACACTTCTATCAGACTTATTTTGACTTTTCAAGATTTGTTATACATCTTGTGATGGGTTGCATGACTACGTAGTCACAAGGTTTGCATCATCATGATATCAAAATCCTAATTGCACAAAACTTATGGTTTTCACACTAAAATGAAACTTCAAGTGAGGCCCAAAAAGGTTCTTAAAGTATGCTCGTAGGCTTTTCAAAGTATAAAAGTGCAAAAAACCGACTTCCATAAAACTTATAGTTTTCACACCGTCATGCAAAAATTTATCATGAGGTCATAAAAGATGCTTAAAGTGGCATGTAGGCTTTATAATAAATTACAAAAGTGTGAAAAACCCATTTACACAAAACTTATGGTTTTCATATTAGCATGTAAAAACTTACTATAAAGCCCTAAAAGGTGCCTTTAGTTGGCTTGTAGGCTTTTTAAAACATAAAATTATGAAATAAACCATTTGCCCAAAACTTATAGTTTCACACAAACATGAAAAAAACTCATAACAAGGCTTCAAAAAGTGCCTAAAGTTTGCTTGTAGGCATTTTAAAGCTTAAAATTGCAAAAAACCTATGTCGACAAAACTTATGGATTTCGTATTGGTACACAAAAACTTACTTGAGGTCCTAAAAAATACCTAAAGTTAGCGTGTAGGCTTTTTAAAGCATCAAATATATGAAAAACTTAATTCCATAAAAATCAAGGTTTTTTCACCGACATGCAAAACACATATTTGAGGCCTTAAAAGGTGTCTGAAGTTGGTTATCAGGCTTTTTAAAGCACAAAGGTACTGAAAACCCAATTTAACAAAACTTATAGTTTGCATACTCACATGTAAAAACATATCACGAGGCTACAATAGATGTTTAAAGTTGGCCGGTAGGGTTTTCGAAGCTTAAAAGTGTGATAATTTGACAAAACTTATGATTTTTGCACCGATATGCAAAAAATAATATATGACTATAAAAGGTGGCTAAAGTTGGCAAATAGGCTTTTTAAAGAACAAAATT
>Ga0325411_1002115_pt1 | contig 22316 bp, 11 predicted proteins | sample PopdelMetagenome_13_FD_206181 | JGI IMG/M metagenome (GOLD analysis project Ga0325411, IMG submission 206181) | Populus deltoides microbial communities from Bellville, Georgia, United States - Xylem-PdIQD-R4 | ecosystem: Host-associated > Plants > Phyllosphere > Stem > Wood/Secondary xylem... | reverse complement strand
CTAGAAAATTCACATGATCAGGAGTATCTTCCGTGCCATGATAGGCCTTTTTTCCTTTTCTTTTGAATCAGATGCCATTGCTTTTGACGTAAAAATTCTTTGTTTTTTGTTCAAGCTAGCTTAAGCACAAGGAAAATACTCGGACTACCTATAAGAGAGGTTTATTAGCCAGCTGCTAACATGCATGCATATCGATGTAGCACTAAATTAAGAAGTATCAAAGGACCGCGAATCAAGAATATCAAGAAAATGAAGTGCATGTTAACATGAAGTGCATGTTAACATCCGTTCCAAACACAGTGTTACTCGTTGGTTTCCAAAGCTGAAACTTTTATATGAACACATGAATCTGGTTCTGACTTAGACACCCTTCTTCCTTTCAGATGTTATAATGGCCGAAGCTGATGCATATATAGTACTGTCCACTTGAAAGCACGAGACAATTTTCCAATAATAACATCTAGAATATATATATATATATATATATATATATATATATTGGTCATATTCAAGAATATAAAAGGTATCTGAACCCTCGAACTTTAGTTTATATACAAAAATAATTTGATGACAAGATTTGTTCAGATATCTCGAATCATTTGTTTTTATGCGAAATTAATTGTAGAAAAAAGGTAGTGTGGTGTATCTATTTTTACCTACGCACTAAGCTTTTTAAAATCTATTATTGTATCTCTTTTCTTTTAATTAAAACTCAGATCTACTTTTTTTAAAAAAAAAAAAAAAACCTGTAAGATATTCAACCATTTAAATATCAAGTTTGCTCACGAGAGTGTGCTGATATATAAAAATCTATCAGTGACCAGCTGCACCTAACAATAATTGTTAATTTTATGATTATTTGATAGATCATTTTCCCATCAGGCATCGCCTCGCCTCGCCTCGCCGATAGAAGCTTCTTATTCGCCACTATAATACAATCAATCAATCAAATATCCTTGGAAAGGAACACCGATTTTACGTGAAGAATTTATACTTTAAATTTCTCACATGATCAGGAGTAGTATATATCTTCCATGCCATGATTTAACCTTTTTTATTTTTTCTTTTGAATCGGATGCCATTGCTTTCGACCTCAAAATTCTCTATTTTTTTTTTCAAGCTAGCTTAAGCACGAGGAAAATACTCAGACTACCTTTAAAAACCATGCCTCTGAATCCATTCTGTCAATCAAATTAGCTCATAAGCACTGAAATCCCTCTTCAAGAAAAGAGATATTTAAACCAAATCATTTGCTAATTACTCTAATAATCATCAGGATTTTATTATCTATATTTGGCCTTTGTTCTAAGGCTCCTAGCAGCTATGCAGATCATCGTGGAAATCATACCTGGAGGCAAACGAATCACTCTGGACGTGGCGAGCACAGATAACATCTCGAGCGTCAAGGCCAAAATCAAAGAAACAGAAGGGATTCCTATTGAGCAGCAAGCTTTATATTCTGATAGCCGGTTGCTGCACGACACGGATATCCTCGAACATTGCGGGGTCAAGAACGATGATACATTTCGTCTAGTCAAACTTGAGGGACTTGTTCAGGTGAATCACTTAGGCCCAACAACAATCTATAACTTACTGACTACTTATACGTACCATGCTGTTTTGCAGGATGACGAGGACGAGGACGACGACGACGATGACGACGACGACGACGACGACGACGACGACGACGATGATGACCATGGGAGACAAGCTCCTTTTACAGTTAAGTCATTGCATGGATATAATCCTGCCCATGAACAATATAGACCTGTTTTTTAGCTTCTATGGATGTAAGCATTGAGCTAGCAATTCGATAAACCATGACTTCTTTTACAGGAAGGGTTAATGCGTCAAACGGTACCACTGAGTGCTCGTGTTCCTGGTCGTCGTCGTCGCCGTCGTCGTCGTCGTCCGCGTGATGTTATAATTATTTATCCGCCAACGCCAACGCCACCGCCACCGCCACCGCCACCCCGACCCCGACCCCGAGATGAGTGAGTTTTATGAATTTCCCTATACTACAATTATTAGTATTACACTGCATATTTGACCCCCAGCTAAATAAGTTCTTTATTATTATTATTTTTATATTTTTAAATTATTTTAATATGCTAATACCAAAATAAAAATTTAAAATAAAATAATATATTATATTATTTTGATGTATTTTTAAATAAATAAAAATTTTAATAAGTAATTAATATCACAATATCGGGCTCAAAATAAATGGTTCCAAAAAGAACAAATCCCAAAGAATTTGAAATTTTTGCATTTTCTTAATAAAACAAAATTCCCAAGGACTTATCTTTTTGTATTTTATAATTAGTAAAATGATTGTCATGTAATATATAGAAATTAAGGAAAAAAAGAAGCATATTAATTATTATTTATTGAGTAAGTAACGAGCTTTCTATGCTCAATTCTTTTGTTTTTTCCTTGTAGAGGAGGATGCTTCATTCTATAAAGAAGAGACTATCATGCCGATGCTTGGACGACGACAATATCCTCAAGTACTGTAATGCTACAGGAAGAGCCATCTGAAGCTAGCCCAGATGGTGTGTGTGTGTGGATTAATTAAGAGATAATGATAGATTGTGTGTTTTGTTATTCCTAATCTATGAAATAAAAGGGGTTCCATCTGAAACTTTTATGTAAACAGATGAATCCGGTTCTGATTTAGACACACTTCTTCCTTTCAGATGTTATGGCCAAAGCTGATACATATATATATAGTACCGTTCACTTGAAACAAGATTCTGATTTAGACACCCTTCTCTCTTTCAGATGTTATGGACGAAAAGGGGTTCTGATACATACATACATACATACATACATATATATATATATATATATATATATATATATATTACACTTATTGTCCACTTGAAACGAGACAATGTTCCAATAAATATGGTTACACTTCGATTGGCTAATGGCTGGTGATTATGGGATTGGGATTAGGGGTAACCTTGCGAATTAAGGGGAGAGGACCCAAATATTAATGGGAATTAAAGACTTGATTCTGGCATTTCTAGCAAGGATTAAGCAAGATTCAGGATGGATCTTGCAGGCTTTGGGACAACCTTTTTTTTCCCAAATCAGACACCATAAACTATGCCCCTTGCGTTTTCTCAAAGCAAACTCGATCCAGCCACCCCTATGATCAACAAACACCTTTCCTATGGAAAACATGCTTCTCCTTTCTAAAATTCTAAGCACACAGAACTTTCCTTACTATCCCTTATAAAGTTATAAAGCACCAGGATGCCACTGTCTCCTTCCACTTCTATGATACAGAGCAAATTCTGGAGAATCAAACTGGTGGCATGGCATGCACAGGTGGCAGTGTTGCAGATGACAGTGCTGGTGTGGAATGAGTGAACGTGTGAGCCGTGAAGATGGAGGAATTAGCGGGAAAAGTACTTGTGAAATCTTTTATGAGTTAGTTGAGTAGGTAACAGATTGTATAAGAAGAGAATTGTGCAGCTAGAGTGTCTTGGATTGGATTGGATTGGATTGGATCATTTTGTAAAACTTCTCTCTGTTTTATATCTTCTGTGTTCCTTTCAATCTTTCTGCTATCCTTCTTGTAATCATAAGTCATTTATAAAAGTCAGATTCATTGATTCATCTCTGTGTGCTTCAGTTCTTTAATTATTACCGGTAACAAATAGCGGAGCAGGACTCGGTACCTGTTTAAGATTGAAATAACAAGATTGCAATGGCGAAAGGAAATGGAGATTTGAAGGCGAAAGAGTCAATCGAAACCCTTGCTCCGGGTAAAAAGACGGTAGATATGTGAACGTTAATGGAGTAGAAGCATGGCATGAACAGATCTTGGATTTCAAGCTAAAACTAGGCTATCTAGTGTAGAATTTCCAACATTTAATGGGGATGATCTAGAAGAGTACTGGGTGTTTAGATGCGAAAGGTTCTTTGATCTTGACAGGACTCCTGAAGAAGCTAGAGCAAATTTAGCTTCAGTCCATTTAGAAGGGGAAGCGTTAGAGTTGCATCAGGTTTTTGCACGAGCTGTTTGCATTACAAGGAAAATATATCGAGAAGTTCGGAACTCGGGAAGATAAAGAGATAGGAAGGTAATTTGTATGCCAGGACAGCTAAACTGGTTACAGATGAATCAAATTGTTAAATCTTCGGGATGATGAAATGGAGTTGCTCTGAACTGAAAGTTACTGAGACTGTAAGAGTGATTCATTCATCATTTAGTTCTTGAAATGGAGATTTCTCAACTTAATATGTAAAAGTGATTCTTGTATTATTTAGCTAGCTCTTGAAAGAGCTATATTAACTTGTTTTGTGGCATATTAATAATTATATTATATTCTTATCAGATTTTTTTCGGTTTTTTAAAATCAAATTTTAATCTGGATTATGAGTTGCATAACCACGATATCACGAGATGTATTTGAAGAACCATGAGGATTATCCCCTAAAAGAAATCATGATCATAGAATTGTATTTAAGGTTCTAACCAGTTAATATGAAACCTTATCGATACCCCCCCGCTCAAAAGGATGTGATCGAAAACCTCGAGGAAGAACGTTAAATATTGGCATTGTGCAACCCAGTAACAGTCCCTTCTCTTCCCCGGTTGTTTTGGTTAAAACGAAAGATGCATCATGGAGAATGCGGGTAGAGTCTAGAAGAGTGAATCATATTACTATAACGGACCAGTTCCCAATTACAGCAATTGACCGGATTCACTGTGTTTTTTTTTCCAAAAAAAAATGCACATTCACTATGCATATGAAGCGATTTCATAACACTGCTAAAAAGTGGTTTGGGCCATCAAACCTTTCCATAGGGGCACAACTAAATGTAAGGCTCTAAATGTAAGGCTCTTTTGAAAAGTACATCTGAGATGTAATTTTCTTCTCAATTTGCTCCTTCCATAATTTCTTAACAGATCAAGTACGCTTGATTTGATCGAATTGCCTCCTCTTGTAAGCATATACTATGAAACAACTGCATGATGTTGTTCATTGTTGATTAACAGGCATCCTGCTAAAACTTGAAATACAGTATTTACTATCTGATGAAGTTGGCAAATCATATGGATCATTTTATTGTTGGATATGCAATGTAATATTTGTAAACTAAAGCCCTTTCTCCCTTAATTTGTAGTTTACAATTACGGGCTTAAAAGATCCTCAGTGATATTTGATTGCCCTTTTTTTGTTTCAATGCCTAAAATGGGCAGGGGATATTGCTCAATTTTAGAGTTTGAAAGAATCAAAATCACATGATAGGTAACAAAAATGGTCTAATTGAAGTACAAAGTTATGATAGCAATGCAAAATTATTCTGTATGTCTAATATTAATATGGGCTCCGATAAGGGTATTAATATTTCCATCCAAAATAGAGTTTAAGTCAGGCAGTTCAATGCCCGTTCTTACATCTTGTACTAGCTTGTACGGTTGAGACACATACCTCCTGGTCTCTTTTTGCCACTCATCCACAATGTCAGCTCTCCTGATGCTACTCACATCGCAGACCTTTTGCTCCTCTGCAATCACAAGAAGCTTGGCTTTCAATCTGTTGTGAGCCTTCACCTTATTTGCAAAATGGCTCCTCTCACCTGCAGATAAAAATAACCATTTTTAATCCCTTCTTATAAGCTAATTGAAATAATTATAGAGCACACTGAAACAAATAAAGACAATTACAAAATATATAGTATTGCATTGAGAAAGGTTGAACTGGCTGGTTGGCATTTGCATGTGAAAATGAACATGACAATATCACTTCATGAATTGAACCGTGCCCATCAGAGAAAGTCTGGAAGAGAAGACAGAGGTTGAGGCGGTTTAGAAGTGATTAATTCTTCAATCATGAGCCCTTACACTTTCAAAAGTGAGCTCAAGACAAAGCTTGAACACGTTTTATCTGTGCCTCCAATACACGCGCCTCTTTTTTTTTCTTTCATTAATTAGCATGTCAAGTGCAAATGAGCGAAATATCATAATTTCCTGTGCCTACAACCTGGTAATTAAAATCATATCTTGAGGTCTGGTGAACATTATTGTTACCACTTGTATGTGATTCATTTGCACACATGTAACTAGGAATAAAGACCAAGATCTGAAAAATCACATTAACTGGACAACGGATTTTAAAACCTTTCTTTTCATTTTTTTCCATGAAAATTTAAAGCGAGGGAAATTAAAATAACTTGAATGCATTCCTTTCAACATTTGAATTTTTCATCTCAGCTTTTGCCCTAACACAGGCGGTGCCTGTTTCACTAAAAAAAACTTCAACTGCAAAGCTGCTAAAAGTTTCCACTTTGAAAGTTTTCCATATCAAACAGAGTAATTTCAAGCCCTAGACTAAAATGCAGAAGATTCTGGTACAAAATTGAGTACCTGAAGACTGAACACTTATGCCAGTAGGAATGTGCTGCAGGCAAACTGTCATTTCAGTTCGGCTCTTCCCGTCTCTTAGCAATGAGGGAGAACACGAGACAATCAATTCCTCATCATCTATTTGAAAGTCAAAACCTGTTCCAAGAAATAGAGGAACAACGTCTACATATGCTGTGGTAACCTGCATAGTTTCCAATTTTCAAACAAATAGTTACAGCATACCAGAGAAACAACAATTTGTAAAACATGGTGGTGATTAATATGCTTTAGTGGAAATAGCAGTATAACATGGTACGTTATAATATGGCCATGTCCAAAAGGAAAACCAGAAGAAGCAGAATTGTATTTGTAACCTTGCACAAACTAACAAGCAAATATACCAGTAGACATGCACAGCTGAAACAATCCAACAATCAAAGAAACTAAATAGAGTTTTCAGGCCATGGGCTTAAAACAGAGAGTATAAATTTTACAAAAAACAAGATTTTCAGGTGTCAGAAAAAATGGTTAATTCTTATCAGGAATTGAAAAATCAGAAGAATTATTTTCAAGGAAATACAAGTGATCCTTTTCTTAAATTTAGGCAGATGAGAGCAGTTTGGATGGCTTACCTCATGGTGAACAGATCCATTTTGAGAATTTATCTTATGGTGAATGCCTCTCTCCCCGGAAAGATAACCATAAGCACACTCAAATTCGAATTCAATAGTCGCTGACTCAATACCTCCATGCATGGAAGTATGCTTCTCAACCAGCCTGCCTTTATAACCTAGCTTTTCAGCCCATTTGACATACATATTCAGAAGTTCTTCTCTCCATATCTGAGTGAGGAAATTTGTAATACTTTTGTTAGACAGAGAGCGCTACGATGTTCAAACCACAGACAGAACAGTAATAACACAACCAAACCTCATGGTTAAGTCCTTTAGATCCAGCTCTAATAACTACACAAGCTCCCTGCTTGTCATATGGTCCCTTGAGGAGCCGTGACATCTCATACTGATCTAAGAGCTTCCTCACGTCTAAAGATGCAGTATAAGCCTGCTTAAAAAGCCGGTAATTGATAGCTTCCATCTCCACCAACTGCGAGATCAGCTTTGCCTCTTCAGCCTAAGAAATATATACAATTACAAATATTTTGGCTGTAAAAAGTCTGAGTATTTAGTACAGAGAAAAATATAATGCTTCATGATGGCCCTATGCAGGCTTTACACTAAGCTTTTAGTCCCATGGCTAACCAAAACCTAGTCTTGTTGTATGCTACCTGTAAACATAAATGTCAATTCTATAGATAAAACTCATAGAAAATGATCTCCACGTGTATCACCTTGTATTTCAAGTCTTTGAGAGCATCAATCGCTTTGGCACTACCAGCCAATTTGATGAGGATTTCATTGGATTTAGCAGGGTCTTCCCATAAGTTGCACTCATGTATCATTTCTTCCTGCTTGATTCGTCTTGCTTCCTCATGTTCCAGTGCTGTTGGTGCTAACATCTCAGCACGGAGAACCGTATCTTCAATATTCTTTTTCAAAGAAAACAAACCTAAAAAAACTTACCACTTAGAAGTGAAAACTACAGCTATGAGAAAGCACCAGATGAAACAGCATACACCAAGACATACATGCATTTGGAAAATAGCAACCACCATCTGATAAGGCTGATTCAAGATCATATTTCAATTTCTTCTACATTTATATAACTCTATCCTCTGGTAATTAGTACAACTGAAAGCAGGCACAAACATTCCAAGATGTGAAAATACGCCATGACATCAATGAGCTGTGATCCAGTAATATATAATATGACAGAACAAATTAACCTGAATTTCAATTCCATGTCTTAAAATCTTCATCCTTGAATATATTACAGCTTTAGCCTACTGCATTATTCTCCTAAAATTCATTTAGACCATTCTTCAGATTGTCAAGAAAAACAAATAATTAAAGTCATTAGACAGCCTCCACAAGCATCACAAGCACCACATTTTTACGATGAAGATCGATCATGACAGAACAAAAAACCTCAACACATGGTAATGTGAACAACAACGAAACTTGTGAACAGAGATGAAACTAAGATTCAGCTTGACACCTGATGAATTATGTTAAACACAAACAAAAAGGATAAATACAAGAACATGGCCGTCAAAATTACTGGATAATCAGCTCGCTAACCTGAGATTTTAACAAATATTGTGATGCTTGAAGTTGAGTGTTTGAATTTCCAATGAGCTATTTATTAGCATTTTCAAACTACTTTTCTTGCCAAGAGATAACAACAAGTAAAGAAATCAACTTTATCCAGGAAAACTAAAACAAAGCAGTTCCAGAATGCTAACAGCACTTACCTTCATGGCCTGTTTTCAAAATTTCATTACAAAACCTGAAAAAAACTGAGCTTTTTTGGAAACCAACCACAAAATACATAAAATAAACTGAAAAATCAATCCCAAACAGTTAAATTAGACATTTTAACATAAACCCTTTCGATTTCTCCTACGTTTGACCACAGAAAATTCCAAATTTAAGCTCTAACCAATTCATTTTCATTAATGGGTTAAGACCCTCTAACAACTACGAACACCAAGAGATGTAAATATATAAACAGAGAGAGAGAACTAAAGAACAGAGAGAAACAAACTAACCCAGTTGTTTGTAGACATTGTTTTTTTCATCCATGGAATGTTTTTGTGAAGCTCTGACTCTCGAGTATAAAAGAAGCTTGGCTTGTGACTTGTCATTGATGTTTCTTGTAAAAGACTGAAACTTTGAGGGAATAGCAGTAGCTCCACTTACAAATACAGTTTCTGCTGCCATTTTCTTGGCTCGAGAAACTGGAATGAAGTGCCCAGGTATGTATCTATAGTCAATTGGGAAGGGAGATGAGGTTCTGTCTGTGCGGGTATCCTCGTTTGTGGACTCTTATATGTGTGTCTCCTCTCTCCGGGATTCACTGTCCACTGCCTTATCTCCAAATGCTCTTTTCTTATCCTCTGTGTTTTGTTGTTTTAAAAATTAAATATTTGCCTCCAAATATTCATTAATCTTTCATTTAGCCCATTATAGCTTAAAATATTTCAACCTCATCCCCATAGTTCAGCTAATAAAGTTTAACAGTAACCCACCTATGAATTTTTTCCCATTTTTGAGTTTCTTTTAGATTTTTATTTATGAGATTTGAGTAGAAAGATAAAAGAAAATGAAAAATATAATTTCTTGTTTGTTTTTTTTTTTTTTGATTAGCGTGGAGTGTCCGGGCCAGCTTGCGCGCACCACGACTATTCCCTACGGCCCACTGAACATCCTGCAAGCCCAGTGAGCAGGTAAGGCACCGCGGGGGTGACAGGCGTGCACATAGAGAATCGAACTCGGGACGGGGGCGGAACAAGTCACATGATTGACCACTGAGTTAGACCCTCAAGTGCAATATAATTTCTTGTTAGTTTTATGGGAGAGTGGTGTTATTGAAACTTTTCAGCGACTATAGTGGTAAAATTAAGAGAAATATAGCTTTAAGTATAAAAATGGAAAATTGATGGTTGATGGATTAGTGAGGGTGCGAAATGAAATTTATAATTTCAGATATTTGGATTCAAGGTTGTTAATTCTCTTTCATTTTGTCTAAAATAGCCGAAATATTTCATATCAATTCAAAAAACAAAACAAAACGGAACAAATTTCATCCCATTTTAAATCTCGGTCTGTTCCGGATTTTTCGGCTAAATTCCGCCCAAAACGTTCCGATTTCATTGCACATGTTCCGTTCCGCTCTTCAAAAGCTATTGAATCAAGTTGAACCTTATTCAATTTAATTAATTAAACCACTCAATTATGAAAAGCTCTTTTTCATTACAATTTTCAATAACAATGATATTAATAATAATATTGAAAATTATTATTACTATTTTCATTAACAATGATATTAATTTTTTAAAATTAGATTTATCACTAATATATATATGGTTTATATTCATGTTGTTTTTTTTTATGTTTATACTTTGTAGGAATTTGAGCAAAACAATGGATGCTTTAGATTTCATTAACCTTGATAACATTGACCTAATTTTGTATTTAAAATATTTATGTTAAAACATTTTACTTTCATAATTTTTTGATATTTTGTTTAAGTTGAATTACTTTAAGTTAAAGATCTATTTAATCTTGACTATTTAGAAATATTTTAAATTTTGAAATTATATTTGTTTGGCATTGTGTTTGTATTGCATAATTTATAATTATTTATTTTGAATTTGAATTATGTTTGTTGAATATATATATATATATGAATAGTACAACCCCGAAACGACACGTTGAAACACTCTGAAACTAAAACATTTTATTTCAATTGAAAAAACAAAACACCTACCGAAATGAAATTGATAACCTTACTTGGAGTTGTTCACAACAAAGTCAAAGATGTTGTTTTTGTACACGAGTGACGTTTATTAAATTGTTAGATGGAGTAAATTAGAGTAAACCCTAGATTTAAATCCGTCTATGACTTAATTCTTTGCGTTTGAAAACCATTGAATCAATCTCCTGACCAATGCTGGCCATTGTCTTTTGAAAACATTATTCTCTGAGCTTTTACCATGTAGGTTTGTCTCTAAGAATTGTCAAATGTTAGGTTTGTCTCTAAGAATTGTCAAATGTTAGGTTTGCAACTAAGAAAAAACCAGTAGATGTTTTAATAAAATAACAGTCAGCAAGAGTTAAGGGATTAAGTTGTAGGTTTTCAAAAATTGAAGGGCTAAAAACCCAAAGACAAGAATTTGCTCTGGCAGGTTCCTAATTTTAACTGTCAAAACTCAAAGAACAATAGTTCAGGTACTAAGGTTTGCAGGTCAGCAGTTGACCTCCCCTGCTAGGTAAAGTTTCATAACAACAGTTCAATATACAGGATTCAAGTAATCACCAGAAAGATTCAAAAAGAACTCCGTGGATAAATACTTGCACTTGCTTTTCTGAGACCGTAATTTCCTCATACTTACAAATGCAAGAACTAAAAAGGGGCGTCCAAACTTAATACGTGAGTATAAATTTGTCTCCTCACAAGGGCTCTGCAAATTGTTGTGCCTCCAGGTCCAGTTCTTGCCTCATGATGCAGTTCATCAGCCAGTCACTGCTGAAAGTCCGCATTCCTTTCTTCGCAGCTGATAATGCTTCTTCAATGTCTTCTTCACTGGCAACAAAGATTGTTTTTGATACTTCATTTTCTTTATCTAGTCCAGAAATGACCTGTATTTGTTTCACCATGGTTAGCAGATATCAAAGGGTTCTAATCAAGAAGCAGAATCGGTCCCTATATCCGCATTATACAAAATCCACTAGAACAAAAGGTGATTCTCTGTGTTTCAGTTTTCACATTGTAACCCATCTCACCTGTACATTGATATAGATGATAAAAATTGGCCATGGAAAACAAAATTACCATTCACAAATGTGCACCACATATAGTCAAACTAGATGAGATTCTAAACTTACATTTCCACCAGCAGACTCAACAATGGCAGATAGAGTTTGAAAAGGAGGCTGGACATGCTTTGCTATGCATACGTTATACCCTTTGAGAAGAGCTTGGGGTCTTGCTCTCGCTCTGAGAACAGCATCTTTTAACTCAGCTTTGTGCTTCAGCACATAATCTTCATCGTACAGCATATAAGGCAATTCGTCTGTACATCAGACTGGTTAAAAGGAGATACGAGAACTGTCTAGACGAGTGTTAAAACCTCAAGCTTTAATCTGTTTTCAACTCACCCACAAATCTGCCTTTGCGAAAGCTTTCCTTTAACCATTTTGATGAGACTATCCAAGCTCTGCTTAAGGGGCGATACGTCCAGGTTAGCATAAAATAATTTAAGCAAAATAATGTTTGCGTGTTCAAAAATGTATGTATGTCAACAATGGGGAAAGTTTTTAAACTAGATCATTGAGCTATTTTGACATCGCAATTGCATATACAGATTGCAGAGTATCCAATTTTTAAAAAGAAAATGGTAGATCAAGAAAAGACTAACCCTGAAGACAAAGCAGTGCAGAAATTCAAAGTTGTTCTCACTTTCCCTGTGACAACATGAGTGCTTACACTTCCATCAGGAGTAACGGCACCACCAAGAGTTTCAATTACCTATACAAAAGGTACTAATTCTCAACAAACACACATAAATATAACCACATTCCATACAATACAATACAATTAACTCACGAGGAATGGGCATTTTAGCAGGGGAATGAACAATCAAATCAAGTATTCAAGCTAGAAAGAATAATTCTTGTGGCTCAAAACCTTATCTTCAGCCTCAGTGACATATTATTCTAAATAAATAACTAGTTATGTCTGGGAGAAAAATCAGTGACCAACACAATTGATTTGTGCATGCTCAACCTTATCTGCTTTTCATAACAAAAGAGGGACAAATCCTTTAGAAGTCATTTGGCAAAGCGCCAATACAAATGATTTGTATAGGAGTTAACTGAGTGCACCACAGAAGCACTTCAAATTCCATATTCAGCAACAACTAATTATGTAGCTATTAATCAAGATAGCTACATGCATGGCACCTGTACACAAGTTCTGGGAGGAATAAAACATGGAAAGCATTTCGCTGTAAAATCATAAAGCAAATGGGAAAGGATGAAAATGTCCTGATTTAGTAATATGTCAAAGCATTCACATGGATTCATAACCTGAACCCCAGAATATCTCAATCTTCAATCACAGCACTAAAAGTGCCAAACAAAGAAATTCATGGTGATGTTTATATATGATGTGGAACAGGAATCAGACATTGGATATACCTTTGTTAGATGCGTCTTCTTATCATCATCAGCAATATTCATCAACATGATTCTAAAACATTCTCCTTTAGACTGAAATTCTTTGCTGACAAGAACCTCTGATGTTCTATTACTTGATTTGTCCTCTTTCACATTATTTTCCATGCAGTTACGAGTCAAAGGATCCATAGAAGTAGCTTTTCCAAAAGAGTTATTTTTTGAAATTCCCAAGGAGCACCCCCTAAAACATGGATCAGTTGTGAATCTTTCTGAATCTGAACCGCAGCCAGAATCTGATTCATAGTCAGTTTGATGGCTTCCCTTCACCTTTTTAGTCTTCAATGATGACAATGAAGCTTCCCAAGCCCTCCTCTTAGTACCTTGTATATAGCTATAATTGCATTTGACATCAACATCAGCTCTAGTCTTGGCTAATTCTGCAGCAGTTGTCATCTTGCTGCATTCCCCTCTCTCAGAAGGAGCTAGGTCACCACAATCCAGACTCTGAGGAAGGCCTGTTGAAAAAAAAAATTAAAAAAAGAAGGTAGAAGCCTATCCTAGTAACCTATGGAAATTTGCTAGAAAGGGTAGGAGTGGAAAGTTGGGATCTGAAGATGCAGAAATAGAAGAGATGTTTCACTTCAAATATTTCTAAAGCATTTATGCAGGGCTTAAGCCGAATAATGAAATATGAAAAACATCACTATGCATTAAAAGCAGCACATGTTAGAAAAATAAATAAATAGAATTCGTCTTACCACTTGGATTGGCATCTGCTCCAGAAAATTCATCCTTTGCAAATCTTTCATGTTGAGAATTTTCTATCCTGGAAGTTATTTGGTTTTGTGACTTCAAAGTAGTGTAATCCTCTGCAATAAAGCCAGACTCAGCAGATCTATAAACAGCTGATGAGGAATTATTACAAGGCTTTAGTGGAAAACAAAACTGCAGAGAGGCCTCAGGGGTAGCTGAATTCCCCTCGTTTAGATGAGAAACCATAAGAGTCGAACTGCCAGGAAAGCATAATGCTCTACGGATGTTGGGCTTAATAGGCAGCCTGCGAGGTCTGCCTTTTTTATCCACTTCTGCTATTGATGCAAAACCCTGCATTCGTTTTCATTATATTACAAAAGTTCAATCTTAAATCACCTAGTGACTTCTGCAAGACATGGACAAAAACACTGTTGTTTTGGATTAACTAGCTATTGGAAAACTCCATCTTGCATAATTCTGCTGTTGGAGGAAAAACAGAAGGCCTGTTCTCACTATATAAATTTTATACATTGCGGAAAGACATCTGGAATAGTAACTCAAATCAATAAGAACATATCATGCTCCAATCCGAAGACATTCTCAATTGAGCATTACCTGTTTAACCCAGAAACCTTCAGATCCCTTATCACCCCAGCAGTATATTGTATGAACACCAACATTCTGAAGTCTCTTCCTCAATTCCATGTACAAGAAGTGACCAAAACCCTGAGTAATTGAAGTAGCAGTAAAGTTCAGAGCAAAATTTCCTGAACAGACTCATATCATCAATCATTGGTTCAGAAGAGTAGCAATGTGTTTCAGCAGTAAATAAGCAGACAATAAACCTTGTGTTGGTAGACTGCACTAACAGCAGCAAGAGGAACCTCAGCATACTGCATGTCAGCAGGGATAATTTGATACGTAATTCCAGCTATAACCTGCATTAGTAACATAAAAAAGTTGAGTTACAAGGCCATTGTAAAATAATGCTAGCTAAATTTCTTCGTTGATGCAATCAATTCATTGTTCACAATATGCAAATGCAAATTCTTGCACTTTCATGAAGTGCTTGGATGTTAAAGAAATCACACAATCGAGACAAAAGTCAAAATAGGCAGGAAAGCAGGAAAACTAAGTTAGGACCACCTATATTCTCTAATAACAATGCACCCTAGTTGATGGATCAAGATTTTATCCCTTTTTTCTTTAACACAAAACCCATAAAAGTCATGGGACCATTTTTTTTCAGTCCATTTCCAAGACACTTTTGAGAGGCTCGGTTAGAGTACCGGAGCCCAGATAATGGGATGGGCATTCCTGAGCCCAGGTGTTGGGCATCCGCCCAACCCCCTCCTTATGGACTCAAGCGCACCACTTGAGCCCAGCCCTAAAAGGTAGATATTGACCTCCTTTTAAGCCCAAAGACATGCCCTGGGTCCTTTTTTCTTCTTTCCTCTTTCATGTTTGTGTAAGGAATATTTATCCCTTATTAACGCTTGTATAAGAGATATCAATTTCCATTAATGCTCATTAATACTTATGTAAGGAATAATTATCCATCATTGATGCTCATTAATGCTTGTGTAAGGGATATTTATCCCTCATAAATGTTATTATGGTGAAATCACTCTTCAGTCCCTCCACCGAAGAAAAAGACAAGGATCAACGGCTATAAATACCCCTTGAACTACCAGATAAGAGGTTCAAGTTTTTCTACAATAAAAGCATATAATTTCAACACAAAAATAACCTAAATTTCATAATTTAAAGCTTTTTAAGCACATTTATCAACCTTTTTCTCTATAATTTTACTGGATTTACCATCGGAGAGTCCTCAAACACCCTAAAAGAGGATTTTTTGCAAGCAGTTAGAAACATTCATCAAGAAAGTTTTCCTTGACATTAGAGGAAAGAGCTACTTAAAGAGACACTTAACCAATCCATATTCCAACCACGAAAAAACCTTGTTCCATAAATATATCTGATGTTTATACTTCATCACTAGTCAAGAAAACAAAATTGTTTTTTTAAGCTAACATGTAGATTAGAGTTTACCACCTATACCACGTGTATAAGATGCAACACCTCAACATAGAAACCATTTGCAATGCATGAGAAGATTTCAGGGTATACTGTTTTTTTGTTTTCCTTCTGAAGTACACAACCAAATAAACACTTAGAGGGACAAAGCAGGATTACCTCACCAGGACCTTCTGTTGACTTGGATTTCAAAAGCAGTGTACAGTATTTCCTGCAAGATTAGTGTTAGTACATAAAGCATTTCAAAACAACGAAGGGCGTACAACTAAAATAGACAAGAGAAAAAGTAATCAATACCTCTTGGAGATACATTTTTCAAGAAACATTGATTGTTTTCCAGTATTAGCAGCATAATTCATTGCAGGTAGTTCTCTTGTATAAATCTTTAAAACTCCCTAAAAAATCAATTAATAAACAAAAACGCATCATATAAATATATTCACCAAACAGCCAAACACACACACACACGAATGCATCAAAAATAAATCATACCCAGTATGCAATAACATACCTCAAGATAACATTTGCTATTACTATCTTTATCCTTTGAATTCACGACGAAAAAAGCATAATCATCCTCGAATTTCACTAATGCACAAAAAAAAACATCAACAACCCAAAGAAAGCCACAAATTTGTAGTCCTAATTAATCTCTCATCTAAATTGAACAAAAGATTTACCTCTTTTTTCGATATTTGATAGCAAAAAATCATTATTAAGCTCATCCTTCACTGTTTCAAAGTTATTATTGACTCAATTTAAACACATAATAATAAACCTTATAATAATAATTAGACTAAGAAATTCAAATAAAAAATACCTGAAATTTTAACGTTTGCATTTCGATTGATTGAGATGTGCAGACTGTTTGGTTCTGAATCGTTAATAACAAATTTGTTTGCTTCCACAGCAACTTCACAATTACCTGTAAAACACAAAAACAAATGAATGTTGGAAAAATTAAGGCTAGAAATCGTTAATTTGAAGATTTGACTGATGGAAAATTAAGGTTTGGTGAATTGTTTCATCTTTTACCGATTTGGATTGTAGAAGATCTTTTTGGCGCCATGATTTATTTTGGAAGTGAAAAGAGGGAAGGGAGGGTATTTAAAGAGGCAGGAAGAGGGTGCTTTCGTAATTTTGTTTAAAAGCGAATGGCCTTTTTTAGTTCTTTTGGTGTGTTTTATTTTCTTGGTTAATTTAGTTTTGACATTACATTGCATATGCTTTTTAGAAATGTCTTTGGCTTGAAAATAATTTTTATATTTTTGTTTTATTTTTAACATGATATATTAAAAATATTAAAAAAATTAATTTGATATTTTTTTCAAATAAAATACATTTTTAAAACACACACAAATTTAAATACAAAAATAAATAGTATCTTAGACTTCATATTTACCCAAGTTGATAATCGTATTGAAGATTTTTACCCTTATTGTTACATTACAATTGCAAAGCAAAAAAAACTAAAAGATAGATGTTTTTTCATAGAATGCATAATGTTTTTTTATCATTGAACTTTTTTTTTAAATGATTTTTTTTTGTTTTTGAATTTTTTCAGCTTATTTAAAGGTATAAACAAAGTTTTTTAGATTTTTAGAATATTTTTTTAAATATTTTAAGAACCAAAATGATTGAAGATAGATTTTTAGATATAAAATACCTTTGCTTCAACTTTCCAATGATCTTTTATTGCTAGAACCTGGGTATAACATATAACATGTCATATGCCTCAGCAAGTGATGCATCGCCTATTATTTTTTTTCATTCAAGAAAAGTTGGGGCAACACCCCTTAAAATAAAAAAAAAAATAATGAAGGCCTAGGCACATGGGCCTAGGCTAGCAGATCCACAGACCTTTACTTTTTGTTATTAAAGAATAGGCGTATTAGGCCACACAGGCCCGCTCGCTTAGGCTTTTTTTGGTGGTTTTGTTTTTTTTTAATTTTATTTTTCAAAATCTGGTTTATTTTTAATTGATCTTCATGATTTTTTTTTTGTTTTCCATAGAGTTATTGTAATCTCAATTAAATATCATGTCATTTTGTTAGTGCTTGATTTTACAAATATTTATTCTTGTTGTTGTTTTTTTAGTCATTCAAATTATATTTGGACTTATCAAATTGAATTGATTAGGTCACATTGAATTATTTTTTACAAGGTTTAATTTTTTTTTATTGGAAAACATGTTGGTAACACTAATCTCTTCTTCTTATTTTTTGCGTTAAAAAAAATTGATATGGCCCAGTCTATCTAGCTTTTTTTTATTTTGATAATTAATTTTTTTTTAAAAGATCGGTGATATCTTTTAATTTTTTGAATTGCATTTAATTAATATATCAAGATAAAAAAAAATTAGATAAAAAAACATATTTAATTGGACAAGGATGGAGACAAAGTTATAAAATAAAAGCGTGGATAGTTTTTTTGTGAATTTATATATATATATATATATATATATATATATATATTTAAAATATAAATAACTAAAAAACATGTTATATATCGATCTCTTCTTTCAGATATTATCTTCATCTATTATGTCTCGAGATAACAATTAACTTAATGCATGTAATGTGATTTATTGTCCCTCGTATTTATTATTATATATTACCCCTGCTATTTAATTTCCATCTACTCCTCGTACAGTTTATAAGGTTTTAATTTTACTCCTATGTTTTCTAAAAGTTTCAGCGTTATTATTAAATTTGAAGGACATTTACCTTTTCTTTTCTTTCTTATCTGTCTTTTTCTTGTTTTGTCTTATTAAACGTCAATACATGTGATAATATATACTTCTTCAAAAAACACTTCAAGATCTGGAAAAAAAACTCAAAAATAAAATAAAATAAAATAAAAAGGTGAACATTGGAATATAAGACAATCAGGAATACATATATAGGTTATGTTGCATTTGTTTTTCAGTAAACGAAATAATTATATATTAGAGATACAAAGGCACTTATATACAAATTATTAAGGTTTTTTGTCGATCTGCGATTGAAGAGTCCACTATATATAAGAGTTTAAAATACCCTAATATTTTGGAGTTATATATATATATATATATATATATAACCTCACAAATACTTGTAGTTTGCGGTTTGTGTCATAATTGTATTCAAGGGAAATAAAATACCTAGCGATTCCTCTTCGGTGTGGAACTAGAATTCTACTTGTAAACGGATTTGCTGCAAGCTTTCCCTGTACGTATATATACATGGCTAATTGAACAAAACTTAAAGAAAATTAACCAGCATATCCCGACCCCTATCAATGGCTGACCCAAGAAATACTTCCATGCAAGAAGATGGCAAGACTCAAGAGTTATGTCGTTCGATGCCTAATAGCAGCAGTAATCCCTGTAGCCCTAACTCGGTCTACTTTTCTTACCTTCCAAATTATCACAGAAAGTTCTCGTCTAATTATCTCTCTGATCAATCACCCCATGATGACCTCGCAGGCAGCAAATACGCCGCTTCTGACCTTTACAAACTCATAACCCAAAAGATCGAAAACGATAGGCTCCACGTTCAATCTCAAATCACATACCTTGAAACCTTGCTCTCTAACGAAAACAAAAGCAAAAACCTTGATGGTACGGAAACTCTCATGGAGCGGATTGATGTCGTCGAAAACGATATGGGATACTTGGAAGCTGAGTACAGAAATGCGCATAAGGAATTCAAGCCCAACCTCAAGAGATTGAAGCTGCTCAAGAATGTTAAGGATTTCATCGAATATCTTAAAGAGTCCAAGAGGGTATTTCACTCCAAGAAAAAAGTCCTCAAATCTCAGCTTTTGGGATTGAAAAGGCCCAGTGCTGAAGACAAGTCTCGCGTGGGGAATTCTTTATCAGGAGTTTGGAGGTTCATTGCTTGTAATCATTAATTAACCCTAATGATATCGTTATTGTGGAAAGACTAGGCTGTGCCCTAATTATATGCAAACTCGATCGCATGTATTAATGGATCATGTCTTGCAGTAGTAGATTAGTTTTGAAAAAGGTAGAAGATAGTAATTTTTTTTCATTCTTAAACTAATTCTCCTTTTCTTTCTACTCTATTTCTTCTTCTCTCTTCTCGTCTCTAATTTGCCTAGCTAGGTTAATTTCCTACATCCAAGTTGACAAAGCTTGAAGCAAACCTTATTCGATTGGGATTTTTAATGATAGATAAATGAGCAGTGCTGTGGTTAAAGAAGAAGGATAAACACCTACAAAACAATTTTCCTTTTTTGTTTAGAGGACCCTTCAATGGATGCACTGTACGTGATTTAATTTTATGAAGAAGATGAAGATGTCAATGTCGGAATGTTCTGAAGATACTAGTTTAGAGGACCCATCACATAATTAAGTGCTGTCTGTATTTCATGTTATTAGAGTTTAGAAGATACTAGCTAATTTATTGTTGCAGTTTCAATAAAAAAAAATTAAATATTTAATATTATTATTAAACTCGGTAATTAATTTTAAAACCTATGACCCCATCTTCTTTCTAAAATAGGTTTAAAAAACCTATTGCCCACCTCCTGTTTCTAAAACAGGTTTAAGTAGAAAATGAACTGAAACAAGAACTTGAACTTATACTGTACATGCTCATAAGAGAATTACAGGCTTCCACAACTGTATCAGACTTAAACAGCAGCGCGAATTCATACCTGCTGCAAATGAAGAACATCAGCTAAGGGCATCCTCTTCAAGCGAGGAACAGTCAGAAGTTGTCTGTCCAAAGTATAACAACAAGAAATAAGAAACAAAATTAACCATGATTTAACAAACAACAGAGGATAGTAGAGTTCCTCCTTTGTGGTGCATTTGAGTATTTATATATGGACAAATACACATTACTAATAGTAATTTGGTTGTTTTTTTCTATTATATTTTTTTTATCTTATTTATAACACAACCATTTTATTTTTCTATAAATAACCATCCAACTTTTAAAAATCATCTTCTAAATAATTACTTTTTAATTAATACACTCGATTATTATAGAAAAATAATAAAAATAGAGCTCCCATGCTGGATTTGCCAATATAAACCGCCCCTTCATAGGTGATGTAAAAGAAAACATTGTTTGCTGTACTTATATCTTCTTTACCACGTTGCTTACAGCTTCATGATCCAATTCATTAAACAGTTCAAATGAAAATCCCAGACTTAAATTGCATATAAATTAATTCTTTTTCCTGAGGAAGATAATAAGATTGCAAATAACGAAACATGAGGACATTACTGGTGAAATCGAACAAGTTTGCTCATATCTTACCCGAATACAGGATAAATATTCCATTCATGCAAATGTGCAGATACATACTAACTTTCAATAGCCATGCATCCGATGCTTATGAATAAAATCAGTAGCATTTTCAGCCCAGTAAGAAATTTGACAGAATCTGAAAAAAAGCATTTAATCAAAGTAAAAATTTCAACTCTGTAACTTTGAATTTCATTTACTTCACTAAAACATGTCAGTTAACATACCGAGCTTAATCTCCACTCAACTGTGTCGTGCCAAAGTCGATTGAATTTTCATTGGTTAATATCTGAGGGAGATAAACAGCTCAGGAACCTAAGGCAAACATGAACCCACCACCCTCAGAAGGAAAAAAAAAGAGGGTTACAATTAATAGCCAGTATATGCAGACAGATAAGGGCAACAACTTAATATCGTAGAGAAGAAAATTGTAAAAAGCCCATACAAGAACAACACGGAGAACAAGTGATCATTATTGACACGAGACAACGGATCAAAGCATACATTAAGTTAACGTGGTGCCTGCTATGCTAACATGTCATTTCGGCGCATGCATATTATTCAAGTTATTTAAAAGTTAATGTATCATTAATTAGTTACAAGGAAAAAGAAATTAAATTATTTAAGTTTATCAAACTAAATTATGTCAATAAATTTAAAATATTAGGTAAGAATATAAATCCTTTTGTGAGTTGGACTAATTTTATATATATAACCTCAAAAATACTTCTAGTTTGGGATTTGATCGTATTCTAAGGGAACTAAAATACCTAGCTAATCCTCTTCGTAGTGAAATTAGAATTTTATTTGCAAACGGATTTGCTGCAAGCTTTCCCTATATATATATATACATGGCTGATTGAACGAAACTTAGAGAAAATTAACCAGCATATCCCGACCACTATCAATGGCGGACCCCAGAAATACTTCCAAGCAAGAAGAAGGCAAGACTCAAGAGTTACGCTGCTCGATGCCTAATAGCAGCAGTAATCTTTGTAATCCTAACTCGGTCTGCGTTTCTTACCTTCCAAATTATCACAGAAAGTTATCCTCTAATTATCTTTCTGATCAATCACCCCATCATGACCTCGCCGG